>Ga0207659_10000036_pt1 | contig 103327 bp, 116 predicted proteins | sample KBSM43metaG_FD_184330 | JGI IMG/M metagenome (GOLD analysis project Ga0207659, IMG submission 184330) | Miscanthus rhizosphere microbial communities from Kellogg Biological Station, Michigan, USA - KBS M4-3 metaG (SPAdes) (version 2) | ecosystem: Host-associated > Plants > Roots > Rhizosphere...
CATTCCGAACACGGCAGTTAAGCTCTTCATCGCCAATGATACTGCGCGGGCAACTGCGTGGGAAAGTAGGACGCCGCCGGGATTTATGAAACGCCGCTGAGAAATCAGCGGCGTTTCGCTTTTATGCGCGTCATGAGCTGGATCCGAGAACGCCTCCGGGAAGGGACCAACCTGCAGCGCCTCGCCGGCAACAGCGGGTGGCTGTTCTTTGACTGGGTCTTCCGATCCGTCCTCGGCTTCGTCGTCGGCATCTGGCTGGCCCGCCACCTCGGCCCGACCGATTTCGGCACGTTCAATTACGCGATCGCCTTCGTCTCCCTCTTCACCGCCGTCGCCACGCTCGGCCTCGACGCCGTCGTCATCCGCGACCTCGCCCGCGACACCGCGGGGAAGGACGTCATTCTCGGCAGCGCGTTCGGGCTGCGGCTCGCCGGCGCTCTTCTCAGCGTCATCGCGGCGGCAGGATGCGTCGCGCTCCTCAAGCCGGGAAACACTCCCATCCTGCTGCTCGTCGCGGTCATCGCCGCCGGCGGCCTTTTCCAGTCGTTCGATGTGGTCGACTTCTGGTTTCAGTCGCAGGTCAAATCCAAATACGCGGTCATCGCAAGAGCCGTGGCCGCGACAATCGCGGCGGCGGCGAGGATCGCCCTGATCGCGCTCGGCGCGGCGCTCCTCGCCTTTGCCGTCACCGTGTCGGCGGAGCTCGCGATCGTCGCCGCGGGCCTGATCGTGGCGTACCACATTCAGGGCAATCGCATCGGCACGTGGCGCTTCTCCCGTTCGACGGCCGCGGCGCTTCTCAGCGACAGCTGGCCGCTGATTCTCTCCGGGCTCGCCCTTTACATACAGGCGCGCATCGACCAGGTCATGCTCGGCGAAATGCTCGGGGACGCCGAGGTCGGGCAATACTCGGTGGCCATGCGGCTGATCGAGACGTTCAGCTTCGCGCCGATGATCATCTACAGCTCCGTCGCGCCGACCGTGGCCCAGGCAAAGCTGGAGGGCGAGAACGTCTATCTGGAGAGACTGACGAACATCTACCGGCTCATGTTCATCATCTTCGTGCTGACCGCCTTGCCGATCTATATCTTCTCGGATACGATCGTACGGCTCTTGTACGGCGACGCATACCGCCAGGCCGGCGTGCTTCTGTCGTTGTTCGCCTTGAGGCCGCTGTTCGCGAATTTCGGCGTTGCGCGGAGCCTCTTCATTACGAACGAAAACATGTTCAAGCATGCGCTCATGGCGGCGATTACCGGATGCCTGGTGAACGTGGGCCTCAATTACTGGTTGATTCCCTTGTACCGGTCGGCCGGGGCGATCATCGCGACCATGTTCTCGTTTCTCGTGACGGTGTTTCTCTTCGACTTGTTGTCGGCGAGGGCGCGAGTCAACCTGCGGATCATGATTCGAGCCATGCTCACGCCATGGCGACTGCGCGTCAGCTGATGGGCCGGATTGCGAAAAAGCTTGGCGGCTTCGCGGTCATCCGCGTGCCGTACCTGCTCGCGCAGACGCTGCGGACACAATATGAGCTCCACCCGTTCCGATGGGCGGCCGGTGTCGCAGGATTTATGCGGGCGTATCGAAAGTACACCGCGAAAGGCCGCAATCCCGATTTCACCGCGTCGCTGGCGGACATTTATCCTTGTCTCCGGGACAGCACCGAGACCACGCCCATAGAGCCGGTCTATTTCTATCAGGACACCTGGGCCGCGGCGATCCTGTTCCGGCTTCGCCCGGCACACCACTATGACGTCGGCTCGTCGGTAAAGACCATGGCCATCCTCTCGCAATTCGTCCCGACGACGATGATCGACATCCGGCCGCCGGAAGTATCGCTCCGGAACTTTCATTTCAAGGCCGGATCGATTCTCGCGCTGCCGCTCGAGGACGCGGCCATCGACAGTCTCTCCTCGTTGTGCGTCGTGGAGCACATCGGGTTGGGGCGATACGGCGACGACCTCGACCCGCGCGGCAGCGAAAAAGCCATCGCTGAGCTGCGGCGGGTGCTCAAGCCGGGAGGCCATCTGCTGATCTCGGTGCCGGTCGACTCCAGCTCGCGGGTCTACTTCAATGCCCATCGAGCCTTCACGCGCGAGCACGTGATGAGCCTTTTCGAAGGCATGACCCTTATCGAAGAGCGATACATCTACGGCGCGGCAGTGCAGAATGATTACGACAGCGCCGCGGGCTTCGGCACCGGCCTGTTTCACTTCGTAAAATAGCGTGATCTCGACCTACGGCTGGATCAGGCGCAAAGTTCGGTCTCTCCTGATTCGCGCACTCAACAAGATCGACAACAACGACAACGCCGATTTCGCGGTGAACGGGGAAGGTCTGTTCGCGGAGCGCCTCCTGGATCGCTTTCGCGGCCGGGACGTCTCTCCGGTGGTGGTCTTCGACGTCGGCGCCAATGCGGGACACTACAGCCAGATGCTCCTGGACGGAGCGCGGGACAGGAAGGTCGCGATCGAGCTGCACGCGTTCGAGCCGGCGGCGAAATGCGTGGAAGCGTTGCGACTCCGCTTCGCCTCCGATCCGCGTGTGCACGTCGTCCCTGCCGCGGCATCGGCCGCGAACCAGTCGGCGTCTCTCTATTTCGACGAGCCGGGCAGCGGTCTCGCATCGATGTACCGCCGCGATCTCAGCGCGTACTCGATGGAGCTCGGACGGTCGGAGACGATTCAGACCATCCGCCTCGACCAATACATCGACGATCACGGCGTGCAGCACATTCACTTTCTGAAGCTGGACGTCGAAGGGCATGAGGTCGCCGTGTTGGAAGGGCTGGGACGCTACCTCGACCCGGAGTTCACCGACTTTGTGCAATTCGAATACGGCGGCGCAAATCTCGACTCGAACACGACGCTTCGGCAGCTGTTTGCGGCGTTCACCTCGAAAGGCTACCGCGTCGGTAAGATCATGAGGAACGGTCTGGATCTGCGCGACTACGAAGTCTGGATGGACAATTACCAGTACTCGAACTATGTCGCCGTCTCCGGCCGGATCGCGGGCGCGCTCTCATGATCCGCATCAAGCCGACGATCGATCACCGGTCGCAATGCCCCAATTGCACGGGCGCGCTCGAGCCGGGCGAGATCCTCTGGCAGGGGATCCATGTCTGTGTCCGCTCGACGTGCAGGCATTGCGGGCATCGAATCGTAGAAGACCTGCCGATCGGCCATGCTATCGACGGCACCTACCAGGTCGATCTCGATACGCAGCGCCTTTTCGGCCCCGACGAGCGTCGAGTATGGTTCGGCAAGCCGCTGCTGCAATCGTTGCGATCCCCAACATCCGAATCCGTGCAGTTGCGAGTGGTGAAATTCGCCGAGGCGGCAAACGTCGTCATCGTCAACTGCATCGACTATCTCTATGGGCATTCGCTGCTCAAGCTCCTCAATGTCGAGCGTCATTTGCGGGAAGCGCCGGAGCTCGGAGTCGTAGTCCTCGTTCCGGCGTTTCTGGCGTGGTTGATCCCGGACGGCGTCGCGGAGGCGTGGATCGTCGACCTGCCTCTCGCACGCGCTCAGAGCTTCTATCCCGATCTGGACAAGAAGATCCGGAGTGAATGCGACCGATTCGAGACCGTCTTCGTCTCGCGGGCGCTCTCGCACCCTCGCCATTTCGACCTCGTGCGATTCACGAAGATCCCGCGGCACGATTTCCACTCCGGTACCCGCCGCATCACCTATATCTGGAGAGAGGATCGGACCTGGGAGTCGCGGCCGTTTGCGGCCGCGGTTCTGCGTCGCTTGCGGTTGGGACGACTGCTGGCGTGGTGGCAGAAGCGCAAGGTCGTGTCGCTGTTCGAGCAGGTGCAAAAAAGCATCCCCGACGCGACGTTCGGCATCGCCGGCCTCGGCACCTCCGGACATTTTCCCTCCTGGATCGAGGACCGCCGCGTTTCAAGATACTCGGAGGAGATCGAGCGGCGTCATTGTGAGCTCTACGCGGCGAGCCGGCTGGTGATCGGCGTGCATGGCTCGAACATGCTCCTCCCGTCAGGTCTGAGCGGAATGACGATCGATCTGATGCCGGAGGATCGCTGGGGCAATTTCGGCCAGGACATCCTCTATCAGGTCTCCGACAGCAGGATGGCCAGTTTTCAATATCGCTTTCTCCCGATTTCAATCCGCGTGCAGACGCTGGCGGCGATTGCGGTGCGACAGCTGCTCGATTATGAGGAGTTCGCGCGCCACATGCTCATGGACGGTAAAACCCAATGACCGCGCCGATCGCCCTGTTCGTCTACAACAGACCGGAGCACGCCGCGGCGACGATCGACGCTCTTCGCCGGAACCCGCTGAGCACCGACAGCGATCTCGTGATCTTCAGTGACGGCCCGCGCACCCCGGCCGATGAGGAAGCGGTCCGCACCACGCGCTCCGTGATCGCCGATGTCCCGGGGTTTCGCTCGGTCCGAGTGGTGCAGCGTGAGCGAAATCTCGGGCTGGCCGGATCGATCACCAGCGGAGTCAGCGAGATCCTCCAAGACCACGACCGCGTGATCGTGCTGGAAGACGACATGATCACGTCCCCGCAGTTTCTCGAGTACATGAACGCGGGCCTCGAGCGTTTCGCCGGCGATCCGAAGGCCGGCTCCATCCACGCCTACATGTATCCGATCGAAGGGCTGCCGGAGTTTTTCTTCGTGCGCGGCGGCGACTGCTGGGGGTGGGCGACCTGGCGCGATCGCTGGAGTCTCTTCGAGCCCGACGGCCGCGTACTGCTCCGGCGCCTGAAGGAGAGCGGACTCCTCGCCGAGTTCAACCGGACCGGCGGCAGCGAGCTCGTGACGATGCTCGTCGATCAGATCCGCGGCAAGAACGCGTCGTGGTTCGTTCGCTGGCACGCGTCCCTGTTTCTCGCCGGGAAACTGACGCTCCAGCCGGGCCACTCCTTCGTGCGCAACACCGGCGCCGACGGCAGCGGAATCCACGTCCCGACGACCGATCTCTTCGACGTCGTTCCTCGGGCGACGTTCACCGGGCTTCCCTCGCTGCGCGTCGAAGAGGACCGCGAGGCGGCGGAGCGCATGGCCCGTTTTTACGACCGCGTGCTCGATCGTCCATGGCCGGTTCGCGCCTTGCGGTATATTGCCAATCAGATCCGGCTGAGGATCGCTCTTCATGGCTGAAATGGTTGAGAAGATCCTCCACGACGACGTGCTCTACGCGATCATCGTTCGCCACGACTTTCGCGAGGATGGCATTCACTTCTTCACCACCAACGATCTCTCCCAGCAGCTCGCGTTCATGAAGCATCGGAAAGGAAAGACCATCGATCCGCACATCCATCTGCCGGTCAAGCGGGAGGTGCATCGCACGCAGGAAGTGCTGGTGATCAAGAGCGGGCAGCTGCGCGTCGATTTCTACAGTGAGGCGCAGGAGTATCTGGAGAGCCGCACTCTCGCCGGCGGCGACGTCGTCCTGCTGGTCGCCGGCGGACACGGCTTCGAGGTTCTCGACGACCTGGAGATGTTCGAGATCAAACAAGGTCCTTACAGCGGCGATCAGGACAAGCAGCGTTTCACTGTGAATGAGCGTTCAATTCGTTCCGGTGAATGAGCCTCTCCTCGAGGGGAACGAGCTCGCGTATCTCACCGAGTGCGTGAAGAGCGGCTGGATCTCGTCCGAGGGGCCGTTCGTTGGGCGGCTGGAGAAAGAATTCGCGGCGTATGTGGGCCGCGCGCACGGCATCGCCGTCGTCAATGGCTCGGCGGCATTGGAGCTCGCGGTCACGGCGCTGCAACTCGAGCCGGGCGACGAGGTGATCATGCCGACGTTCACGATCATCTCCTGTGCCGCGGCCATCCTGCGAGCCGGCCTGCGGCCCGTGCTCGTCGACTGTGATCTGCAAACCTGGAACATGACCGCCGACGCGATCGCGTCGAAGATCACGTCGAAGACGCGCGCGATCATGCTCGTGCACATCTATGGACTGCCGGCGGACATGGATCCCATTCTCGCGCTCTGTGACAAACATGGACTGCAGCTCATAGAAGACGCCGCCGAGATGCACGGGCAGACCTACAAAGGCCGCAAGTGCGGCAGTTTCGGAGTGATCAGCACCTTCAGCTTCTATCCCAATAAGCTGGTCACGACGGGCGAGGGAGGAATGGTCCTGACGGATGATCCCGTGCTCGCGGAGCGCTGCCGGCTGCTGCGGAATCTCGCGTTCAGGGCGGAGCGCCGCTTCGTTCACGAGGAGCTGGGCTGGAATTACAGGCTGACCAATCTGCAGGCGGCGGTGGGCGTTGCTCAACTGGAGCGGCTCGAGACATTTCTCTCCATCAAGCGCGCGATGGGTCGCCGCTATGCCAACGCGTTCCGCGACCTGCGCGGCATCACCACCGGTATTGAGCGCACCGATTACGCAGAGAGCATCTACTGGGTCTACGGGCTGGTCCTCGGCGACGAGCTTCCGTTCGACGCCGCCGAGGCGATGAAACGTCTCGGCGAGAAAGGCGTCGGCTGCCGGCCCTTCTTCTGGTGCATGCACGAGCAGCCGGTCTTCCAGCGCATGGGACTGTTCGGCGGCGAGAGTCATCCGCACGCGGAGCGGCTCGCGCGCCGCGGCTTCTACATACCAAGCGGAATGGCGCTCACGGATGAGCAGCAGGCGTTTGTCATCGAGAGAGTCAGGGAGCTGCTCAGTGAAGGTCTTTGAGGATTACTCGGCGTATTACGATCTGCTGTACAAGGATAAGGACTATCCCGCCGAGGCCGCGTATGTGCTGGGGCTGCTGCGCGCGCACGATCCGTCGATATCGTCGCTGATCGATCTGGGATGCGGCTCGGGACGGCACACCGTGGAGTTTGCGCGTCAGGGATTGCGGGTCACCGGCGTCGACCGGAGTCCGGACATGCTGGCGGAAGCGCGACGGCGGTCCGTGGGGGCCGAGTGGATCGAGTCCGATATCGTTCATTACAGAGCGGGCCGGCCGGTTGACGCGGCGGTGGCGCTGTTTCATGTGTTCAGCTATCTGGCGGCCGGCGAGCAGATCGAGACATTCCTCGCCAATGTGGCGCAGTCGCTCGAGCCGGGAGGTCTTTTCCTCTTCGATTTCTGGTACGGCCCGGCGGTGCTCGCGCAGAAGCCGGCGGTCCGCGTGAAGCGCATGGAATCGGAGGCGTACGAGATCCTGCGTACCGCGGAGCCGGTCTTGATCGACGAGAAGAACATCGTGGAGGTTCATTACACGGTAATCATCCGCGGCAAGAAGGACGGTAGCGTTCAGACGATCACCGAGTCGCACACCATGCGCTACTTTTTCATCCCCGAGGTCGAGCAGTGGCTCGGCCGTGCCGGGTTTCGGATGCTCGACCGTCACGAGTGGATGACCGGCTCCGCGCTAAGTCCAGACACCTGGTCCGCGACGGTGCTCGCACAGCGCGCATGAAAACCGCGGTCATTGTCTTTCCGGACGAATGGCTGCCGTATTCGCCGACGGTCCTCAATCTCCTGCAGTGCCTCAAAGAGCGCGGCTACCGCGCGAAGGTCGTGACCGTCCGGTCGTCGCTCTTTCGAAACTTCGAGGGCTACGAGAACGACGTCGCCAGTTTTCGCGTGCCGCGTCTTCTCCAGCGAATTCTGACCAGGCTCCGTTTATATAAGCTGCTCAAGTTCCTTCTGTTCCTCCTGATTCACGGCCGCGCCATCCGTAAAGCAGACATTTCCTTCGGCGTCGACAGCCTCGGGTTCGTGATCGCCCGGCTCGCCGGGCAGAAACCGTATTACGTCTCCCTCGAAGTTCTTCACGATCCGTGGCTTCGCCTGGCGCTCCGTTTCGGGATCCCACACGTCTTGATTCAGACGAAGGAGCGTTACGACTGGCTGTTCGACGGCGTAACCGAGCCGCCGCCGTATTCGATCCTACCGAACGCGCCGATCGTTGAGTCGCGTGTACTGCCGGCGCAGACGGGGAACGAGCTCGTTTACTTCGGCTATATCGCCGCGGAGCATGGCGCGGAGGCCTGCATTGGCGCGCTGCAGCATCTCGCCGCGGACTACCGGCTCACGCTGAAGGGACCGGCTCACGATGAGTATGTCGACACGCTGAAGGCAAAGTACCAGTCTCTCATCGATGCTGGCCGGCTCACGATCGACACCTCTTACGCGGCCCCGGAGGAAGTCATCCCGTTCCTCCGCCGTTTCGCGGCGGGCTTCTGCCTGTACGACTTCGACCTGATCTCCCGGGCCGATTTCAATTACGTCTCCTGTCCCTCAGGGAAACTGTTCCATTACCTCGCGGCCGGAGTGCCGATCATCGGCAGCGACATCCTCGGCCTGCAACTCGTCCGCGAGAAACGGTGCGGCGTGCTCCTGAACGAGCTGACGCCGCAGCGGATCGCGGATGCGGTCCGGGCGATTGAACGCGACCGGCAGGGTTTCGCGCAGAGGTGCCTCGAGGCGAGCGCCGAGCTCGACTTCAGGGAGCATTTCGATCGCTTTATGGCGATGGTCGAGCGTTAGCGCTTTTTCAGCGCGACCACATCCTGCAGGCCGTCGACGGAACCAACGTCGATGCCGCGAACTTCGAAATACTCGCCCCAGACGCGCTCAATGTAGGCCGTGCTGTGAAACGTGAGGCCGTAGGCTTTCGTCACGCCCGGAAAGTAACGAGCCGTGTCGACCTCGTAGGGCTCGAAGATGAAGCCGCCCGCCTTCTCCAGAGATCCGTACGCGGCGAGCCGGCTTTTCATCGACGCACTGCTGTAGATCGCGTCCTCGAGAAACATCGAAAGCGCGTGCTCGCTCTGGACCGTCAGCAACGCGCTGCCGCCCGGCTTCAGCACGCGCGCGAGCTCGCGCAGCCAGTCGCGCTGCGACTGCTCGTCGAGGTGCGTGAAGATCGAGATGCTGTAGACCAGGTCGAACGTGTTTTCGAACCACGGCAGCGGAGGGTCGAAGCGATTCGCGGCGAAACGCTCCGCGCCGATGTGGCGCTGCATCCAGGCGATGGCGACCGCGTCGACGTCGCATCCTTCGACCGGCAACGGGTGAAAGTGACGGAGCGTGCGCCCACACCCGCAGCCGAAGTCGAGGATGCGCGACGCGGAGGCGATGTCGAGCTGCAGGTGATCGCGCGCCGCTTTGCGAAGCGCGTCCGCGCAGCTTTCTCCGGCGCGGAGAAAATCGGAGGCCGAGCGATTGCCGACGCGCGCGCGGAGGCGCATCGGCGGAATCGGCAGCTCGTCGCCGAGGCGGCGGTTGCGAATCGCGTTCGGAACGCGGTCGGCAGCCTCCAGTCCGCGATACGCGGTTTCGAGGAGAGGCCGCGGCATGCGGCGCACGAGCGAAAAGAAGCCCACGGCGGGCGATTATCGATGAAGACGGCCGTGGACGAGCATTCGGGCGTGTGCCAGCACCTCGGCCGCGGGGCCGACGTCGCCGCGCACGAGGCGCTTCAGCACGTACGCAAAGTCCGGCCGCAGGAAAAATCCGCGCGGGCGCGGGCGCTCGCCCCATTCCGCGGGCCACCAGCGTTGGCGTGCGAGCTCCGCCTCATCGAAGGTGAGCTCGGGATGCCGGTGCTCGATCGACGCGGGAGAGGCGAGATAAACGCCGACCGGCTCGCGCACGTGAACGAAGCGCTCATGCGGCGCGAGGCGAAGCCAGAATTCGTAGTCCGCAGAAACGACGAACGCGTCGTCGAACAGGCCGTAGCGCGCATGCAGCTCGCGCCGCCAGACCGGCTGCGATCCGACGAAGTTCACCTGAAAGAGCAGCCTGCGATCGAACTCCGGCCAGCGGAGGAACACCGCCGGCCGGAACGAATCGGCGGTATCGCTCTCGCGCAGCGTGACCGCGGCGTCGGCATACGCGAGCACGGCCTCGGGCTCGCGTTCCAGCGCCTCGATCATCCGTTCGAACGCATCGCGGCGATGGCGGTCGTCGGTGTTCGCGTTCGTCAGATACTTTCCGCGGGCCATGGCGATGCCGCGGTTCCACGCGCCGTACAACGTCTCCCGCTCCGCGGTGCGCACGTAGCGGATGTTCGAGTAGCGCTCCTGAAACTCACGCACGATCTCGCCTTCGCGCTGCGGCGAGTTGCTGTCGATGACCAGGATCTCCATCCGATCGGCGATGGTCTGCGCCTCCAGGTCCTCGAGGCAGCGCCGCATGAAACGCTCGGCGTTGTACGTCGACACGATGGCCGTGAGAACCGGCTCGCTCACGTGCGGCGTGGTCTCAGCCATCGGATCAGTTCCAGGCCGCGCTCGGGCATCGGGCGCGTGACCAGCCACACGAAAGGCCGCCGCGGCAGCAGCGACGCGGCGACGGTATACACGCCCCACCGGAGGCGGCTGAGCGAGCTCGTGGCCGCGCGGGTCGCGGTCCAGAGCCTTCGGATTCCCTCGCGACGCCGGCCGTGCTCGACGGCATCGACCCCCATCGCCATCTCGTAGACCGCGGGCAGCGTGCTGGCGTTCCACTGCCGTGCGGCGATGGTCGTATGAAACGTCGACGCGGCGTCGATCAGGCCGCGGATCATCCGCTCCGACGAGCGGCTCATGCTTTCACGGTGCGTGCGGATGAACGCGACCGGCATGCCCGCATCGAGGTAACGGATCTCGCAGCCGGCGATCGCGCAGCGCAGCCAGTAATCCCAGTCTTCGCAGGCGCGCGCGGACTCATTGAACAAGCCGGCGCGGTCGACGATCGTGCGCCGCGCGAACATGGTCGTCGGCGGCGAGAGGTTGTACTGCTGCAGTCTCCGCAGCGCGTCGCGATTGCCGCCGACCTTCGGCAGGACCGGGCGCGAGAGATTCCCATGCAGTGAATAGAGCACTTTCTCCGGCTCTTCGGTTCGGAAGAACGTGGCCAGGCTGTAGACCAGGTCAACGCCGGGATTCTCGTCGAGGAATCGTGCGTGGACCTCGAGCTTCGCCGGCGCCAGCTTGTCGTCGGCGTCGAGAAACTGCAGGTACTTGCCGCCGGTCTCGCGAATCCCGAGGTTGCGCGCCGCCGGAAGGCCGCGATTGTCCTGGCGCACGTAACGGAAACGCGCGTCGCGCGCGACGTAGCGCTGCGCGACGTCCGGCGTCTCATCCGTCGAGCCGTCGTCGACGATCAGGCACTCCCAATCCGCAAACGTCTGCGCGAGCACGCTGTCCAGCGCATCCGGCAGAAAGCGCGCGTAGTTGTACGCCGGGACGATGATCGAGACGACGGCCACGGCTCGCAATTAAAGCATCAACGGCGGCGGAAGACGGACTGGCTCAGCACGCGGTCGTGATGGACGAGCGCGAATCGCGGATCGCGCCGCAGGCCGTCGAAAAAGCGCGTCTCCTCCGGCGTCGAATCGACGACGACCCACTGCGCGGCCTTCGGAATCTGTTGCGGCGCGTCGACGTAGAGCACCGTCCGCGACAACGCCGCGCCGTAGGCTGGATATCTCCAGACGTCGCGGCCGCCGGCGACGGCGATCGTGTCGCGAGGGCCGGCCATCGAGTCGGCGACGCTCGCGGCACGGTTGGGCGACCAGAAGATCCGCCGCGTGTGCGGATGGGCGGCGCACCAGCGCACGTGCTCGATCGGAACGAAGAGGTCGTTCAGCGCGGCGTCGATCGCGTACGCGGCGAAGACGAGCACCAGCGCGCCCGCCAGCGCCGGAATCCAGCGCCGGAATCGCGAGGACGCGAGCTCGCGAGCCAGGGGAGCGAGCGTCCAGCCGAAGACGACCGGCAGTAGAAAGATGCTGAAGCGCAGAATCGGCGGCGGCGTCGATGGAACCTGGACGATCGGAAGGAGGATGAGGAAGGCGATCGCCGCGGCGCCGGATGCGATCGCTCTCTCGGAGCGCAACGACGTGTCGCCGTCGCGCGCGTAACGCCAGATGCAGAACGGCAGTGCGAAGAGGGCGATGGCAAAGAGCGCCCCGAAGTGCGATGCGTAGAGATCCTCGGCCAGCCAAGTGACCCGTTCGCCGCCGTTGCCGGGAAGTGCCGGGTCGAGCCCGAGGGAGACGCGCGCGATCAGATACGGCATTTCCCATAGGTTGCGCCACTGGCCGTAGGCCGCGGTCGGCATGCCGGCGGTGGCGGCGGTCGCGTTTTCGTCGGCGCCCGACCTCGCGTTCTGCACGAACACCCAACCGCCGCAGACGAGGAGCGCAACGAGCGCGAACGCGATCGCGGCCAGCAGCGGACGGAGGCGAGGCGGCTTTCGAATCAGCGCGGCGATGCCGAAGGGCACGACACCGGCGACGATCGCAGCCGCGTTCATCTTCGTTCCGACCGCCGTAACGCCGCAGAGAATGGCGAGCACCGCCGGCGCGGCGCCTCGGCGCGCGCACCACTGCGCCGACCAGTACAGCGCGCCCGCCGCGAAGACGCCCGTCAGCAGGTCGTTCTTGTCATGTCCGCTGTGCAGGAGCAGCAGCGGCGCGGCGGCCGCCGCCAGAACTGTCAACGGCACGTGGATGCCTGCGCCCCACCAGCGTTGCGCGTACATGGCCATGATGCCGAGGAAGAGGAGATAGGCGGCGGTGCCGATCCATTCCGTCAGCGCATCGCTGCGGGTGAGGATGAGCACGTCGGCGAGGAGCAGCTCGTAGTTGGATGGAAACGTCCGGATGCGAGGGTCGCTCACCGGAAAGCGGGGGAAGCCTTCGGCCTGCACGATCATCGCGGCTTTCGGCAGGTGGTACGTCAGCGCGTCGTGACTCGCGGGCGGGACGATGCTGGAGCGCCAGAGTATGAACGCGCACCACGCCACGATCGGCAGGAGCACGAGCGACGGACGCTTCAACCGCGAGAACAAGCCGCGCGTGTTCCGCGCTCCACATAGGGCGCCACAGACGACGAACAGCGCCGCGAGCACGAGCAGGTTGCGCCGCGTCAGCGCCCAGGCGATCGCCAGGATCCACGTCGCGGCGATCCACAAGATCACGCCGAGGAGCGCGCCCGCGACGCATCGTTCCACCGCCGCCGGCTCCTCGGCGGCGAAGCGTCGATAGAGAAAACGGGCGAGCGCGTCGCCGGTGGCAACGATCGCGACTGCGAGAATCGCGAGGCCGGCGCCCGCCATCATCGCCGACGATTATAGAGTCGCAGAAAGAGCCGCTCCGCCAGTCGCAACGACGCGCCGCCCGCTTTGCCGAAGGGAAGTGTGCCGCGCATCAGGTGCGCGCGGGCGCTATTAGAAAACGAGGGAACGCGCTCGGCACCGAATCGCAGCAGTGTATTCGCGCCGTCGCGATCTCCCTCCGCGAGCCGCCGCGCGAAACCGGTCAGCAGATTGTTCTCGAGCGCGCGATAGGGATTCTTCGCGGGCACGCGCGCGTCGAGCTCGCGCAGCAGCTGGAGCTCTTCCTCGTACCGGCGCATCGAGCGTTCGCTGGCCAGCGTCGCGGTAGCCGCGTGGCGGCGGAACGAAACGAGTCGCTCGTTCAGCCCGATCATCGTCTTCCCGTCGAGGAGTCCTCGCAGCCAGTAGTCCCAGTCGGTCACGAACTCGTAGGCCTCGTTGAAGCGGCCGGCGGCGGGCATGCGCAGCATGACCGCGGGCGCGATGACGTAGTTGCCGCGGCGCAGCGTCGTGAGCTCCGTCTCGACTTCTTTTTCCCCTCGCGGCCAGAAGCGCTCCTTGAAGAGGGCCGCAGGATCTTCGATCTCGCGGCCGTCCTCGTCGATCGCCGTCGACTTGCAGTGCGCTGCGAACGCGCGGGGATGGCGATCGAGCGTTGCGATCATTCGCTCGATGAACTGCGGCGCGTAGACATCATCCTGGTGCGCGATCACCAGAAACTCCGTCTCGCAGAGATCGAGCGCGCGGTTCCAGTTCGCGGCGAGGCCGATGCGCGACGGGTTGCGGACGACGCGCACGCCCATGGAGTCCGCGACGGCCGCGGAGTCATCCGCTGACGCGTCGTCGATGCAAGTGACGGTGAGCTCGCGCCAGGTTTGTCCGAGAATCGAGGTGATGGCCTCGCGCAGAAATCGCGCGCCGTTGTAGGCCGGAATCGCCACGGTGACGCGTGGAGTCATCGATGCGGCAATGGTACGCTGGCGCCACGAACCGCCTCGAACGATTCTGCGCGGCCGCGACGGTCGCGTTCACGATCTGGATCGCCCTCGACTGGGCGCTCGCGCTGACGCACACGTTCACGCGCGGGGCGCTCCTGGCCCGCACGATCGTCTTCGTTCTCGCCGCCGTTATCGTCGTCCTTGTGGAGCGGGGGGCTCTCAGCCCCCCGAAACCCGGCGGGCTAAGAGCCCGCCGCTCCACCTTGCTGCTCATCCCCTTCGCGCTTTGGGTGCTGTTCATCCTCTGGCGCGGCGCGGTGATTCCTCCGGTAACCCACGACGCGCTGACGCACCATCTCCCGCGCGCCGTGCTCTTCGATCGCGCGCACGGCTTCGTCGATCTCTCGCGCGTCTCGCCGGTGTTCGACGACATCCCGGTCAACTACGAGCTGCTGCTCGCCGACATCATCGCCGTCACCGGCAGCGACGACTACACGGAATGGCTCTCCACGATTCTCTACGTCATCTTCGTCGTCGCCTCGGGTGCGCTCGCGGAGCGCTGGTGGCGCGATCGCACCATCACGCTGGTGGTGATGTCCTTCGTCGCCGGCGCGCCGATCCTCCTCCTGCACAGCGGAGCGCACAAGAACGATCTGCTGGCCGGAACGTTCATGCTGCTCGCGCTGCTCTGGGCCGGCCGCTTTTATCGCGAAGGCGATCGCGCGACGCTGATTCTCCTCGTCTGCTCGCTGATGATCGCCGTCGGCACGAAGCCGCAGGGCGCGCTCCTCGGCATCGCGCTCCTGCCGATGATCGCCTGGCGCGGCCGCCGGCACCTCGTTCCCGCAATCGGCGTCGCGCTCCTCGGCATTTTCCTTCTCGGAGGCTACACCTACATCGACAACTACTTCGTGAAAGACGCGGTTACGCAAGCGGCGCCGTCCGGTCCGTACGTGCCGAAGTACGGCGACTGGGCGAATCTGTGGCAGGCGCCGTGGGTGCTTGCGGCCGCGCCGTTCTCGCCGAGCTCCACCACGCTCTGGGTGCCCTGGGACCGGCCGTGGTTCTGGAAACCGCACGAGATCTACTTCTCGCATTTCGGCGTGCTCTTCGCGCTCTGTCTGCTCGCCGCACCGTTCGTCTGGCGCAAAGACGGCGAGCGCCTCTTCGTCGCCGCGGCGGCATTGGCGACGCTGCTGATGATGCTGCCGGTCGTCTTCCAGCCGCACGGCGCGTACCTGATCTCGCTGCCGCGTTACGCCTTCTTTTTCCTTCCGGTCGTGATCGCGTGGACCGCCGGCGGCATCGCGTTCCGAGTCTCGCCGCGCCTGTTGCTCGCGGCCGGCGTCGCGTTCTTCTGCTACTACGCGACCGACACCGCCGTGAACGACACCTTCGCGCCGCTCAGCTACGTCATGAAAGTGCGGCACTTCCCGAACTCGCGCGTCGTCCCTTTCGATCCCTATCGCGCCACGAGCCAGTTCGACCGCATGGCCGGGCCTTACGATCCGGTCGCCGTCGACGCCTCGTGGGGAACGTGGGTGCATCCGCTCTTCGGCCGCCGCCTCACGCGTCCGGTGTACTTCATCCCGCGCGGCGACGGACCGCCGGTGATTCCCGATGCCGCGCAGTGGGTGGTCGTCGAGCGCGCCTACAACGTGATCTGGGGAAGCCCGAAGATGAAAACGGTCGCCGACGCCTGGGCGACGTTCGACACGAACAAACCCGGCCCCAGCGAGACCCGCGTGACCGATGACCTCAAACGCGATCCGCGCTGGAGGCTGATCGGCGAAGACCGCAAGCGCAACCAGGCGATCTTTCGCCGCGTCAGCGTTTCTTCAGGCCCAGCACGCTGAGGAAAAAGCTCGACAGAATCGTCTGCACGCCGAGCGTCAGCGCGATCACGGCCGGGACGATGATGCGCATCGTCTGCGCCGGATTGAGGCCCGCGAAACTGGCCTGGCCCCACACGCTCACCGCGAAGACCGAGAAGCCGAGTCCGAAGAGCAGCAGGATCGCTCCGGCGACGAGCCCCGCCTCGAGCGTGACGTGACGCAGCAGCCGGTCGATCCGCTCGTCGCGCGGCAGGAGGCCGCTGCTGATCGCGTAGACCTTCGTGAACACCGCGAAGACGACGGCCTGATATCCGAGGATCACCGCGACGCCGGCGTAGAGCAGCGTCTGCACGTCGAAGGTCATGCCGCCGACGTTGCGCGGGCCGGGCAGCAGCCAGAGTCCGGCGGCGAGGCCGGCGATCATCATCGCGATCCCGGGATAGAGAAACAGCCAGCGCGGACTGTAGAGCAGCAGGAAGCGGAGATGGCGCCAGCCGTCGCGCCACGAGCGGAGATGCGGCGGGCGGCTGCGGCCGTCGGGAGAGAGCGTGACCGGCACTTCCTCGACGCGCATGCCGAGGAGGCTCGCCTTGACGACCATCTCGCTCGCGAACTCCATCCCGGTCGTGCGCAGTTCCATCCGCTCGTAGGCCGACTTCGCGAAGCCGCGGAGGCCGCAGTGAAAATCGCGCGCGGGACTCTTGAAGAACAGCCGCCCGATCGCGGTCAGCACCGGATTGCCGAGATAGCGGTGCAGCGGTGGCATGGCCCGCGGCGCGATCCCGCCGCTGAAGCGGTTGCCCATCACCAGGTCGGCGCCGTCGCGCAGCCGGTCGAGCAGCGGCGCGAGCTCGGAGAAATCGTAGCTGTCGTCGGCATCGCCCATCACGATGTAGCGGCCGTTCGCGGCGGCGATGCCGCCCTGCAGCGCGCTGCCGTAGCCGCGATCCTCGACGGCCACCACGCGCGCCCCGTTCTCCTCGGCGATCTGCTGCGACCCGTCGGTGCTCCCGTTGTCGGCGATGATGATCTCGCCGCCCGCGCCGCTCCGCGCGAGGAACCCGCGCGCCTTGCGGATGCAGGCCGCCAGCGTTTCCGCTTCGTTGAGACACGGCATGACGATCGAGAGCTCGATCGGATGACTCACCGGACGATTCTAGTATTCTCGCGGCCGGATGCAGGACATCGACAGCCGCCGCGCCGCGCGCATTCTGCTGCTGACGGCGATTCTGGCCATCCTCGCCGGTTTCAAGCTCGCCTGGCTCCCGCACAGCGGCCAGTTCGGATTCGACGGCTCGTTTTACGTGAACGTCGCGCGCAACGTTCAGGAGGGAGTGGGCCTCCGGACGAGCATCTCCATGTACCACTACGGCGAGCTCGAACTGCCGACGCGCTCGCGTCTGATCTACCCGCTCTGGCCTCTGCTGCTCGGCCACGTCGCGCGCCTCGTCGGCTTGTACAAGGCGGTGAACTACCTCCCGCCGCTCCTGTATCTGTGCGACCTGCTGCTGTTGTACGCGATCGTCAACAGGATGGCGAAGACGCAGTGGATCGTCACGCCGGGGCACCTGTTCGTATTGCTGATCGGGCTGAACGGCAACTTCTTCGGCGCAACGAGCTATCCGTACACCGAGGCGCTCGGATTCTTTTTCGCGATCGCGGCGCTGCTGGTCCTCGACGCCGCATTCACGCGTTCCGGTTGGTACGCACCGCTGGCCGCGCTCCTCGCCGGCGCGGCGCTGCTGACGCGGTCACAGCTGGTGATCGTCGGCGCGGCGCTGCTGATCACCGTCGCGTGGATTGCGATCTGCAGCCGCCGCCGGATCGCGTTCGCGGCGGCGGCGTTCGCCGTCTACGGCGCCTTCGTCGCCTTCTACTACTTCGGCATCACCCGGCTGGAGGGGAGTCCGAACGTCGTGATCGGGCCGCCGTTCCGGATGTGGAATCCGACCAGCGGCGCGGACGCGTTCCTGCGAGAGCGGCTGCAGGGGATCGCGGCGAGTCTCTCGCCGACGGGCGGCTATTCATTCTTCGCCTCGTTCGGCCCGGTGTTCCTGCTCCCGCTCGTGGCGCTGCCGGTTGCAGCGGTGCGCTGGTGGCGGCAGCGTACGTTCTGCATCCGTCCCGAGGCCGCTCTCATCGCCGCGTGCGCGCTGGTCGGCCTCGCGACGTTCGCGTCGCTGAACCTGTTTCATCACATCGCCGACTTCTTCATCCCCTGGGTCTTCGGATTCCGGCACGGCCTGCCGATGCTGTTCGGCATCGCCGCGGCCGCGGTCTATCTCATCGGCGCCGGCCGCGTGACGCGGGTCATCGCGTTGGTCTGCATCGTCGCCTCGATCGCGCTCTCCGGCGTGCGGCTCGTCGACCGCGTCACCACGCCGCGCCCGGTCAGTCCGACGCCGTCGGAGTGGCGGCTGTTCGCCTGGCTGGAGGCGCAGCGTCCGCGTGCGACGATCATCACCGACCGCGCGCAGCACATCTCCGTCTACACGCACGCGAACATTCACTGGACCGAGTGCCGCACGCCGCCGGAGACGACGCGGTCGATGCTCGCGAAACTGCCGGTCGACTACGTGATCGTCTATGCGTCCGGGCGCGGCTGCCGTTTCATCGACGGGCTGCAGGATGTGCTCGAGATCCGCCGCTCCTTCGACGCCGGCGGCGAGCCGATCATCGTCCTCGGGCGGCGAAGGGTAAAATGAGCCATTGATGGCTCCTGAGCTCCGAATCCATCTCTACGCCGACGGCGCCGACCTCGGCGACATGATCGCCGCCCGTAACTCCGGCATCGTGAGCGGCTTCACCACCAACCCGACGCTGATGCGCAAGTCCGGCATCACCGACTACGCGTCGTTCGCGCGCGAGGCGCTGACCGCCACCGCCGGCATGCCGATCTCGTTCGAGGTCTTCGCCGACGACTTCGACGAGATGGAGCGGCAGGCGCAGCTGATCGCGACCTGGGGGGAGGCGGTGTTCGTGAAGATTCCGATCACGAACACGAAGAAAGAATCGTCGATCCCTCTGATCCGGCGGTTGTCGGGAGCCGGCGTGAAGCTGAACGTCACGGCGATCCTCACGCTCGAGCAGGTCACCGAGGTGGTTGACGCACTCGACGCGAACACGCCGGCGATCGTCTCTGTGTTCGCGGGCCGCATCGCCGACACCGGGCGTGATCCGGTGCCGCTGATGCGCGAGGCCGCGGCGATCGTGGGCCGCAAGCCGAAGGCGCAACTGCTGTGGGCCAGTCCGCGCGAGCTGCTCAACGTCATCCAGGCCGACGAAGTCGGCTGCCACATCATCACCGTCACCGCCGACATCCTCAAGAAGCTGGCGATGGTCGGAAAGCCGCTCGACGAGCTCTCGCTCGACACGGTGAAGATGTTCTACAACGACGCGGCCGCGGCGGGCTTCCGGCTGTGATCGTCACGCGCACACCGTTCCGCGTGACCCTCGGCGGCGGCGGCACCGATCTCCCTTCGTACTACGCGAGCCACGGCGGGTTCATCTTCGCCATGGGGCTCGACAAGTACATGTACGTGGTCGTCAACCGCCCGACGGTCGGCCGGCAGATCCGCCTGCATTACTCGCAAAGCGAGGTCGTCGATCACGTCGACGAGCTGCGGCACGAGCTCGCGCGCGAGGGGCTGCGCGCGCACGGGATCGAGGACTCGTTCGAAGTCGCGTCGATCGCCGATCTCCCCGCCGGCACCGGCCTCGGGTCGTCGAGCTGCTATCTGGTCGGCCTGCTCAACGCCCTGCATCACGACCGCCGTGACTACGTGCCGCTGCAGTCGCTCGCCGAAGAGGCCTGCCACATCGAGCTGGAGATCCTCAAGCAGCCGATCGGCAAGCAGGACCAGTACATGGCCACGTACGGCGGCCTGACCGTGCTCGACATCGCGCGCGACGGCAAGGTGAAAGTGCGCCAGCTGCGCCCGAGCAGCAGCGACGTTGCCGAGCTGGTCGCGCACACACACATCTACTACACCGGCTCGCAGCGCGACGCGCGCGAGGTGCTGCACGAACAGAACACGGCCATGAAGACGACCGACAACGTCGACTACGCGCGCGTGTCCGACAGCCTGCATCGCATCAAGGACCTCGGCCATCGCATCCTCGAGGCCGTCGAGGCGTCGAACTTCGACCGCTGGGGCGAGCTGCTCGACGAGCACTGGCAGAGCAAGAAGAAGCTCTCCGGCAAGATCTCGCTGCGCGCCGTCGATCAGATCTACGAGGAAGTGCGCGAGCGTTTCGGCGTCCTCGGCGGCAAGATCATCGGCGCCGGCGGCGGCGGATTCCTGATGCTCTACTGCCCGCGCCAGCACGCCGCCCTCGAGCGCTTCATGCTCGAGCACGGAATGCCGCGCATGCACTACACCGTCGAGCCCGAGGGAACGAAAGTCGTCGCGCAGATGGGCCACGGCTCGCTCGACGCGACGCTGTCGATGGCGATGGCGGCACAGGTGACCGTGTGACCACACGTGTCATCCTGAGCCGCGAAGACGGCGAAGGATCTCCTTGATCGAGAAGTCCATCGGCATCCTCGGCGGCGGCGTTTCCGGCATCGCGCTCGCCGCGCATCTCGGCGAGGACGTGGACGTGCTCGAGAAGCGCGCGCGCATCGGCGGCCTCTGCGGCGCGATCATCGAGGACGGCTTCACCTTCGACGCCGCCGGTCCGCACATCATGTTCTCGAAGAACAAGGACGTGCTGGCGCTGATGATCGAAGTCCTCGACGGCAACGTGCGCCAGGGCCGCCGCGAGAACCGGATCTGGTTCAAGGGCCGGCTGGTGAAGTATCCGTTCGAGAACGATCTCGCCTCGCTGCCGAAGGAAGACAACTTCGAGTGCATCTACGGCTACATCGTCAACCCGCGCGCGAACGACACGCCGTCGAACCTCGCGGAGTGGTCGTACAAGACCTTCGGCGCCGGCATCTCCGAGAAGTACTTCATCCCGTACAACAAAAAGATCTGGAACTACGACCCCGCGAAGATCGGGCTGGAGTTCGTCTCGCGCATCCCGAAGCCGCCGATGGAAGACGTGCTGAAGTCGTCGATCGGCATCCCGACCGAGGGGTACCTGCATCAGCTGCACTTCTCGTATCCGCTCGAGGGCGGCTTCGAGGCGATCGTGCACGGCTTCGCGAAACGCGTGAGCGGCGAGATCCACACGAACTGCCGCGTCGTCTCGGTTGCGCGCGACGGCGAGCGCTGGCGCGTGACGCTCGAAGACGGCAGCGAGCGCTCGTATCGCACGCTGGTGTCGACGCTGCCGATTCACGAGCTGCTGCCGATGTGGGAAGGCGCGCCCGCGGATGCGATCGAGGCCGCGGGGAAGCTCGTGTACAACGCGCTGATCAACGTGCTGCTCGGATTCAACGAAGATCGCGGCTATCCGTACACCGCCGTCTATCTGCCGGACCCTGAGATCGCCTTTCACCGGATCTCGTTCCCGAAGGCGTTCAGCCCGCGGTGTGTGCCCGAGGGGTGCAGCTCACTGATGGCGGAGATCACGACGAACGACGAAATCTCAGATGACGAGGTGATCGGCCGCGTCATCGACGATCTCGTGAAGACCGACTTCATCGATCCCAGGACGATCGTCTATCGCCGCGCGGTCCGCTTCAAATACGGCTATCCGGTCTACGACCTCGACTACCACCGCAACGTCGCCGCGATGCGCGACGCGGTCGCGCGCACGGGGCTGCATCTCCTCGGCCGCTTCGCGCAGTTCGACTACATCAACTCCGACGTCTGCGTCGAGCGCGCGCTGGCGCTGGCGTCTGGACTGCGGTGACGCCAGTCACCGCTCTCGCTTCGCTCAGAGAGCGGCGTCTGGCGACGCCGCACTCCAGACGCTTCGCGTAGAATCCGGCGGCTTTGAAGCTCACGGTCTCGATGATCACGATGAACGAGGAGGGCGCGGTCGCGAAGGTGATCGGCGACATCCGCCGCGTTGCGCCGGACGCGGAGATCCTCCTCGTCGACTCGAGCAAGGACCGCACGGCCGAGATCGCGCAGGAGCTGGGCTGCCGCGTGATCAAGCAGTTCCCGCCGCGGGGCTACGGCCCGGCGATGGACCGCGCCGTGCGCGAGGCGGCCGGCGACATCGTGGTCACGCTCGACTGCGACGACACGTATCCCGTGGAGATGATCCCGCGGCTCGTGCAACTCGTCGACGAAGGCGCCGATCTCGTGAACACGACCCGCGTCTGGAAACGCCCCGAGGCGATGCCGTTCGCGAACTTCCTCGCGAACCGCTTCTTCGCGCTGATGGCCCGCGTGCTCCTCGGATTGAAAACGACCGACGTGCACAGCGGCATGCGCGCCTACCGCAAGTCGATGATCGACGCCGTGCAGTGGAACCCGCGCGGTCCCGCGCTGCCGGTGGACATGATCGCCATTCCGTTCCGCCGCGGATTCAAGGTCGTCGACGTGAAGATCGATTACCGCGAGCGCATCGGACAGACCACGCTCAACCGCGTCGAAAGCACGGTGTGGACGTTCAAGCGGCTGTGGAAGGCGCGTGGTGTCATCCCGAGCGTAGCGAGGGACCTGGGAGGGCGGGGCGCGAGGCGCGTGCCGTGACGCACCACCCGCCCAGGTCCCTCGCTCACGCTCGGGATGACATCGTAGTCGCGGTTCTCTGCGGCGGCTTTGGCACGCGGCTCGGCGAGCTGACGCGCGACGTGCCGAAGCCGATGATCGAGATCGGCGGGCGGCCGTACCTCGAACGCGTGATCGAGTCGTTCGCGGAGCGCGGTTTTTATGATTTCGTGCTGCTGACCGGCTATCGCGGCGAGGTGATCGAAGAACACTTCGGCGTCGGTGAGCGCTTCGGCGTCCGCATCCGCTATAGCCACGAGCACGAGCCGCTCGGCACCGGCGGCGCGATTCGCGAGGCGCGCTCGCTCCTCGGCGAGCGCTTTCTCATGACCTACGCCGACGTGCTGCGCCGCTTCGACTACGATCGCTTCGTGCAGCAGCACCGCGGCCATTGCCTCGCGGTTTATCCGCGGATTCTCACCGGTAACGTCGATCTCGAAGGCGGTCGGGTCGTGCGTTTCGACAAGCGCGCTCCGGAGCTGCCGTACATCGACGCCGGTTTCTCGGTGATGCAGGCCAGCGCGATCGACATCCTGCCGCCGGCCGGGCCATGCTCGTTCGAGGAGATCGTCTTCTCCGGCCTCGCGCAGCATGGCGAGCTGGAAGGGGAGGTCGTGAACCGCGACTTCTTCGACATCGGGACGCCGGAAGAGCTGGCGCGCACGCGCGACACGCTGGAGCCGGTGTGAAAATCCTCGTCACCGGCGCGGCCGGCTTTATCGCGTCGAATCTGATCCCGCGTCTGCTCGCGCGCGGCGACGAGATCGCCGGCGTCGACAACTTCTTTCTCGGCAAGCGTGAGTACGTCCACGCGCATCCGCGCTTCGCGTTTCACGAATTCGATCTGCTCGATCTCGACCGCGTCGCTGCGCTGATGGCGGAATTCAAGCCCGACCGCGTCTGGCATCTCGCGGCGAACAGCGACATCAGCTTCGGCACGAAATACACCGACTTCGACCTCAAGGGCGGCACGCTCGTGACCTACAACGTGCTGGAGTCGATGCGCCGTGTGGGGCTCCGCGAGATCGTCTTCTCGAGCAGCGGCGCGGTCTACGGCGAGCCGGACGTGATGCCGACACCCGAGGATTACGGGCCGATCTTTCCGATCTCGCTGTATGCAGCCAGCAAGGTCGCCTGCGAGACGCTCATCACCGCGTTCGCCCACAACTACGACATCCGCAGCTGGATCTTCCGCTTCGGCAACATCGTCGGCCCGAATCCGACGCACGGCGTGATTCACGACTTCGTGCTGCGCCTGCGCGACGATCCGTCGAAGCTGACCGTCCTCGGCGACGGCTCGCAGGCGAAGCCGTACGTCTATGTCGAAGACTGCCTCGACGGGATGGAGTATGGCGTCGAGCACGCGCGCGAGCTGGTGAACTGCTTCAACCTCGCGGTCGAGGATCAGACCACGGTACGCGAGATCGCGGAGTGGACGTGTCGAGCGATGGGCGTGCGCCCGCAAGTCGAGTATGGCGACTCCCCGCGCGGCTGGCGCGGCGACGTCCCGCAGGTGAAGCTCGACACGAGGCGCATGACCGCGCTGGGCTGGCGGCCGAAGCTGTCGAGCAGCGAGGCGGTGCGGCGCACGATCGCCGAGGTGGTCGAGCAGTTTCGATGAGCGACGCGCGCACCACTCGTGTAGCCATCGCCATCGCGCTCAGCGCCGCTGCGCTTCGCCTGGCTCCCCTCGGGTGGCTGCATCCGCTCAACTGGGACGAGATCGAGTTCTATCGCGCGACACGCTGGATCGCCGAGGGGCGCGTGCCGTTCCGCGACTTCTGGGAGCACCACTCGCCGCTGGCGTGGTTCGTATTCGCGCCCTTCTCGCGGCTGAGCGACACGCCCGGCGCCGCGGCGATCCTCGGCATGCGCTGGGCGCAGATCCCGGTCTGGATTGCGACGTTCTGGCTGGCGAATGTCTTCATGCGCAACGCCGGACTCTCGCGCTTCGCGCGCTGGTGCGCGATGGCCATCGCGCTTTGCAGCTCCTTCCTGATGATCGCCGCGGTCGAGTACCGCATCGATCCGCTGGCCTGCGCGCTCTACATCGGCGCGCTCGTGCTGTGGCAGAAAAATAGTTCACAGGCATTGTTCGGCGCGGGAGTGCTCTTCTGCCTCACCGGCCTCACCAACATGCGCGTCGGGCCGCTGCTGGTGGTGACGGTGCTGCTGCTCTGGTGGAAGAGCAGGGCGCGCGGAACGTGGATCGTCGCCGGCGGCATCGCCGCCCTCGTCCCCGCGCTGCTCTACTTCACCATCACGCGCTCCTGGGGTCCGCTCGTCCAGCATCTGCTCACCGAGAACATTCACGGCGACCGGTACGCGCAGCCGGTGGTCGGCCAGTTCCTGCACCGGCTCATCGTCGTCTTCGGCGTCCGCGTCATCGGCTCCGACCGCCTCTTCGACGCCGCCGCGATCGATGCCGGCGGCATCGCCCTGCTCGTCCTCGGCTTCGCCGGTCTGGTGATCGCGCTCCAGCGCTGGCGCACGCGCGACGATCTCTTCGTGATCGCCGTCCTGCAGGTCGTCAACCTGATCGTCGTCGCCGGCATGAACTTCATCTACAACTACCACTTCGAGCTCGTGGCGATCCTGATGCTGCCGCTCGTGGCCCTGGCGATCTCCCGCGCAACCGAGCAACCGCGCAACCGCGTAACCGTTCTGGCAGTGCTCCTAATCGCCTGGTCCGTCAACGCCTTCGCATCCCTCTTCCGCGGCAAAGAGCTCGACCTCGCCTACCAGGACTTCGTCATGCGCGAGGTGCATGCGCGGACGCGCCCCGGCGAAAAAGTATGGGCGGGGATGGGGTGGGCGCTGCGGCGCGAGCCGGCGTATCGCTTCTGGTTTCTGCCGGACATGACCCGCCAGCTCGTCGAGCACGGCGAGGCCGCGCCGTATCGGCTGGCCGATGTCGTCCGCGACCCGCCCGCGCTCGTGGTCTGCGATCACTACGCGATGGTGTGGCTCTCGCTCGTGCAGCGCGAGCTCGCGCCGTTCTTCGTCCGCCACTACATCCCGGTCTGGCGCAACCTCTGGGTGCCGGGCATGAACGCGCGGCTGCGGCCGGGCGTGTCGTTCGAATGGATCGTGCCGCGCGACGGCACGTATCGCGTCTTCGCCTCGGCGGAGCTCGCGCGCCATCCGTGGTTCCGCGATCCGTTTTACGTCGGCGCGTATGAGACCGCGCGTCAGATGAACACCGCGTTCGCGCTGGAGGCGAAACCCGCGGCGTTGTCGTGGTGGGTCGACCGGAAGCCGGTCGCGATCGATCGCGAGATCGCGTTGCGCAAAGGGCAGCGCATCGCGGTGATGTCCGCCGCATCCGAGCCGCTGGGCATCGTGCTGCTGAGCGGTACGGACACGATGCTGTTTCGCCAGCCGCCGCCCGGGGCGACTCTGGAAGCGTCGACCACTCGTGTCACGCACGTGCCTCGCTTCGGAGTGAGGATCCAGCCATGACGCGCGCGCTTTTTCTCGACCGCGACGGCATCCTCGACGAGCTGGTGTTCTACGAGTCGAGCGGGGAGTGGGAGTCGCCGCGCCGGGCCGCCGATCTGCGCATGATCGAAGGCGTGCGAGAGCCGCTCGCGCGATTCGTTGACGCCGGCTGGCTGCTGTTCATCGTCACGAATCAGCCGAGCGCGGCGAAGGGGAAGACGTCGCTCGAAGAGCTGCGCGACGTGCACGAGCGCGTCGTCGCCGCCCTCGGCGTTCCGATCGCCCGCAGCTATCAGTGTTTCCATCATCCCGATGAAGGCTGCACCTGCCGCAAGCCGAGCCCGCAGTTTCTGCATGAGGCCGCGCGCGAGTATGGCGTCGAGCTGGCGCAGTCGTGGATGGTCGGCGATCAGGACAGTGATCTCGCCTGCGGCCGCGCCGCCGGATGCAGAGTCGCGCTGATCGAGCATCGCGGCTCCGAGCATAAGCGCGGCGCGATCGAGCCCGATCTGCGGGCGAATGACCTGACCGCGCTCGCTAACGCACTGATTCCCACTTCGTCTCCGACGCCTTGAGCGCCGGATGCGAGACCAGGAGGTGCCACACCACCGCCGCCAGCCCCTCGGTATGCGGCGTGATGTGCGCGGGTGAGACGACCGGGATCAGCACGCACTCGTCGGCGACCTGCTTCGTGTAGCCGCCGTCCTTGCCGATGATGCCGAACACCTTCGCGCCGGCCTTGCGCGCCTCGTCGATCGCGCGCACGAGATTCACGGATACGTTTTTCTCGACGTTCCCGCCGCCGACGGAGAAGACCAGCACGGCGTCCTGCGCGCGGAGGCGCGAGATCTTCAGCCATTCGGCGAAGCAGCTCTCCCACCCCTCGTCGTTGACGCGCGCCGTGAGCTCGGAGACGTTGTCGGTCGGCGTATAGGCCTCGAAGCGGCAGATCTTGCGGAAGTCGTTGACCGCGTGGCTGGCGTGTCCGGCGGAGCCGCCGACGCCGAGGATAAAGAGGCGTCCGCCGCCATCGCGGACGCCGCCGAGGGCGATCGCCAGGCGATCGACGGCCTCGGCATCGATGCGCTGAATGGCCTCGACGCTCTCGCCGAGGAACGCGCGGCTGAAGGAATCCATGCGGCGGATCATACAATCGCGCCGATGCCTCCCGCCGCGCGCGCCGCCCTCGGATCGCTCCTCGGCGCCGGTCTCGCGCTGCTCATCCGCCCGCTGTTCCACGTTCCCACCGGCGGCATCGGCTTCGTGACGGTGAACGCGTATCCCAAGAGTTGGGACTACGCCGTGCTCGTGTTGCTCGTAGCAGGCGCGTTCATCGGCGGTGCCTGTGGAGCGGCGGGCTTCAGCCCGCCGACCGATCCGACAAACCGGCGGGCTGAAGCCCGCCGCTCCACAGGCACCTGGCTCTTCGCCGCTGCCGTGTTCATCCTGATGCTCTTCCTCCACGACCACCCCTACCAGCACATGGACCCTTTCCACGAGGGCGAGCACCTCACCCCCGGCTTCCTGCTGCAAAGCGGCGAGCGGCCGTATCGCGATTTTTTTGTGCTGCATGGGCTGGCGACGGACGGCGGTCTCGACGCGCTCGTGCTCGGCGATCCGCCGTCGCCGCGGCGCGTGCGGCGGTTGCAGACCGTGCTCGATGCGGCGACGCTGGCGTTGCTCGTGCCGATCGCATTCGAAGTGTCGGCGACGAGCGCGGGCGCGATCGCGGGTGTGATCGCTTCGCTCTGCGCGGCGGCGGCGTTCTGGATTCCGGTGTTTCCGTACTACCGGATCGCGCCGGTGCTGCTGGCCACGCTCGGCCTGCTGCGCTTTGCGCGCACGCAGCGCGCCGGACCGCTGGTGCTTGCGTTCGCGAGTGCGTCGCTGGGCGTGCTCTGGAGTCTCGACACCGGCGTCTACGCGCTGGCCGGAACGATCATCGCGTTCGTGTTGATCGGGGGGCGGGCGTCCCGCCCGCCCGTCTGGGCGGCCGGGACGGCCGCCCTCCTTCTGTTCCTCGTTCTGCTCCTCGTCCGCGCTGACATCAAACAGTTCTTCCTCGACTCCTTCGTGATCATCCCCCGCGCGATCGATGCGGTCTGGTCGCTGCCTGCACCGGCGCCGCTTTCCGCGGCGGGTGCGCGGTACTACCTCCCTCCGGTGTTCTACGGATTCCTGCTGGCGCTGGCGTGGAAGCGGCGCGACGCGCGGATGATGATCGTGGCCATCCTCTCGCTCATGCTCTTCCGCACCGCCGCGGGACGCGTGAGCTGGAGCCACACCCGCTACGCGACCCCGCTCCTCGGCATCGCTCTGGTCGCCTTCGTCATCGAGCCGCTCCTGCTCCCGAGGAGTGGTGCGCGCCTCCGGCGCGCCTTCGCCCTCCTCCTGATCGTTCCTCTGTTCTTCTACCTGGAAGTCCCCCAGAACTTCGCCGCCGGCGCGAAACTCCTCGCCGGCTGGCGCGCGCGTCAGCGTCACGAAGGGCTCGTGCCGTATCCGTTCGCGACCGGGAAGGGGATCTACACCACCGAACAGAACGCGAAAGAGCTCGCCGCCCTGAACGGCTTCCTCGGCGGCAAGACCTTCCTCGACTTCTCGAACGAGCGCGCGCTCTACTACCTCCTCCGGCGCAAGCCGCCGCTGCGCTGCTTCGACATCCCGATGCTCTCCGCGCCGCCGCTGCTCGCCGAGGCGATGGCGCAGTTGAACGCGAGCCCGCCGGACTACGTGATCGTCGCCGGCGACTCCAACATCGCCAACTTCGACAGCGTCTCGAACCGCGACCGCGTCCCCGAGCTCGCGCGCTGGATCGACGCCAACTACCCGAAGAGAGACCAGATCGGACGGTTCACCGTCGCCTCGCGATGAACGACCTCAAAAATGCTCGCGCGCGACCTCGGAGTGCTCCCGTTCGACTTCGAAGTGTTCGAGTTCGAATTTGAAAATGCTCACGGTCGACTTCGAAGTGTTCGAGTTCGAATTTGAAAATGCTCGCGGTCGACTTCGAAGTGTTCACGGTCGACTTCGAAGTGTTCGCGGTTGACTTTCGAAATGCTCGCGATCGACTTCGAAGTGTTCGAGCTCGAATTTGAAAATGCTCGCGGTCGACTTCGAAGTGTTCACCGTTGACTTCGAAGTGCTCGCGTTCGAATTCGAAGTGCTCACGTTCGACTTCGGAGTGCTCGCGGTTGACTTCGGAGTGCTCGCGCGCGACTCCGGAGTGCTCGCGAGTCACCCAGTCGCCCGGTTTCCCGGTCGCCCGGTTCCTCGGTTCCTCGGTCCCTCGGGTTCTCGGGCTGCACGTGGCTTCAATCTCCCGAGGAACCGAGCGACCGAGTGACCGAGGAACCTCCTGCCGGGCAACCGGGCAACCGGGCAACCGGGCAACCGGTTAACCAGCCACAGCAGCTAAACTAACCCCCCATGGCCACACACATCCAACAGCCCTCCATCGTCCAGGCCGCGGGGAACAAGCCGAAGATCATCGAGGAGTACATCGGGCGGGTGAACTCGAGCACCGACTCGATCTCCATCGCGCGGATGAAGAGTCCCAGCGGGTGGGTCGAGCCGGGGCAGACGCCCGAGTTCGACGAATACACAGTCGTCCTCCGCGGCACGCTGCGGGTGACCACCAAGAGCGGCTCGAGCGACGTGCACGCCGGTCAGGCCGTCATCACTCACAAAGGGGAGTGGGTCCAGTACTCCACGCCCGGCGCGGAAGGCGCGGAGTACGTCGCCATCTGCCTGCCGGCGTTTTCCATGGATACCGTGCATAGGGACACCGTGCACAGGGACGCATGAAGGTCCTCGTCCTCAACGAGCACGAGGTCACCGAGCTGCTGACCCTGCCGGAGTGCATCGGCGCGATGGAGACCGCGCTCGCGGCACTCGCCCGCGGGGAAGTGCACAACCCGCTGCGCCAGGCCATTCGGGCGCCGGGAGCGCCGGGCCTGCTTGGCCTGATGCCGGCGTGGTGGAACGGCCCGACGCCGTACTACGGCCTCAAGGAAGTCTGCGTGTTTCCGGAGAACCCGAAGCGGGGGCTCGACACGCACGTCGGCACGGTGATCCTGCACAGCGGGGAGACCGGCGAGCCGCTGGCGATCATGAACGCCTCGGCGATCACGGCGATCCGCACCGCGGCGGTCTCGGCGGTGGCGACGAAGCTCCTCGCGCGCGAGGACGCCGCCGTGCTCGCCATCATCGGCACCGGCGTTCAGGCACAGAGCCACCGCCGGGCGATCCCGCTGGTGAGAGACATTCGCGAGATCCGTATGTGTGCCCGCGGCGAGAGTGTGGAAGAGGCCGTTCGCGGCGCCGACATCGTCGTCACCGCGACGAGCTCCCGCGAGCCCATCCTCAAACGCGAATGGCTGAGCCCGGGCGTTCACATCAACGCCGTCGGCTCGAGCATCGCCGCGGCGCGCGAGCTGGAGGCCGATCTCGTGGCCGCGGCGTCGCTGTTCGTCGACCGGCGCGAGTCGACCGTGAACGAGTCGGGCGACTACCTCGGCGCCATCGACAGCGGAGCGACGATTCGCGCGGAGATCGGGGAACTGCTGGCCGGCACGGCCGCCGGCCGGAAATCGCGCGAGGAGATCACGCTGTTCAAGTCACTCGGACTGGCCATCGAAGACCTCGCCTCGGCGGCCTTTCTGTACGAGAAAGCGCGGCGCGACGGGCGGGGCAAGTGGGTGGAGTTCTAACCGGAATAAGCAGTTAACCCTGAGAGTTAGGTCGTGTCCGGGCTTGACAAAGTCCACTCGCGTGCCTAAAGTGCGCGGGTTTTCCCTTGCGGGAGCCTTGACTCGCCGTAGGTGTCTTCAGAAGGAACAAGGAAGCGAATGCCAACGATCAACCAGCTTGTTGCAAAGGGCCGCGACGCCGTCAAGTACAAGACGAAGTCGCCGGCGCTCCAGTCGAGCCCCCAGAAGCGCGGCGTCTGCACGCGCGTCTACACCTCGACGCCCAAGAAGCCGAACTCGGCTCTCCGCAAGGTCGCGCGCGTCCGTCTCACCAACGGCGTGGAAGTCACGACCTACATCCCCGGCGTGGGACACAACCTTCAGGAGCACTCGATCGTGCTCATCCGCGGCGGACGCGTGAAGGATCTGCCGGGAGTTCGCTATCACGTGATTCGCGGCACGCTCGACGCCGTCGGCGTGGCCAAGCGCAATCAGAGCCGCTCCAAGTACGGGGCGAAGAGACCCAAGAAGGCGTAAGCACGATGCCGAGAAGAAGAGAAGTTCCGAAACGCGAGATCCTTCCGGATCCCGTCTACAACAGCCAGCTGGTGACGAAGTTCATCAACTCGCTCATGAGCGACGGCAAGAAGTCGGTCGCCGAGCGCGTGTTCTACAGCGCCCTGAAGAAGGTCGAGGACCGCGCCAAGGACGATCCGCTCAAGGTGTTCAAGAAGGCCGTGGACAACGTCAAGCCGGCGCTCGAAGTGAAGAGCCGCCGCGTGGGTGGATCGAACTACCAGGTTCCGATCGAAGTGCGCCCGACGCGCCGCACGGCGCTGGCGATCCGCTGGCTGATCTCCTACGCCGCCAGCCGCGGCGAGAAGACGATGCAGGACAAGCTCGCCGGCGAGATTCTCGACGCGGCGAACAATCGCGGCAACGCGATCAAGAAGCGCGAAGACACGCACAAGATGGCCGAGGCGAACAAAGCGTTCGCACACTATCGGTGGTAAGCTGAAGTCGAACCTCGAAGTTATTTACTTTCCGTAGCTCCGTCTCGACCGGATAACACAGACAGGGTTCTGCGGTTCCGGACCGAGCAACGGGAAACCTAAAACTGAACGATCTTGTGGAGCGACAGGCTCTTAGCCTGTCGTCTTCGGCGGGCTAAGAGCCCGCCGCTCCACGTTTTGTCTGCGGCAAAGAACGAAGAAAAACAAATGGCACGTCAGGTACCTCTCGAGAAAACGCGCAACATCGGCATCATGGCTCACATCGATGCCGGTAAGACGACGACCACCGAGCGCATCCTCTATTACACGGGGATCACGCACAAGATCGGTGAAGTGCACGAGGGCACTGCGACCATGGACTGGATGGTCCAGGAGCAGGAGCGCGGCATCACCATCACCTCGGCCGCGACCACCGCGTTCTGGGGCGATTGCCGCGTCAACATCATCGATACCCCGGGCCACGTCGACTTCACCGTCGAAGTCGAGCGCTCGCTGCGCGTCCTCGACGGCGCGGTCGGTGTGTTCTGCGCCGTCGGCGGCGTCGAGCCGCAGTCGGAGACCGTGTGGCGCCAGGCCGACAAGTACGGCGTTCCGCGCATCGCCTTCGTCAACAAGATGGACCGCATCGGCGCGAACTTCGACGCCGTGCTCAATCAGATCAGGACCAAGCTCGGCAAGAATGCCGTTCCCCTGCAGCTGCCGATCGGCGCCGAAGACAAGTTCCGCGGCGTCATCGACCTCGTGCAGATGAAGGCGCTCCTCTTCAAGGACGAGAGCCTCGGCGCGAAGTACGACATCGACGAAATCCCGGCGGAGCTCGTCGCGGACGCGGAGCATTTCCGCGAGAAGATGGTCGAGTCGATCGCCGAACAGCACGACGAGTTGCTCGCGAAGTATCTCGACGGCCAGACCCTCGAGATCTCCGAGCTGAAGGCCGCGCTTCGGGAGGCGACGATCGCTCAGAAGATCACGCCGGTCCTCTGCGGCTCGGCGTTCAAGAACAAGGGCGTGCAGCCGCTGCTCGACGCCGTCGTCGACTACCTCCCCTCGCCGATGGACATTCCGCCGGTCAAGGGCGTGAACCCCGACGACGAGTCGTTCATCGAGCGCAAGGCCGATGACAACGAGCCGTTCTCGGCGCTCGTGTTCAAGATCATGACCGACCCGTTCGTCGGCCAGCTGGCGTTCTTCCGCGTCTACTCCGGCAAGGTCGACTCCGGCACCGCGGTGCTCAACTCGACCAAGGGCACGACCGAGCGCATCGGGCGTCTCCTGCAGATGCACGCCAACAAGCGCGAAGAGATCAAGGAAGTGCGCGCGGGCGACATCGGCGCGGCCGTCGGCCTGCGCAGCGTCACCACCGGCGACACGATCTGCGACAAGAACCACCCGATCCTGCTCGAGACCATGACCTTCCCCGAGCCGGTCATCGCCGTGGCGATAGAGCCGAAGACCAAGGGCGACCAGGAAAAGATGGGCGTCGCGCTCGCGAAGCTCATGCAGGAAGATCCCACGTTCAAGGTCCACACGGATCCTGAGACGAACCAGACCATCATCCGCGGCATGGGCGAGCTGCACCTCGAGATCATCGTCGACCGCATGGTCCGCGAGTTCAACGTCGGTGCGAACGTCGGCAAGCCGCAGGTCGCGTACCGCGAGGCGATCACGCGCAAGTCGGAAGCCGAAGGAAAGTTCGTGCGCCAGTCGGGCGGCAAGGGCCAGTACGGCCACGTCAAGATGCGCTTCGAGCCGATCCCGGAAGGCGGGTTCGAGTTCGTCAACGAGATCACCGGCGGTGCCGTCCCGCGCGAGTTCATCAAGCCGACCGAGCAGGGCATCAAGGAAGCGATGGAGCGCGGCATCGTCGCCGGCTATCCGATGACGGGCATTCGCGCGATCCTGTACGACGGCTCGTTCCACGACGTCGACTCCAGCGAAATGGCGTTCAAGATCGCCGGCTCGATGGCCTACCAGGAAGGCGCGAAGAAAGCCGGTCCGATCCTCAAGGAACCGATCATGGACGTCGAAGTCGTGACGCCCGAGGACTACGCCGGCGACGTCATGGGCGACCTGTCGCGCCGCCGCGGAAAGATTCAGCAGATGGAAGAGCGCGCCGGCGCGAAAGTCATTCGCGCGCACGTGCCGCTGTCGGAGATGTTCGGTTACGCCACGCAGGTGCGCTCGATGTCGCAGGGCCGGGCGAGCTACACCATGCAGTTCTACGCGTACGAGCCGGCTCCGAAGAACGTGTCAGAAGAAATCATCGCCAAGAGCGGCGGAACCACACAAAGAGTCTGAAACAGGGAGGTTTGATCTCAAATGGCCAAAGAAAAATTCGATCGCAGTAAGCCGCACGTCAACATCGGCACGATCGGTCACGTCGACCACGGCAAGACCACGCTGACCGCGGCGATCACCAAGATCCTCGCTTCGAAGGGCACGGCTTCGTTCGTCGCCTTCGATCAGATCGACAAGGCTCCGGAAGAGCGCGAGCGCGGCATCACCATCGCCACCGCTCACGTCGAGTACTCGACCGCGAATCGCCACTACGCGCACGTCGACTGCCCGGGTCACGCCGACTACGTCAAGAACATGATCACCGGCGCCGCGCAGATGGACGGCGCGATCCTCGTGGTCGCCGCCACCGACGGCCCGATGCCGCAGACCCGCGAGCACATCCTGCTGGCCCGCCAGGTCGGCGTGCCGGCCATGGTCGTCGCCCTCAACAAGGTCGACGCCGCCGATCCCGACCTTCTCGAGCTCGTCGAGATGGAGATCCGCGAGCTGCTCACCAGCTATCAGTTCCCCGGCGACGACATTCCCATCGTCCGCGTCTCCGCGCTCAAGGCGCTGCAGACCACCGACAACAACGACGAGTGGGCCGGCAAGATCATGGAGCTCATGGATGCGGTCGACAACTACATCCCGATGCCCGAGCGCGCCATCGACAAGCCGTTCCTGATGCCGGTCGAAGACATCTTCTCGATCTCCGGCCGCGGCACGGTCGTCACCGGCCGTATCGAGCGCGGGATCGTCAAGGTCGGCGAGGAAATCGAGATCGTCGGTCTTCGCCCGACCCAGAAGAAGGTCGTCACCGGCGTCGAGATGTTCCGCAAGCTCCTCGATCAGGGAATGGCGGGCGACAACGTCGGCCTGCTGCTCCGCGGTATCGAGCGCAAGGACGTCGAGCGCGGCCAGGTTTGCGCCAAGCCGGGCTCGATCACCCCGCACACGAAGTTCAAGGCCGAGGTCTACATCCTGACCAAGGAAGAGGGCGGCCGTCACACGCCGTTCTTCAACGGCTACCGTCCGCAGTTCTACTTCCGTACGACCGACGTCACCGGCAACGCCATGCTGGCCGAGGGAGCGGAGATGGTCATGCCGGGCGACAACACCTCGCTGACGATCACCCTCATCGCGCCGATCGCGATGGAGAAGGGTCTCCGCTTCGCGATCCGCGAGGGTGGCCGCACGGTGGGCGCCGGCACGGTCACGGACATTCTGGAGTAGCGACATGGAGGGCGGGCCTCTGGCCCGCCTAGTGGCGGACGGGACGTCCGCCCTCCTTAATGTTCTTTGAGGAAACGACATCATGATGAACGAAAAGATCCGCATCCGACTCAAGGCTTACGACTACCGCGTGCTCGACCAGTCGACGTCTGAAATCGTCGACACGGCCAAGCGCACGGGGGCAAAGGTGGCGGGACCGATCCCTCTGCCGACGCAGATCTCGAAGTACACCGTCCTGCGCAGCCCGCACGTCGACAAGAAGTCGCGCGAGCAGTTCGAGATGCGGACGCACAAGCGGCTGCTCGACATTCTCGAGCCGACGACGCAGACCGTCGACGCGCTCATGAAGCTCGAGCTGCCCGCGGGCGTGGACGTCGAGATCAAGGCGTTCGGGAAATAAGACACATGAACCGGAGCAATCCGGTTCCAAGGTGGAAAGACTAAGACAATGGCAATCGAAGGAATCATTGGCAAAAAGGTCGGGATGACCCAGGTGTTCGCCGAGGATGGGGCATTGATCCCCGTCACGGTCGTCCAGGCCGGGCCGTGCCTGGTTGTGCAGAAGAAGACCACCGAGAAGGACGGCTACGATGCCGTGCAGATCGGGCTGGTCGAGAAGATCTCCAGCCGCCGCGTCACGAGCCCGCTTCGCGGACACTTCGAGAAGGCGGGCGTGCAGCCCCTCCGGACGCTGGCCGAAGTCCCGTACTCGGGCGACGCCAACGTCGGCGACCGCGTGCAGGTCGACATCTTCAAGGCCGGCGACGCCATCGACGTCGTGGGCCAGTCGAAGGGCAAGGGCTTCCAGGGCGTCGTCAAGCGCCACGGCTTCGGCGGCGGACGCGAGTCTCACGGCTCGATGTTCCATCGCGCTCCCGGCTCGATCGGCGCGTCGGCGTTCCCGTCGCGCGTCATGAAGGGCATGCGCATGGGCGGCCGGATGGGCGGCGATCAGGTCACGGTCAAGAACCTTCGCGTGGCGAAGGTCGATGCCGAGAACAACCTGCTCTACATCCGCGGCGCGGTCCCGGGCGGCCGGAACGGTCTCGTGTTCGTGCAGTTTTCGAAGAACGGGAAGCGGGGTGAGTAGCCATGCCGACCATTGACATCAAGAACTGGGACAACAAGAAAGTCGGCTCGATCGACCTTCCCGAAGAGATCTACGGCTATCCGTACAAAGAGCACCTCGTGCACGAGGCCGTGCGCAACTATCTCGCCGGCCTGCGCCAGGGAACGCACAAGACCAAGACCCGCTCCGAAGTGAGCGGCTCGGGCAAGAAGCCGTTCCGGCAGAAGGGCACCGGCCGCGCGCGCCAGGGCGGCAACCGCCCGCCGATCCACCGTCACGGCGGCACGGTCTTCGGTCCGGTCGTGCGCGACCACTCCTACAAGATGAACACGAAGGAGAAGAAGGCCGCCCTCAAGTCGGCGCTCTCCCAGCGTGTGAAGGAAGGAAAGTTCTTCGTCGTCAACGACATGTCGGTCGACGAGGCCAAGACCAAGTCCTTCGCGCAGAAAGTGGCCGGCATCGGCGTCGAGGGAAAGGCGCTGCTGGTGGACACGGTCGAGAACACGAACGCGCTGCTGGCCGCGCGCAACAACCCCAAGCTGCAGTTCGTCGACGCCCTGCACGTCAACGTGTACGACGTCGTCAACAGCCGCTACATCGTCCTGAGCCAGAGCGCTCTCGATCGTCTGACGGAGGCTCTCAGCAATGAACGCTAATCAGATCATTCGCCGGCCGCTCGTCACCGAGAAATCGACGCTGCTCCGCGAGTCGGGCTCGAACGTCATCGCGTTCGAAGTCGCGCCGAGCGCGAACAAGATCCAGGTCAAGCAGGCCGTCGAAGAGCTCTTCAAGGTCAAGGTGGAAGAAGTCCGGGTGTTCAACGTGCGCGGAAAGATGAAGCGCATGGGCAAGTGGGAAGGCAAGCGCCGCGACTGGCGCAAGGCTTACGTCCGGCTCAAGGCCGGCGAGAAGGCGCCCGACTTCGTGGAAGGCGTGTAAATCATGGCGACCAGCAAATACAAACCAACCTCTCCGGGCATCCGGTTTTCGACGCACGCTTCGTATGACGACATCACGAAGACGCGGCCGGAGAAGTCGCTCACCAAGGGCAAGCCGAAGACGGGCGGCCGGAACAACAAGGGCCGGATCACCTCCCGCTTCATCGGCGGCGGCCACAAGCAGAAGTACCGCGACATCGACTTCAAGCGCGACAAGCGCGGGATTCCCGCGAAGGTCGCCGCGATCGAGTACGACCCGAATCGCACCGCGCACATCGCTCTTCTCCATTACGCGGACGGCGAGAAGCGCTACATCCTCGCGCCGAACGGCCTGGCCGTCGGTACGACGATCGTGGCCGGCGAGGACGCCGACATCCTGGTGGGCAACGCCCTCCCGCTGTCGAAGATCCCCCTCGGCACGGTGATTCACAACATCGAGCTGAAGGAAGGCAAGGGCGGACAGATGGTCCGTTCGGCCGGCGCCGGCGCGCAGCTGATGGCGCGCGAGGGCGACTGGGCCACGCTTCGCCTTCCCTCGGGCGAGATGCGCAAGGTGCACGTGCGCTGCTACGCGACGATCGGCCAGGTCGGCAATCTCGACCACGAGAACGTGTCGTACGGCAAGGCCGGACGCACGCGCCACCTCGGCAAGAAGCCGCACAACCGCGGCGTCTCGATGAACCCGGTCGATCACCCGCTCGGCGGCGGCGAGGGCAAGACCTCGGGCGGCCGTCATCCGGTCTCGCCGTGGGGCCAGCCGACCAAGGGCTACAAGACGCGCCGTAACAAACAGACGAACAAGTTCATCGTCAAGCGGAGAACCAAGTAATGCGCTCACAGAAAAAAGGTGCATTTGTCGACGACCACCTGATGAAGAAGGTGGAGGCGATGAACCGCGAGCGCGACAAGAAGGTCATCAAGACCTGGTCGCGCCGCTCCACGGTCGTTCCGGACATGGTCGGCCACACGATTGCGGTTCACAACGGCCGCAAGTTCACGCCGGTGTACGTCTCCGAGAACATGGTCGGCCACAAGCTCGGCGAGTTCGCGCTGACCCGTACGTTCAAGGGACACAGCGGCAAGAAGGTCGAGAAGACCGCGAAGCCGGCGGCGCCAGCTGCACCGGCGGCTAAATAAGGCGGAGACGAACGATGGAAGCAACGGCAACTCTGAAGTATCTGAAAGCCTCGCCGCAGAAGGTGCGACTCGTCGCCGATCTGGTGCGCGGCAAGAAGGTCGAGGAAGCGCTCGCCATTCTCCGCTTCACCCGCAAGGGCTGCGCGAAGGATCTGGAGAAGCTCCTCCGCTCCGCGGTCGCGAATGCGGAGAACAAGGAGAACGCGCCCGACGTCGACGAGCTGGTGGTCTCGAAGATCTACGTCAACGAAGGGCCGCGCGAGAAGCGCATCCAGCCCGCGCCGATGGGTCGCGCGTACCGGATTCAGAAGCGCAAGGCGCACGTCACCGTGCATGTTTCGGACGAAGTCAAGGCGGTCAACGAGCGGAGCGGCGGCAAGGGCCGCGCGCGCGCCCGTAAATAACGGAGGCTTATCTTGGGTCAGAAGGTCAATCCTTACGGTTTTCGGCTGGGCTTCAACAAGACCTGGCACTCGCGCTGGTTCGCGGGGAAGAACTACGCCGAGACGCTCCATCGCGATCTGAAGCTTCGCGACGACCTCAAGAAGCGCCTCAGCCACGCCGGCGTCTCGGAGATCGACATCGAGCGTACGGCCAACAAAATGCGCATCAACATCTACACCTCGCGTCCCGGCATCATCATCGGGCGCAAAGGTGCGGAGGTGGACAAGCTGCGCGATGAGCTGCAGAAGCTCGTCAACGGCGAGGTCTACATCAACATCCAGGAGATCCAGCGTCCGGAGCTCGACGCCCAGCTCGTGGCCGAGAACATCGCCACGCAGCTCGAGCGCCGCATCGCCTTCCGCCGGGCCATGAAGAAGGCCATGGAGTCGGCGTTCCGCTTCGGCGCGAAGGGGATCAAGGTTCGCGTGGGCGGCCGCCTCAACGGCGCCGAGATCGCGCGCTCGGAGTGGTATCAGGACGGCCGTCTGCCGCTGCACACCCTCAAAGCCGACATCGACTACGGTCTGGCCGTCGCCAACACGACGTACGGAACCATCGGCGTGAAGGTGTGGCTGTACAAGGGCGAGATGGCGAAGACCAAGTCGCGCCGCCGCGCTCAGTAATCGATCAGGAGAAACCGCATCATGATGATGCCGAAGAAAGTCAAATTCAGAAAGCAGCAGCGCGGACGGCGCCGCGGGCTCGCGACGCGCGGACAGAAAGTCTCGTTCGGCGATTTCGGGCTGCAGGCGATGGAAGCGGGCTGGGTGACGGCGCGCCAGATCGAGGCCGCCCGTATCGCCATGACGCGCCACGTCAAGCGCGGCGGCAAGATCTGGATCCGGATCTTCCCCGACAAGCCGATCACCAAGAAGCCGCTCGAGACCCGCATGGGCAAGGGCAAGGGCGCTCCGGAAGAGTGGGTGTGCGTGATCAAGCCGGCCCGCATCCTCTACGAGATGGAGGGTGTGACCCGCGAGATCGCCGAGGAGGCGTTCCGCCTGGCCGCGCACAAGCTGCCGATCAAGACGCGTTTCGTGACGCGTTCGCAGACGGAGGTCGGTGAGTAATGGCCAGTAAGAAGACGCTCAGCACACTTCGCGACAAGAGCGAGACCGAGCTTCGCAGCCGCGAGCGCGATCTGCGCGAGCAGCTGTTCAAGCTCCGCTTTCAGCGCGCGACCGGACAGATGGAAAACCCGATGAAGATGCGCCAGGTCCGCCGCGAGATCGCGCAGATCGAAACGCTCCTCAATCAGCGCGCGAAGTCCGCGTGAGAGGCACCACCATGGCAGAGAACGCAGAGAAGACACAGCAGAACAACAAGCGCGAGAAGGTCGGCGTCGTGGTCTCGAACAAGATGCAGAAGACCGTCGTCGTCGCCGTCGAGAACCTCGTCCGCCACGACATGTACCAGAAGTACATCAAGCGGACGAACAAGTTCCTCGCCCACAACGAGAACCCGGACGTCAACGTCGGGGATCGCGTGATCATCGAGGAGACGCGCCCGCTCTCGAAGCGGAAGCGCTGGAATGTGAAGGAAGTCGTCGCCAAGGCGAGCTAACGGAGCCAGTCATGATTCAGATGGGAACGATTCTGCAGGTTGCAGACAACACGGGCGCCAAGAAGATCGCCTGCATCCGTCTGCGAGGCGGCTCCACGGCCGGCCAGTACGCGCGCGTGGGCGACATCATCACCGCCTCGGTGAAGGAAGCCTCGCCGGACGGGACGGTCAAGAAGGGCGCCGTGGTCAGGGCGGTCATCGTCCGCACGGTCAAGGAGACGCGCCGCCGCGACGGGTCGTACATCAAGTTCGACGACAACGCGGCCGTTCTCATCAACGACCAGCGCGAGCCCGTCGGCACGCGCGTCTTCGGTCCGGTCGCCCGCGAGCTCCGCGAGCGCAAGTTCATGAAGATCATCTCCCTCGCGCCGGAAGTCATCTAAGGAAACAGTCCCCGAAGGGATCAGAACAATGTACGGACGTACGTCGAAAGAAAAACAGGACCCGATTCACAAGCCGCACGTGCGGAAGGGCGACACCGTCGTCGTTCTCTCCGGCAAGGATGCGGGCAAGAAGGGACGCGTGCTGCGCGTCCTGGCCACCAAGGGCACGGCCATCGTCGAGCGTGTGAACTTCACCAAGAAGCACACCAAGCCGAACCCCGGCAAGAACGTCAAGGGCGGCATCCTCGAGCGCGAGTCGCCGATTCACGTGGCCAAGCTCCAGGTAGTCTGTCCGAGCTGCGGCGAGGCCGCGCGCCTCGGCAATCATCGCAACGAAGATGGAGAGGGCGTGCGCTTCTGCCGGAAGTGCAAGGCCGATCTCGAAAAGTAGTCAGTCATTCACCCGGCTCGTACAACGCCGAGCCGAACAAAAGGATCCGGAAATGGCAGCGAGACTCAAAGAGCATTACACAACGGAAGTCCGGAAGAAGATCCAGGACGAGTTCAAGATCACGAACCCGATGGCGGTTCCGAAGATCGAGAAAGTCGTGCTGAACATGGGCATGGGCGAGGCGATTTCGAACGCGAAGATCCTCGACACCGCGATCGAGGAGCTCTCCACGATCACCGGCCAGAAGCCGATCGTCACCAAGGCCAAGAAGTCCATCGCCAGCTTCAAGCTGCGCGAGGGACAGTCCATCGGCGCGATGGTCACCCTTCGCGGCGAGAAGATGTACGAGTTTCTCGATCGTCTGATCAACATCGCGCTTCCGCGCGTGCGCGACTTTCGCGGCGTCCCGACCAAGTCGTTCGACGGGCGCGGCAACTACACCCTGGGCATTCGCGACCACCTGATCTTCCCGGAGATCGATGCAGGAAAGGTCGACAAGGCGAAGGGCATGAACATCACCATCGTCACCTCGGCGAAGAATGACGAGCAGGCGCGCTTCCTTCTGCGCGAGCTCGGCATGCCGTTCGGCAAGTAAGAGGAAGAACACATGGCAAAGACCTCAATGATCGTCAAGGCTGAGCGGAAGCCGAAGTTTTCGGTTCGCAAGCGCAACCGCTGCAAGCAGTGCGGACGTCCGCGCGGGTTTCTGCGGAAGTTCCAGCTCTGCCGCATCTGCTTCCGTCAGCTCTCGCTCGGCGGCTACATCCCGGGCGTGACGAAGTCGAGCTGGTAGCTCTCACGACCGATTACAGGAGTCACACGAATGTCAATGACAGATCCAATCGCGGATATGCTCACTCGGATCCGCAACGGAATTACGTCGCGGCACGATCGCGTCGAGATGCCGGCCTCGAAGCTGAAGGTCGAGATCGCCCGCATCCTCAAATCCGAGGGCTTCATCAGCAACTACAAAGTCGTCGAGGAAGACGGCAAGCCGCAGGCGTCGCTGCGCGTGTACCTCAAGTACTCGGGCAACGGCGAGCCGGTCATCCACGGCATCGAGCGCGTCTCGCGCCCGGGCAAGCGCGTCTACCGCGGCAAGGAAGAGATTCCTCGCGTCCTCGGCGGGCTCGGTCTGGCGATCGTCTCGACCTCGAAGGGCGTGCTCTCGGGGGCCGAGGCGGCGAAGACCGGCGTGGGCGGCGAAGTCCTCTGCCAGGTCTGGTAAGGAGAGATCCAATGTCTCGCATCGGTAAGAAAGAAATCCCGCTGCCGAAAGGCGTCGAAGTCCGCCAGGACGGCAACGCCGTCGTGGTCAAGGGCCCGAAGGGCAGCCTGAACACGCCCATCGTGACCGGCATCTCGGTCTCGGTGGAGAACAACGTCGTGAAGTTCGAGCGGAAGGACGAAGAGGGTAAGACCCGCGCCTTCCACGGCCTGATGCGCGCGCTGGTGGCGAACAACGTCCGCGGCGTGAGCGAGGGCTTCAAGAAAGAGCTCGACATCGTCGGCGTCGGCTATCGCGCCGAGGTGAAGGGACGCGAGGTCGTGTTTCAGCTCGGCTACTCGCACCCGGTCCGCTTCGCGATTCCGGAAGGCATCGACATCACCGTCGACGCCAAGACCGGCCACATCACCGTGACCGGCATCGACAAGCAGAGAGTCGGACAGACCGCGGCCGAGATCCGCAGTCTCCGCGAGCCCGATCCCTACAAGGGCAAAGGCATCAAGTACAGCGACGAGATCATTCGCCGCAAGGCCGGCAAGGCTGCCGGCAAGTAAGTAGAGGACGACCATGGATCGCGCAAGACAGAGAGTGGAAGCACGAGGCCGGATCCGCGAGCGGATCCGCAGCAAGGTCACGGGTACGAGCGAGCGTCCGCGTCTCGCCGTGTTCCGCAGCCTGAAGAGCATTTACGCGCAGCTCATCGACGACACGACCGGCAAGACGATCGTCTCCGCGTCGAGCCTCGAGAAAGAGTCGAGCGCGAAAGGCTCCAATGCCGCGGCGGCGAAAGCCGTCGGGGCGCTGATCGCCAAGAAGGCAAAAGACAAGGGTCTGACGCGCGTGGTCTTCGACCGCGGCGGCTACCTCTACCACGGAAACATCAAGGCGCTCGCGGATGCGGCGCGTGAGAACGGATTGGAATTCTAGGAGATCACATGCAGCGTCCAATGCAGCGTCCAGGGCAGCGTCAGGGGCAGGGTGGACCGCGCGGTGACCGTCGCGAGCCCGAGCGCAACGAAAGCGGGATGATCGACAAGGTCGTCCACATCAACCGCGTGACGAAAGTCGTCAAGGGCGGCAAGAACTTCAGCTTCAGCGCGCTGGTCGTCGTCGGCGACGGCAAGGGCAGGGTCGGATTCGGTTCCGGCAAGGCCAAGGAAGTTCCGGCGGCCATCAAGAAGGGGATCGAGATCGCGAAGAAGAACATGATCTCCATCGCCATGAGCGGCACCACGATCCCGCACGCGATCGTCGGCCACTACGGCGCGGGACAAGTTCTGCTCAAGCCGGCCTCGGAAGGCACGGGCGTCATCGCCGGCGGCCCGGTGCGCGCGATCCTCGAGTCGGCCGGGATCCAGAACATCCTGACCAAGTCGCTCGGCACCGCGAACCCGCACAACGTCGTCAAGGCGACGTTCGAGGCGCTCAAGCTGCTGCGCACCGAAGATCAGTACAAGAAACTGCGCGGCACCGGCGAGAACGCGGAAGGGACCGAGGCATGAGCGCGGCCCGAGCGAAGAAAGCAGCCGACGCGCCGAAGACCCTTCGCGTGCGCCAGATCCGCAGCGGCATCTCCTGCCCGATCGAGATGCGGGAGACCCTCAAGGCTCTCGGCCTCGGCAAGATGCACCGCGTCGCGGAGCGCCCCGATACGAAAGAAGTGCGCGGAATGATCGCCAAGATCCCGCACCTCGTCGAAGTAGTCGAGTAGGAGTCGACCCATGGAACTGAACAACCTCAAACCGAAAAAAGGCTCGCGCCACGCGAAGAAGCGCGTCGGCCGCGGTCCCGGCTCGGGACACGGCAAGACTGCCGCGCGCGGCGAGAAGGGCCAGAAGTCGCGTTCCGGCTTCAGCCGCCAGCCCGGCTTCGAAGGCGGACAGATGCCTCTGCACCGCCGTCTCCCGAAGCGCGGCTTCACCAACATCTTCAAGAAAGACTACGCGGTCGTGAACGTCTCCGACCTCGAGCGCTTCGACAACGGCGCGACGGTCGGCGAGGCCGAGCTGCGCAAGGCCGGCCTGGTCAAGGGACAGCACGACGGCATCAAGGTGCTCGGCGACGGCAAGCTCTCCAAGAAGCTCTCCGTCTCCGCGACCAAGTTCTCGGCCACGGCCAAGAAGCAGATCGAGGCCGCCGGCGGGTCCTGCCAGGAGATCCAGTAACGTGCCTAACGTCGTCGATACAGTCCGCAACATCTGGGCGATCGAGGACCTCCGCAAGCGCGTGCTGTTCACGTTCGCGCTGCTGGCGGTTTACCGCCTCGGATCGCACATCCCGACGCCGGGCGTCGATCCCGTCGCGCTCTCGGAGTTCTTCAAGGCGATGAGCGGCGGCGTGTTCGGCTTCCTCGACCTCTTCTCCGGCGGCGCGCTGCGCCGCCTCTCGGTCTTCGCCCTCGGCATCATGCCGTACATCTCGGCGTCGATCATCCTGCAGCTCCTGACCGTGGTCTGGCCCTACCTCGAGAAGCTCTCGAAGGAAGGGGAGATGGGACGGCGGAAGATCAACCAGTACACGCGCTACGGCACGATCGCGCTCTCGATCGTCCAGTCGCTCGGCGTCGCGTTCTGGCTCAAGTCGCAGACCGCTCCCGGCGGCGCGCCGCTCGTGCCGCCGCACATCCAGGACGCGCTGTGGGGACTCGGCTTCCCGATCATGACCGTGCTCACGCTCACGACCGGGACCGCGTTCATCATGTGGCTCGGCGAGCAGATCTCCGAGCGCGGCATCGGCAACGGCATCTCGCTGATCATCTTCGCCGGCATCGTGGTCGGGCTTCCCTCGGCGACGCTGACGACCATCGGCGACATCCGCACCGGCGAGCGCAGCCTCTTCGCGATGCTGTTCCTGGTGGTGTTCATGGTCGCCGTCGTCGCCTTCGTCGTGTTCATGGAGCGCGCGCAGCGCCGCATCCCGGTGCAGTACGCCAAGCGCGTCGTCGGCCGCAAGGTCTACGGCGGCGCGAACACGTACCTCCCGCTGCGCGTGAACACCGCCGGCGTCATCCCGGTCATCTTCGCCTCGTCGATCCTGGTCATCCCGCAGACCATCGCGCAGATGGTCAAGGCGCCGTGGGCGGCCGCGATCGGCACGCAGCTGCGCGTCGGCGAGCCGCTGTATTACCTGCTGCAGATCGTCGGCATCATCTTCTTCGGATACTTCTACACGTCGATCGTCTTCAATCCGGTCGACACGGCCGACAACATGCGCAAGTACGGCGGCTTCATCCCCGGCATCCGCCCGGGCAAGAGGACGTCCGACTACATCGACCGCGTGCTGACGCGCATCACCTTCGTCGGCTCGATCTATCTGGCCGCGGTCTGCATCCTGCCGGAGTTTCTGATCTCCGGCCTGCACGTCGCGCAGCTGCCGTTCGGCGTCGGCGCGGCGCTCGACCGCATGCTTCCGCTCTGGTTCACGGAAGGCATGGGACTGAACTTCTACTTCGGCGGCACGTCGCTGCTGATCGTGGTGGGCGTGGCGATGGACACGATGCAGCAGATCGAGTCGCAGCTGGTCATGCGTCACTACGACGGATTCATGAAGAAGGGCCGCGTTCGCGGACGTAGAGGATAACGAGCAGCTTGAAAATCATCTTCATCGGACCGCCGGGAAGCGGCAAGGGAACGCAGGCGAAGCGGCTGGCAAGCCGCCTCGACGTTCCGCACATTTCCACGGGGGACATGCTTCGCGAGGCGGTCGCGGCCGGGACTCCGGTCGGCCAGAAGGCGGCCTCGATCATGGCCTCCGGCGCGCTGGTTCCCGATGACGTGATGATCGATATCATCAATGACCGCCTGGCCAAGCCGGACGCGTCTAAAGGCTTCATTCTGGACGGGTTCCCCCGCACGCTGGTCCAGGCCGAGAAGCTCGATGGACTCGTCGGGAATGGAAAAAGCAACCTCCGGGTTCTCCAACTGCTCGTCCCAGACGAAGCAATCGTGCGCCGCATCTCCCTGCGGCGTACCTGTGCGCAGTGCGGGGCGATCTACCACCTCGAGAACAATCCCCCGGCGTCCGACAGCGTTTGTGACCGCTGCGGCGCCGAAGTCATTGCACGGCCCGACGACAACGAAGAGGCCGTGCGCAAACGGCTGGAAGCGTTTCATCGCCAGACGCTTCCGGTCGCTACGTACTACAAGTCGAAGAGTATTTTGCGCGAGGTCGACGGGGTTGGTCCCGTCGATCAGGTCTTTGAACGAATTGAAAGATCCCTTGTTGAAGGAACGATCTGACCGATGCTGGATCGCATGAAGGGACCGACGCTCAAGAATCGCGACGAGATCGCGATCATGGACCGGACCAACCGGATCGTGGTCGAGATCCTCGAGTTGATGCGCGACATGGTCAAGCCCGGCGCGACCACGGCGCAGATCAACGCGATGGCCGAGGAGGAGCTCGCCAAGAGGGGCGCGAAGTCGCCTTTCAAAGGCTACGCTCCGATGGGACTGCCGCCGTATCCGGCCGTGGTCTGCTCCTCGGTCAACGACGTGATCGTGCACGGCATCCCGAATCGTGCTCGCCTGCAGGAAGGCGACATCCTCGGACTCGACTTCGGGTCGATCTTCGAGGGCTTCGTCGGCGACGCGGCGATCACGGTGCCGGTCGGCAAGGTCACTCCGAAGGCGGAGCTGCTGATGCAGACCACGAAGGAGTGCCTCGAGCTGGCCATCGAAGAGATGCGGCCCGGAAGGACCCTCGGCGACATCGGCGCGGCGGTTCAGGAGCACGCGGAGGCTCGCGGGTTCCACGTCATCCGCACGTTCGTCGGTCACGGCATCGGACGGCGCATGCACGAGGAGCCGCAGGTGCACAACTTCGGCAAGCGCGGTCGCGGGATTCCGCTCCGCGAGGGGATGGTCCTGGCGATCGAGCCGATGCTGTGCGAGATCGGGCCGAAGCTGCGCTCGCGCCTCGAGCGCTCGGGATCGAACGGGATGATTCAGGATGTGAAGACCGACGCGGACGGTTGGACCGCGCGGACGATCGACGGCGGGCTCGCTGCCCACTTCGAGAACTCGGTCGCCGTGACGGCGAACGGACCGTGGGTGTTGGGAAAATGAGGAAATTTATGGTGCTGTTTGATTAGGGGGCGTAGAGCAACTGCCCAGCGTGCAGCACCGAGGCCTGTAAAGGAAGTCATGTCGAAGGAAGATGCGATCGAAGTCACTGGGACCGTCCTCGAGACGCTTCCCAATGCCATGTTTCAGGTCGAGCTGGAGAACAAGCACAAAGTGCTTGCGCACATCTCCGGCAAGATGAGGAAGCACTTCATCCGCATCCTTCCGGGAGACAAAGTTCTGGTCGAGCTCTCGCCGTACGATCTGACGCGCGGGCGCATCACGTATCGCTACAAGTGAGCTAAGTCATGAAAGTTCGTTCATCAGTCAAACGCATCTGTACCAAGTGCAAAGTCGTTCGTCGCCAGGGTGTCATTCGCATCATCTGCGATAACCCGAAGCACAAACAGCGGCAGGGTTAATCAGGAGCAAGGGAAACAATGGCACGTATCGCGGGTGTGGATCTTCCACTGAACAAGCGGGTCGAAGTCGGCCTGACGTACATCTACGGCATCGGCCGCACGCGCTCGAGCAACATCCTCGAGCAGGCGGGCGTCAACAAGGACGTGCGCGTCAAGGATCTGTCCGAAGACGACGTGCGCAAGATCCGCCAGATCATCACCGACGAAGGCAAGGTCGAGGGTGATCTGCGCAAGGACGTCGGCCTCGACATCAAGCGGCTGATGGAGATCAACTGCTACCGCGGCATGCGCCACCGCCGCGGCCTGCCCGTGCGCGGCCAGCGCACGCACACCAACGCGCGTACGCGCAAGGGTCCCCGCAAGGGAGCCATCGCCGGTAAGAAGAAGGCGACCAAGAAGTAAGAGGAACCTATGGCTACTGCTAGAGCACCGAAAGCGGGCGCGCGACGCGCCGGCACGAAACGCAAAGAGCGGAAGAACGTTCCGCACGGCGTCGCCTCCATCGCGGCGACGTTCAACAACACCATCGTGGCCATCACCGATCCGATGGGCAACATCCTGTCGTGGTCGAGCGCGGGACGCATCGGCTTCAAGGGATCGCGCAAGGGCACGCCCTTCGCCGCGCAGGTGGCGGCGCAAAATGCCGCCCAGCTGGCCCAGGAGCACGGCATCCGCTCGGTCGACGTGAAGGTCAAGGGACCGGGCGCGGGCCGCGAGTCGGCCATCCGCGCGCTGGCGGCGTCGGGACTGGACATCAAGTCCATCAAGGACGTGACCCCGATCCCGCACAACGGCTGCCGTCCGCCGAAGCGCCGGCGCGTTTGAGCTTTGTCGAAATCTCACGCCGTGCAGCAGCCGGCGTAGACGCAACGCACCATGGTGGTGCGGGTGCGAAACAACAGGAGGCATAGTGGCTCGTTACACCGACCCCGTCTGCCGGCTCTGCCGGCGCGAGGGCATGAAGCTTTTCTTGAAGGGCGATCGTTGTTTCAAGGACAAGTGCGCGATCGAGCGCCGCAACTACGCGCCCGGCCAGCACGGACGCCGCCGGTCGAAAGTCCTCGGCTACGGCATTCAGCTTCGCGAGAAGCAGAAAGTGAAGCGCATCTACGGTCTGCTCGAGAAGCAGTTCCGCCTCTACTTCCACCGCGCGGCGAATCGCACCGGCATCACCGGTGAGAACCTGCTCCGCCAGCTGGAGCTCAGGCTCGACAACGTGGTTTACTCCCTCGGCTTCGCCGCGTCGCGCGCCCAGGGACGCCAGCTCGTCCGCCACGGCCACATCGAGGTGAACGGAAAGAAGATCAACGTCCCCTCGTACCAGGTGCGCAAGGGCGACGCCATTCAGGTTCGCGAGAAGAGCCGCAAGAACGATCAGATCCGCCAGGCCGTCGAAACGGCCGCCGGACGCGGCGTTCCGTCGTGGCTCCAGCTCGAACCGGAGCAGTTCCGCGGCTCGGTCACGGATCTTCCGAAGCGCGAAGACATCCGTCTCCCGATCCAGGAACAGCTCATCGTCGAACTCTACTCTAAATAGAAGCCCGGGCTTTTCAGCTCGCAGCTTTCAAGCCGTGAGGAGGCCGCTCACATGATGTGGTCAGATTTTCAGAAACCGAAAAAGCTCGATTACGATCCCGAGACTCTTACACCGACATACGGGCGCTTCGTCGCCCAGCCATTCGAGCGCGGCTTCGGTACGACGATCGGTAACGCGCTGCGCCGCGTGCTGCTCTCTTCGATCGAGGGTGCGGCCATTACCGCCGTGCGGGTGGAGGGCGTGCTGCACGAGTTCTCCTCGCTGCAGGGCGTGGTCGAGGACATGACCGACGTCGTCCTCAACCTCAAGCAGGTCCCGTTCAAGCTCCACGGCAGCGGTCCGAAAACGCTCTACCTCGAGAAGAAGGGTCCGGGCGTCGTCACCGCCGCCGACTTCGAAGAGGATCCGGACATCGAGATCCTCGACCCGACCGCGCACATCGCGACGCTGTCGAAGGAAGGCTCGCTCAAGCTCGAGGCGCGTCTCAAGCGCGGCCGCGGCTACACCGTGGCCGACCGTAACGCCGACTCCGATCTGCCGCTCGGCTACATCCCGGTCGACTCCATCCATTCGCCGGTGCGCCGCGTGAACTATCACGTCGAAGGCGCGCGCGTCGGACAGATGACCGACTACGACAAGCTCGTGCTCGAGGTCTGGACCAACGGCGCCGTCTCGCCGCAGGAGGCCATCAGCCTCGCCGCCGAGCTCCTCGGCGATCACCTCCGCATCTTCAGCGCGTTCGAGACCCGTCTCGAAGAGCGCGAGGAAGCGGCGGCTCCCGAAGTCGATCCGCGCCTCGCGGAGATGCTCGCCAAGCCGATCGAGGAGCTCGACCTCTCGGTCCGCTCCGCGAACTGCCTCAAGAACGCCAACATCCGCACGCTGGGCGACCTCGTGCAGCGCACCGAGCGCGAGATGCTGTCGACCAAGAACTTCGGCCGCAAGTCGCTCGACGAGATCAAAGACGTGCTCGCAAGCCTCGGCCTGTCGTTCGGCATGACCCGTGTGCCGGCCGGCGCGCGCGGCGAGTATCGCGAGTAGTCACGCGAGTAGTCAGTAGAGGAGAGAACCGATGCGACATGGAATGGCAAATCGCAAGCTGGGAAGGACGTCGAGCCATCGCAATGCGATGTTCCGCAACCAGCTGGCGTCGCTCATCGAGAGCGAGCGCATCATCACCACCCTGCCGAAGGCGAAAGAGCTCCGGCCGATCGCCGAGAAGCTGATCACGCTGGCGAAGATCGACAGCGTGCACGCGCGCCGTCAGGCCTTCCGCCAGGTCGCGGACAACGAGCTGATCGCGAAGCTGTTCGACACGATCGGCCCGCGCTTCTCGACCCGTCCCGGCGGCTACACCCGCATCATGAAGCTCGGCGCCCGCCGCGGCGACGCCGCGGAGATGGCCATTCTCGAACTGGTCGAGCGCTCGCCGGAGAAGACCGAAGCGAAAGAGACCGAGTCGAAGGGCAAGCCGGAGAAGAAGGCCAAGGCCGCGAAGAAGGAAGCGCCTGCCGACGACGACGCGCCGGCCAAGGAAGAAAAGCCGAAGCGCGGCGCCAAGAAAGCCGCGAAACCGAAGGCGGAGAAGAAGAAAGAAGCTCCCGCCAAAAAGGCAGCGGCGAAAAAGCCCGCCAAGAAAAAAGCAAAGTAGATCGATCGAAAAAGCCCGCCTCGGCGGGCTTTTTCATTTCCGCACGGCTTGGCGCCGCGCGCACTCCGGCGGGATGATCCCTGCCTCACCCAGCGAGATCTGGTGCATCACCACGCGCTCGCCCGCAGGCCCGACGCGAACGAGAAACGGTTCGTTGCGGCTGTGATAGGAGCCGCCTTTCACGAGGCCCGCTTTCGAGCCATAGAAAAACGTGAGCCGCGCGTCGGAAAACCAGATCAGATCGTCGATTCCGTCGCCGTTCAAATCGCCGGCGGCATGCGCCAACCCGTTGATCCAGGCATCGTTTTCGTTGATGGACGGACCTGAGGAGAAGTTCCCTCGGCCATCGCCGAGGAGGAGATCGACGCGATTGGCAGGCGCGTGGGACGCGACGACGAGATCGCGATGACCGTCGGCGTTGAAATCGCCTCCGCGGATCGAGCCGGCGGCGAGATCGCTCATGATCGATCGCGCGGGATCGAATGTGCCGGTCCCGCGTCCGCGAAAGAAAAGCACCGCGCCGTCGTCGCGATCGCCCAAACAGTGCGAAAAACTCTCAGCCACGGTACCGCTCCGGCTGACGATCAGATCCTCATGGCCGTCCCGATCGAAATCCCCGGTCTGAATGGAAGAGTAATCGCTCGAGTCGAGCGGCGTGGAAAACAGAGTCACGCCGTCGCCGCGGACGACGCGCAGGAACTGACGCGATGCCACCAAGATCTCGAGAAGCGCATCACTCTCGTCGAAATTGGCGATTGTCAGCGCTGCGACCGTCGGAATGTCGAACGAAACCGGATTCGTCCAGGTGCCTGCGTTGTCCCGTGAAAAGACGCGCAGCTTCGAGCCGTCGCCGAGGACTAGCTCCGGTCCGGGCGCGGCGTGAACATCGCCGGTCGCGACGGGGTGGCTGCCCACCTTTCCGCGCCCGGCGTTGCAGAAACTGTGGCTGGGCACGATTGAATTGAAGTTCGACTTTTGAATGTCGAATGGAACTTCCTCGAAGGTATAACGCCCTGCGGATGTCCTCCACCCGACGAGCACGCGCGTTTGTCGCATCGCGAGCAGCTCATCGATGTCGTCGCCGTTCAGGTCCCCGTTGCCGATGAGAAGCGACATCTCGGGCATCGGCAGCCGCGGTGTTCGAAACGTTCCGTCCCCGCGCCCCTTCACGATCGCAACGCGTCCGGGATTTTCGTAGATCGCGAGATCCAATCGGCCGTCCGCATCGAAGTCCCCTGCGATGACCTCCCGCCATGAGGAAGCGAAGAACGGCCCCAGGGAATCGAAGTCGGTGCGGACTTCGAAGTTCCCGTTTCCGTCATTGAGCCAGGGCGTCATGCGAAACGCGTACATGAGCCACAAGTCGGGGAATGCGCGGATTTCCACGCCCGAAAACTGCATCGTCTTCGCCAGGATGTCGATCGTGCCGTCGCCGTTGAAATCCGCGAACACGATCCCGTCGATCGGGCGATCGGATGGCAGCTCGGTCGCCGGCTCCGAGTCATCGATCGGACCCTTCAGGATCGAGATGGACGCACCCGCTGTCCAGAGGAGATCCGCGTAACCGTCGTCGTTCACGTCGGCAACGAACGGTCTTTCTACGTAGGCTGGCACTTGAGGAATGCGCCGGCCCGTGAAGTCACCGTTTCCCTCTGCGTGCAGGAGAAGCATTGCTCCCTGACTCCACACGACCAGATCAGCTTTGCCGTCGCCATCGAAGTCGCCTGTCGCGGAACGGCCCGTCCAGATCGCGGCGCTGTTCTGCCGCGGAGCGAAATGGCGGCCGCCTTCCACGTTGATCAGCGTCGTGTTCCCATAGCCGGGAAGACTGACGTGAATATCCGGCCATCCGTCTCCCGTGAAGTCCGCAATGTTGAGCGTCAAGGCCGATGCGAAAAACGGGAAATGCATGAGGGAAACGGGAGCGGCAAACGTTCGTTCGCCGAGGTTTCGGATCAGCTGGATGTCGGTATCGTCGAGGCGTTCGGTGGAGGACAGGACGATTGTGTAGGGTGCAACGACGATGTCCAGCCGCTGATCGTTATCTACATCGCCGACCGCAATGTCCCACATCAAGCCGGCCAGCAGCTGCACCGGTTCTTCGAACGATCCGTCCTTCTTCCCGTATAGAGCGATCAGCGCCGTGCCTGCGCCGATGGTCACCTCGCTCAGAAGATCCGTTGCCCCATCTCCATCGAGGTCCGCCGCGGCCAACGGTCGTGCGTATTGCACTTCGTCGAGGCGGGCGGCAGCGTCGTAGACGCGCGGGACGGGCGACGTCACGTCGGTGCAGGGAAGTACGCCGGCGTGCGCGATGCCGGGGAACGCGACGAGCATTGCCAGGCAGAGTGCTTTGCATGGTTTCATGCGGAGCGTTATTATATAAAATAACTGCAATGGCGACAGTCGAGCGCTTTTTCATTTCCGCAGCCGCACGCGCGTGATCACCACATCCCCGTCGTGCTGCGGGATCGCCAGCGACGCGTCGCGCGCGTGCGTCAACGACGGCGACGGCAATCCGAACGACAGATCGCTGGCGATGAGCTCGACCGGGCCGCGCGCGATCAGCTCCACGGTCATTTCCTCCACACCGTTCGCGATCGCGAATTTCCAGACGTCTCCCGCGCTGCGCCAGCGTGCCGGACGCGGCGCGGGCGGCACGCCATTGACGCTGGCGACCGTGCCGCCGCGCACGGCGAGCGTCAGCCGCTTCGCGTGTCGCGGCGTGCGCAGGACGACGGTGACGCGCTCGCCGCTGCGCGTGGCATTTGCTTCGACGCGCGGGATCGGGATCCGCGGCGCGGGCGCAGACCACTGTCTGCCGCCGTACCACGGCGTGAGCGAGGCCTTCGCCGGCGCGAACCGCGCGGCCTGTTGCAGCGCCGGCGTGAGCACCTGCGTCACCCAGACAGGCGTCAACGTGGCGTCGTCGACGTAGGCCAGTGAAATCGCGCGTGGCCGCTCGGGTGAGACGATGGGAAGGGCGAGCGCGATGACCGCGGAGACGACGGCGAGCATCGCCGCGATGGCGGCGAAGCGGAAGCGCGCGAAAAGTGGCGCGACGAGCGTGGCCAGGATGGCGATCAGGAGCGCGATCGCGGTCATCATCCGTCCGCCGAGCGCGTCGTAGAGCAGGATCACGATCGGGAAGAAGACGATCGACCCGGCGGTGGCGGCGACCGCGCTGATCGTCGTCGCGCTGGCGCGTGCCAGCGCGCAGATCGTGACCGCGATCGCCGGCAGGAGGAAGAGGAAGCTCACGCCGGTGAGCGTGATCGCCAGCACGAAGGCAATCGCGTGCCACACCATCGCCGCGCCGAGGAGGAGCGCACGCTCCTCGCTGCGCTTGCGGAAGATCGCCGCCGCGCAGATCGCCGCCGCGGCTCCGATCAGCCACATCGCCAGCACGGACGGCAGCGGATGCGCGACCCAGTTCAATCCCTCGCTGCGCAGCCGCGCGAGCCAGCTCACCGCGCCGCCGGCGAACAGCGCCAGCAGGATCGCCGCGAACGTCGCCAGCACGCCGAACGTCATCGCGCGGGCGTTCGTGTGGCGCGCCGCGAACAACAGCAGCACGAGGCTGATCGCGCAAATCCACACCGTCGCACCGGCCGGCCACCAGACCAGGAAGAACTGCAGCACGTCGAAATACGACGCGTCGTCGCCGCTTTGCGCGTCCAGATCGGCGTCGGCGAGCGCGCGCGCCGATGCGAGCAGATTGTCGCCGTGATGCTGCAGCAGCCGTGCGTTCACGTGCGCGAGATCGTCGAGCGGCGTGTGATACCAGTTCACGCCGCCGATGGCCGCGAAGTTCACCGCCGCCTTCCCCGCGCGCTTGAACACCGTGACGTCGGTGTCGTTCGGCAGGAGGTTGTAGATCGCATAGAAGAACGACGTCGCGTGCGGACGTTCGAGGCTGCGCGCCAGGCGGCGGATCAGCCAGCGGTTGTGCAGGCTGGTCTCGAACATGTTGCTCGGACCGTATGTCCCGCGGTCCTCGACGTTGATCATCACCTTCGCGTCGCGCGAGAGCGCCGCATCGGCGACGAAGGCCTCCGCGCCGAGCAGGCCGGCCTCTTCGCCGTCGGTGATCAGAAAGACGATCGGATTCCGGCGCTGCTCGCCGCGCGTCGCACGCGCGATCTCCAGCAGCGCCGCCACACCCACGCCGTCGTCCGACGCTCCCGCCCCCGCCCCCACCGAGTCGTAATGCGCAACCATCATCACCGCCGAAAGGGGGGCGGGCGTCCCGCCCGGCAGGCCGGCAGGATGCCGGCCCCTCTGGGCCACGATGTTCTCGACCATCCCGCAAGCCGGCGTCGCGTTGCACGCAAACCGCCTCTGCACGCTCGTCTCGTACCCCAGCGCCCGAAACCGCGCAACGATCCGATCGCGAACGCGCGCGTTGGCCGGAGTGGCGACCGTATGCGGCACCTGCTCGGCCAGCAGCTCGCGCAGCACCACCATCGCGCGCGCGGACGAAAACTCGTTCGCCGGCGCACTGGCGGGCTTCGGCGACGGACCCTGCGCACGCCAGATCGCGAGCAGCAGAACCACCAGAAGCGGAATGAAAATCGCGGCGAGACGGCGCATGAGGCCGCATTGTCGCAGACGCGCAACCTCCGCGCGTCTTTCGCGTAAGAAGAGGCATGCGCAAACTCGCTTTCGCCGCCACGCTCCTCTTCCTCGCCGCCTCCGCACCCGCCGGCGCCGCGACGCTCGAAGAAACGATCGACCGCACGCTCGACGTCAGGGCCGGCGCCACCGTCGCGCTGACGAACGTCAACGGCAAGATCACCATCAACTCGTGGGATCAGCCGCGCGTCCGCATCGTCGCGAACAAGGAAGTGGAGGGGAACCGCAGCGACGCCCAGGAAGCGATGAAGGCGTTGAAAGTGGAGATCGTGCCGCAGAACGGCGGCGTGACCATCACCACGCGCCATCCGCGCGGCCAGAACGAAGGCTTCTCTTCGATCTTCGACTGGCTCCTCGGCAATCACGTCAACGCGCAGGTGCGCTACGAGCTCACCATCCCGCGCAGCATGAACGTCGACGTCCGCAACACGAACGGCTCGATTCACCTCGACGGCGTCACCGGCCACCTCGAGCTCGACACCACCAACGGCAAGATCGAAGTGCAGCGCTGCGCCGGCTCCATCGACGCCTCGACCACGAACGGCGGCATCTACGCGGAGCTGGTCCGCGTCACCAAAGGCCAGCCGCTCCGCTTCGAGACCACGAACGGCCGCATCGAGCTCCAGGTGCCGCATGATCTTGCCGCCGACATCGAGGCCGGCACGACCAACGGCTCGATCAGCACCGACCTCCCGGTCGCGACCACGCACTTCAAGCGCAACTCGCTCCGCGGCACGATCAACGGCGGCGGCACGTCCATCAGCCTGCACACCACCAACGGCGGCATCGCCATCAAGACCCGAACCTAAGGGCGGCGGCGGAGGAGTGGTGCGCGCCTCCGGCGCGCCTTGGGCCGGCAGGCGCGCCGGAGGCGCGCACCACACCACCACGACGGCATCACCCACACGATCGCCGGCACGCGCAGATACCGCAGCACGTCCAGCGGCGCGGCGGGAACGAGATTCATCGTTGCGGCGAGAAAGGCCTCCCGGATCATCGGCTCACTCCGGCGTAATGTACGCCCCGGTGATCCCACCGTCGACGAGGAACGAGGTGCCGTTGACGTAGGACGACTCGTCGCTCGCGAGGAACAGCGCCGCGTTGGCCATCTCCTCGGGGCGCGCGAAGCGGCCGGGCGGGATGTGCACGAGCCGCCGGTTGCGCCGCGCCGGATCGGCGAGGAGCTCGGCGAGCAGGGGAGTCTCGACCGGGCCGGGGCAGAGCGAGTTGGCGCGGATGTTCTGGCGCGCGAACTCCACCGCGATCTCGCGCGTCATCGCCAGCACGCCGCCTTTGCTCGCCGTGTACGCGATCTGCGGCACGGCCGCGCCCATGATTGCGACGAACGACGCGGTATTGATGATCGATCCGCCGCCCGCGCGCAGCAGCGCGGGAACTTCGTATTTGCAGCCGAGGAAGACGCCCTTGAGGTTGACGTCGATGACCAGGTCCCAGATCTCCTCGGAGGTCGTCGTGACCGACTCGTCGTCATTGTGAAAGATGCCGGCGTTGTTGAACGCGATGTGCAGCGCGCCGTACTGCTCCTCGGCGAACTTCACCATCGCCTCCGCGTCCTTCGCCTTCGAGACGTCGGCCGCAAATGCCGCTGCGTCGCCGCCGCTCTCGCGGATCTCGTTCGCGGTCGCGTCCGCGGTCTCCTGCTTGAGATCCACGACCACGACCCGCGCGCCTTCGGCCGCGAACAGAAGACACGACGCCTTGCCGATGCCGCTGCCGCCGCCGGTGATCAACGCCACTTTGCCGTCAAGCCTGTTCAAAGTATCTCCTCCGCTCCCAGTCCGTCACCGCGGCGTCGAACTTGCGCTGTTCGGTCTTGAAAAAGTGCAGGTAGTGCTCGACCACGTTCTCGCCGAGCGCCTCGCGCGCGAATGTGCTCTGCTCCAGCTCCCGGATCGCCTCGGGGAGCGAATGCGGAACCTGCGGCAGCTCCAGCGCGCCGTAGACGTCGCCCTCGAACGCCGGCGGCGGCTCGGTCTCATTCGCGATGCCGTCGAGTCCCGCGGCCAGCGTGGCCGCGAAGGCGAGATACGGATTCGCGTCCGCGCCGGCGGTGCGGCATTCGATGCGCAGCGCCGGTCCGTGTCCCACGATGCGGAAGCCGGCCGTGCGATTGTCGTGGCTCCAGGCGATCCCCGTCGGCGCGAACGAGCCCGCGACGTAGCGTTTGTACGATGCCGGATAAGGCGCATAGAACGGGAACAGCTCGCGGATGTGGGCCATCCAGCCGCCGAGGAAGTGGCGGAAGAGGGGAGTCTCGCCGGCGAACAGCGATTTGCCGTCTTTGCTCCAGAGGCTCATGTGGATGTGGCAGCTCGAGCCGGCGTAGCGCTCGTCCCACTTGGCCATGAACGTGATCGCGTGGCCGTTCTGCCAGGCGATCTCCTTCGCCGCGTGCTTGTAGAGCGTGTGGCGGTCGGCCATCTCCACGAGCTCCGCGTAGCGCAGCCCGATCTCCTGCTGTCCCGGCCCCCATTCGCCCTTCGACGACTCCACCGGGATTCCGGACTTTTCGAGATGGCGGCGGATCGCGCCGATCAGGAACTCCTCCTTCGTGCCCTGGAGGATGTGGTAGTCCTCGATCACGCGTCCGATCGGCTCGAGGTTCACGAAGCTCTTCTTCGCGACGTCTTCGTACGAGTCCTTGAACACGTACAACTCGAGCTCCGACGCGCCCATCGCCGTGAAGCCCTGTTCCGCCGCGCGGGCGACCTGCCGGCGAAGAATGCTGCGGGGCGCGTACGGCACCAGCGTGTCCTCTTCTTCCTCGTACACGTCGCACAACACGATCGCGGTCCTGTCGAGCCACGATGCGACGCGCAGCGTGTTGAAGTCGGGACGCGGACGGAAGTCGCCGTAGCCTTTCGCCCAGCTAGTGAACTTGTAGCCGGGCACCGGCTCCATGTCGACGTCGCAGGCGAGGAGGTAGTCGCAGGCGTGGATGTCGCTCTCTTCGAGAAAGAAGCGCGCGACGATGCGCTTGCCGACGAGGCGTCCGTACATGTCGGGAAAGACGACGAGGACCGTGTCGATCTCGTTGTCCGCGACGAGCCGTTTCAGTTCTTCAAGGTCCATTTGTCCTGGCATGTCTTGCTGAGTTTATCCCGCGCGTAGACGCGGGATCTCCGGTTACACCGCCAGCAGGTTGCCCGAAGTCGCTGCATAGGCAGCCGCGTCGCGGTATCACCAGAGATCCCGCGTCTGCGCGCGGGATAAACTAAGAAACGTCGATATACACGCTCTTCCACTCGGTGTAATGGTCGAGTGCCTGCAAGCCCAGCTCGCGTCCGAGGCCGCTCTGCTTCATGCCGCCGAACGGACCCTCGATGTGGACGCTGCTGCCGGAGTTGATCGAGAGGTTGCCGGTCTGGATCGCGCGCGCGGTGCGCATGGCGCGGCCGATGTTCTGCGTCCAGATCGATCCCGAGAGGCCGTACGGCGAGTCGTTCGCGAGCCGCACCGCTTCGTCTTCATCGCCGAAGCGCATCACCGTCACGACCGGCCCGAAGATCTCCTCGCGCGCAATGGTCATGTCGGGACTGGCGTCGGTGAAGATCGTCGGCGCGAGATAGCAGCCGCGCGCGCATCCCTCTTCCGTCGGCACCGTGCCTCCGGTCGCCAGCGTCGCCCCCTCGGCGCGTCCGCGCTCGACGTACTGCATCACCCGCTCGAGCTGAGCGGTCGACACCAGCGGTCCCATCTCCGTGGCGTTGCTGAGCGGATCGCCGACGCGCACGCGGTCGAAGCGCTCGATCAGCGCGGCGACGAAGCGCTCGTAAATCGACTGCTCGACCAGAATGCGGCTGCGCGCGCAGCAGTCCTGTCCCGCGTTGCCGAGGGCGCTCGTTGCCGCGGAGTCGATCGCGCGCTCGAAGTCGCAGTCGGCGAAGATCACGTTCGCCGATTTGCCGCCCAGCTCCAGCGACACGCGCTTGATGTCGTCGGCCGCGAGCCGCATCACGTTGCGGCCGACTTCCGTCGATCCGGTGAACGCGATCTTGCGCACCAGCGGATGCCGCACCAGCGCGTCGCCGACGACCGAGCCCGCGCCGGTGACGACGGTGAACACGCCCTCGGGAATCCCCGCTTCGAGCGCCAGCTCGGCGAGGCGGATCGCGGTCAGCGGCGTCTGTTCGGCGGGCTTGAGCACAACCGTGTTGCCCATCGCCAGCGCCGGCGCCGATTTCCAGGCCGTGATCGCGATCGGAAAGTTCCACGGCACGATGATGCCGCAGACGCCGACCGGCTCGCGGAACGACATCAGCACGCCCGGCGCGGCCGCGGGGATCGTCTGTCCGCCGACCTTGTTCGTGGTGCCGGCGTAGTAGTCGAAGACGTTCGCCGCGAGGCCGACCTCATCGCGCGAGTCGCGAATCGGCTTGCCGACGTTGCGCGTTTCCGCACGCGCGAGCTCGTCCGCATTCGCGCGGATCAGCTGCGCCAGTTTCTGCAGGAGTCGCGCTCGCTCGCGCGTGTGGATGCGCCGCCAGGCGCCGGATGCAAAGGCGCGATCCGCGGCGCGCACCGCGCGATCGACGTCTTCGGCGCTGCCGCTCGGAACGGACGTCAGCGGCTCGCCGGTTGCGGGTTCGATGAGGTGTGTCGTCATGATGGGTTGCTGGGTTGCTAAGTTGCTGGGTTGCTAGCAACTGAGCAACCTAGCAACTCAGCAACCTTGCTAATCAGGTGCGGGCATGTCCGTCGCCGGCTCGCCGCTCATCGTATGCCATGCAATTGCCATGAGCACGATCGCGCCCCCCGCGATCGCAAAGCCCGAGGGGCGCTCGCCGAGGAAGAGCAGCACCCAGATCGGATTCGCGACCGGCTCCAGCATGCCGGTCAGCGACGCCTGCGTCGCCGTCACGTACCGCAGCCCCTTCACGAAGGCCGCGTAGGCGAAGCCGATCTGGAACACGCCCAGGAATGCGAAGACGCCGAACGCCTTCGGCGTGAGCGAGAGATCGTTCGCGACGAACGGCAGCAGCGCCAGCGAGATGAAGACATTGCCCCACGTCACCGCGGCCGGCGCCGCGTCGTGCTCGCGGCGCAGCGAGAGGATCAGCCCCGCGAAGAAGATGCTCGAGAGGAGGGCCATGGCGTTGCCGGCCATCCCGCGCGCCTCGAACTTGCCGACGAAGAAGAGCGCCATGCCCAGCATCGCCACGACGATCGCGATCACATCGCGCCGCTGCATCGGCTCGCGCACCACCAGCGGCGAAAGCAGCAGCACCCACACCACGCCCGCGTACTGCAGGAAGATCGCGTTCGCCGCGGTCGTCCACTTCGTCGCGATGACGAACGACGTGAGGCACGCGCCATAGCAGACGATCGCCGCGAGAAAGGCGGGCGTCAGACGGATGCGCGCCTTCCTCCCGAACATCAGGAACAGCGTGACCGCCGCGAAGATCGAGCGATAGAACGTGACCTTCAGTGCCGGATCGGCGACCGCCTTGATGCCGATGCCGCCCGTCGACCACAGCAGCGCCGCGATGACGATGAAGAGAATCCCCGTACGGCGATCGTTCACGCGGCGCGTAGTGTACGCGGTCAGTTCTCGAGGTACGACCCCCGTTCCATCCGCGTCCGGATGTCGCTGTCCGACGGCGGGCAGGGCAGCGGTTCCTCCGGCGGCGGAACGACCATCGCGCATTCGCGCACCAGCTCGGCCAGCGTGTCGATCTCCAGCGGTTTGTTGAGCACGGCGTTCACGCGCGTGGAGTCGAGGTACGCCTCTCCGTTCGGGTCGCGCACCGCGAGGATGAACGTGGTCGCCTCCGGTCTCTCGTCGCGGAACGTGGCGATGAACGTCTGCCCGTCCGGCATGTCGACGTCGACGACGACCAGCGCGTAATCGCAGTTCGAAACCTTCTCGAGCGCCTCGTCGGCGGTCGGGGCCGTATCGACGGACAGCGGCTGGTAGCGAAGAATCGTGAATAGAAGAACCCGTAAGGCGTCGTTGTTTTCAACGACTAAGACTCTCGGTTCACTGCTCATCATTCGTTTCCTTTTTACCGGAATATTCTCAAAAGGCGTGCCTGATTCGGCCTTTAGTTCGCCTCTTCAGTCTGCTGCGGGAGGGTGGCCTCTGGGGACGGCTCGGGGTTGTTTCGCGCGGTCATGCAACCGGTCACGGTGTCGACGAGCAGCTCGACGTCGAAGGGTTTGTGCAGCATGCCGATCACGAGCCGTGTGTCGAGCGGACGCGGCTCGAGCCCGGCCGTGAGCACGAGCACGAGCGGCTGGCCGCCGGGCGGCGGCACGTCGGCCATCTGCTGCAGCACGTCGTAGCCGCTTTTCTGCGGCATCATCAGGTCGAGGAGCATGACCTCGTACGATCGCGCGGCGAGCTTCTCCAGCGCCTCGACGCCGTTGCGCGCGGTATCCGCCTGAATCCCCCGCCGCCGAAGTACCGTCATGAGGAGAGCCCGGATGGCATCGTCGTCGTCGACGATCAGAACGCGTCCATGTAGTCGCACTGCAATTGGACTTGTGCAGCAATATGCGCGCCGCTATTCGGAGAGAGATCAGTGCCTCACGCCGCGCCGGCGCCCCAACCCGCAGTCGCTCTCGAGCACGCCCGCATCGCCTGGAGGCAGCGTGTAGAAGACCGCTAGCGGACGGGTCGCGCCGCGCCGGACGATGTACGGGACAGCAGTGCCGAGGAACGTCCCGTTCGCGGCCAGCCCTGCCGTCGTTCCGTAGAAAAACGTCAGCGTGTGATCGGTGTGCAGCACGAGATCGTCCACGCCGTCGCCGTTGACGTCGCCGCCGGCGTGCGCGGCCGTCGCGGAGGCATTGCGCAGCGCGACCTGCTGGAATCCGCCGCGGCCGTCGCCGTAGAAAGCCGACACGTTCCCGCTCACCGAGGTGAGGACGAAGTCGGAGCGGCGGTCGCCGTTGAAGTCGCCGGGCGTCGCATCCGTGATCTGCGTCTTCGTGACCACCGGCACCGGCGCGTCGAAGGTTCCGTTTCCGCGGCCGCGGAAGTACAGCACGTAGCCGTCGTTGAGCGGCGCCCAGCCGTGGCCGCAGATGAATCCGCAGTACGCCCAGTTTCCACTGCCGGTGACGAGCAGATCGGCGTGACCGTCGCCGTCGACGTCCGCCCTCTGCACGGCCGCGCTGGTCGTGGAGGGCAGCTCCGCGCTCGACAACAGCGTTCCGTTCGCGCGGCGGATCTGCAGCACGCCGCTCGCGGCGAAGGCGATTTCCGCGACGGCGTCCGCCTCGTCGAGATTGGCGGTCGTCAGCGCGCTGCCGGGCTTGCCGGCATCCCACGACGCGACTTGCTGCCACTGCGTCGCTTCGCGCGCGAACGTGCGGACGGCCGTTCCATCGATGACCACCAGCTCTTTCCCGGGCGTTGCCGCGAGAACGTCGCCCGCCGCGACCCGATGATCGCCCGTGAGTCCCAAGCCGCTGAAGGCGGACGGCTCGCCGTACGACACCGCGACATTCACCGGCACTTCCTCGAACAGATAAGGCAACGACGCGCTCCGTGCGCGGCCGACGTGGAGCCGCGAGCCGCGAACCACGAGCAGTTCGTCCATGGCGTCGCCGTCGAGATCGGCGGCGCCGATCAGCTGCCCGTCCGGCATCAGTGGCGTGCGGGGGAACCGGAACGTCCCGTCGCCGCGTCCGAACGCGACCGCGAATCCGCTTCCGGCGGGCAGCGCCAGATCGAGTGCTCCGTCGTCGTCGAGATCGGCGACGGCAAACTGATACAACGCCGGTGGACCGGCGAGCACGTCGCTCGTGATCAGCCCTCCGGCGCGATCGTTCAACTGAACGGCCACGCGGCCGTCCGCGAGGACCGCGAGATCGACTGCGCCGTCGTTGTTGTAGTCCGCTGCCACCAGCGTCGTCGGATACCGCGCCACGAAACGCCGTTGCGAGAGTGTGGTCAGGCTCGTCGCGTACATCACGACGATTTCGCTTTCTCCGGTCCGGAGCGCCGCGATCTCATCACGCCCGTCGCCGTTCAGATCGACGGCGAACGGAATGCCGCTCTGCGGCAGCACGGAATACCGCCCGCCAAGCTTTCCATGCCCGTCGCCATACTGGATCGTGACTCCCTGCGCGAGCACGGAAACGACGTCGAGGTTTCCGTCGCCGTCGAAATCGCCGGCCGTGGCCGATTGCGAGGACACCGTTCCCTGTGCCGGCACCTCCGTGAATCGGCCCCTGCCGTCATTCACCAGCGTCACCGGCGGCGTTGCGCCATACGAGCCGATGACGAGGTCGATGCCGGCGTCGTTCGTGAAATCGCCCGTCGCCGCGAGAAATTGATTGGGCGCCTCGCGCACGATGCGCGGCGCGGCAAACGCGCGGTGCCCGAGATTGATCCGCAGCACCAGCACGTCATAGTCGCCGCTGAGAATGTCCGGACGTGCATCGCCGTCGAAGTCGGCGATCGCGAACGCACTGGTGGCGCCGGAAAAGACCACCGCCGGCGGCTCGAGCGTGCCGTCGCCCTTCCCGTACGAGATCGCCACTCCCGCCGCTCCGCGATTCGTCAGCACGTCCGCGTGTCCGTCGTGATCGAAATCAGCCGTGTACACAATGCCCGCGGTCCCCTGCACGCGCGGCACGTCCGCGTCGATCTGGGCGCATGGCACCTGAGCGAGCGCGGCATTGGCAAGAACGAGCGTCAGGAGGAGCGGGGCATTGCGGCGCATGCCCGGAAGTCTACACCCAATAACTCAAATAACTCTATGCAGCGGCTCCTGGCCGCGCAGAAAGAGGAGCACGTTCGTGGCCGCGATCCGGGCCATCGCGTTGCGCGCCTCCTCGGTTGCCGAGCCGATGTGCGGGACGATCACCACGTTCTTCATCGCCAGCAGGCGCGGGTTCACCTCGGGCTCGAATTCGTAGACGTCGAGACCGGCGCCGCGCAGCCGGCCGCTCTCGAGCGCATCGCAGAGCGCGTTCTCGTCGACCAGCGCGCCGCGGGCGGTGTTGATCAGATACGCGCCCGTCTTCATCTTCGCGAGCGCGGCCGCGTCGATCAGATGGTGCGTCTCGCGGGAAAGCGGCGCGTGGATGGAGAGGATGTCGCTCGCCGCGAGCAATGCATCGATCGGCTCGCCGCGGCGCACGCCGGTGATCTCCATCCCGAACGCCCGCGCACGCGCGGCGACGGCGCTGCCGATGCGTCCCATGCCGAGGATGCCGAGGAGCTTGCCCTGCAGCGACGCGCCCAGCAGCTTCAGCGGCTCCCACTCGCAACGCCCGAGCGAGCGGATCTCCTCGTCGCCTTCGACGATGCGCCGCGTCACCGCCAGAATCAGCGCCATCGTCAGATCCGCCGTCGCCTCGGTGAGCACGCCCGGCGTGTTCGTCACCGCGATGCCGAGCTCGCGCGCGGCCTCGACGTCGACGTTGTTGTAGCCCACCGCGAAGTTCGACACGATGCGCAGGTTCGGATTCGACTCCAGCACCCGCCGCGTGATCGGATCCTGCAACAGCGTGATCGCGGCATCGGCCTCGGCGAGGATCGTGATCATGTCGTCCTCGCTCCGCCCGTGCTCGGTCGGATGCTCGATCACGTCGAATTCGCCGCCGAGGATCTCGCGCGCGATCGACGGAAACGCCGCGGTGAGCACCACCGTGTACTTCATTCGCCGATGCCGAGGTACCCGAACAGCATCCGGGTCATCTCCTCTTCGAGATTCACCGGTGCGCGGAGACCGGCGACCTGCGTCGCGTCGCCTTCGACGATGACCGCCTGGATGACCGAGGCCACCGTGAGCAGCGCGAAATGGATCGCGCCCTCGGGATTCGGATGCTCCATGCGGTCGCGATGCTTGAGCATCAGCACGGCGATCGCGGCGACGTTCGCGTGATTCATCTCGTACGCCGCGCGTTTGAACGCGGGATCGGGATGCGTGCGTGAAAAGTGCAGCAGCGCGCGGAGCAGGCTCCGTTTCTTCCGCTGCGCATCGATCGTGCCGCGGATCATGCCGCGCACCAGCTCTGCCAGCGTGCAGTCGAGTCCCGCGGTAGCGGCGATGATCGCCTGGGTCTGCTCGCGCTTCTGCCCGAGGAAGCGTTCCCAGACCGCGCGCAGGAGCGTGTCCTTGTCCGGGAAGCGGCGATAGACGACCCCCACCGACACCTTCGCGCGCTTCGCGATTGCGGGGACGGTCGCGGCTTCGAGTCCCTCCTCCTCGAGCAGCTGCTCGGCGGCGTCGAGCAGGCGGTTGACGGTCTCCAGACTGCGGGCCTGCTTGGGGGGAGTGGCGTTGACGCGCTCGAAGACCGCGTCGACGTCGACGGCTTCCTTGTTCTTCAGGGTCTCCCGGGCGAACAGCGCCTTCACGTCGCGATCGGTGATGACCACCACGCGCGGTTGTTTCATCTCGGCCAGCTTGACACAGCGCGAATGCGAATGTAAATTCGCATTTATGCGAACCGAGATTCACATTTCACAACTTCGCAAGAGCTACGGCTCGGTGACGGCGCTCGACGGCCTCGATCTCGACGTCGGCGAAGGGGAGATGTTCGGCCTTCTCGGCCCGAACGGCGCCGGGAAGACCACCACCGTCGGCATCCTCACCACCCGTGTCCGCGCCACCTCGGGAGAGGCCTTCGTGGCCGGGAAGAACGTCGCCACCGAGGCGGTCGAGGCGCGGGCGACGATCGGCGTGGTGCCGCAGCAACCGAATCCCGACCTGCAGCTGACGGTGCGCGAGAATCTCGTCTTTCACGCCACGTATCACGGCATCCCGCGTCCCGAGGCCTCACGCCGCGCGGATGCGCTGCTCGAGCGCCTCGGCATCGCCGACAAGGCCGGCGTGAAGGCGCAGACGCTCTCCGGCGGGCAGAAGCAGCGGATGATGATCGCCCGCGCGCTCACGCACGAGCCGCGCGTGCTGTTTCTCGACGAGCCGACGGTCGGCCTCGATCCGCAGGCGCGTCACGGCGTCTGGGAGATCCTCCGCGAGCTGCACACGCAGGGCCGCACGATCGTGATGACCACGCACTACATGGAAGAGGCGGATCAGCTCTGCGACCGCGTGGCCATCATCGACAAGGGGAAGCTTCTCGCGCTCGACACGCCGGCAGCGCTGCGTGCGCAGGCGCCGGGGGACACGATCATTGATGTCACGTTGGATAGGGAGGTGGGACAGGCAGGAATGCCTGTCCTACACGGGGTGACTCGCACTGAGGGGCGCGGTGCGGTGCTGCGGGCGTTTGCGCCTAGTCCGGCGTCGGCGATTCCTTCGCTGTTGGCGTTCGCGGAGTCGAACAACTACGCGGTGCGCGACATCCATCTCTCGCGCCCCAGTCTCGAGACGCTCTTCATTTCGCTCACCGGGAGGAAGCTCGCATGACCGCGCGCATTTTCGGAGCGCTGCTGATGCGCGACGCCGTCGTCGCCAGACGCGACGTCGTCGGCATCATGATCCGCACGATGCTCCAGCCGCTGCTGTTCACGTTCATCTTCGGCCACGTGCTGACGCGCACCGGCATGATCCCGCCGGCGTACAAGACCCTGCTCATCCCCGGCATCGCCGGCCTGTCGCTGACCATGGCCTCGATCTGGGCCGTGGCCATGCCGCTCATCGCCGACTTCGGCTTCACCAAGGAGATCGAAGACCGCCTGCTCGCGCCGGTGCCGATGGAGGTGATCGCGCTGGAGAAGCTGATCGCCGGAATCCTGCAGGGCGCGCTGACCGCGTGCGTCGTGCTGCCGCTCGCGCGGTTGATCATGGGACCGATTCCCGGCCTCTCGCTGCGAAACCTGCCGCTGCTCGTATTGATGGTGATCCTTAGCGGCGCCGTCTTCTCCGCCCTCGGCCTCTTCCTCGGCACGGCCATGCAGCCGCAGCACATCTCGCTGATGATGCAGGTCATCTTCGCGCCGCTGATCATGTTCGGCTGCATCTACTACCCCTGGCGCGGCCTCGACACGTTTCCGGTGATGAAGTACCTCGTGCTGGTGAACCCGCTGGTCTACGTGTCGGAAGGCCTGCGCGCCGCGCTCACGCCGCAGGTCCCGCACATGCCGCTGCCGGTGATCTTCGCCGCGCTGATCGCGATCACCGCGCTGCTGCTGTGGCTCGGAATGCGCGGCTTCCGCAGGCGCGCGGTCAGTTAGCTCAATGCCGCGCGGCGCGGCCCTTCGCTGGAACGAGCTCGATGAAGAACAGGTCGACGCCCGAGCCGGCGAGCGACGGCGGTGCGCCCCGTTTGCGGTGCACCAGCACTTTGCCGAGCGCGGTCTGCAGGTACTGCACTCTCATCGCGGCGCCGCCGCGCGTGCCGAACGCGATCGTGTCGCCGCCCACGAAGTCGAGCGGCCGTCGTAATTCAGATCGGCGACCAGCTCCGGGATCAATGCCAGCGACTCCGCGCGCTCGAGGAAGTGGCCGGCGCCGTCGCCGTAGAACGTCACCCAGAAGCGTCCGGCCCCCAGGCCGGGAGTGGCTGCCTGCACCTCGACGTCCACGGCGCCGTCGTTGTTGAAGTCGGCCACGGCGCCGTCGGTGATCTGACGGCCGGCGGCGATCAGCTCCGGCGGCGCGAACGTGCCGTCCGGGCGTCCACGGAAGAGCTGAACGTAGCCGTCGGGGGAGTAATAGTTCGGATGAAGCGGGCCCCCGCTCGCGGAGCCAAGGGCGGTCACGATCAAATCGATCAACCCGTCGCGGTCGACGTCGGCGGCGTGCAGCCGGCGGACATTGCCGTTGCGCGGCTGGGAGTAGGAATGGAGCAGCGCGCCGGCCATCGAGAAAACTTTCAGCGTCGCATCGGATGCCGTGGTCGTGACGGCGATTCGGTCGGGCCATGTGCGCAGTGCATCGATCGTCGCACCGGCATCGATGGTCACGTCGCTCCACTGTCCCGGCGCCTTCGCCGTGAGCACGTGAATCACGCTGCCCTCGGCGACCACCAGCTTCCCAGTCGTCATCGCCAGCGGACTGTCGACGCCTGCATTCACGACCGGAACGGGATCGAATCGATACGTGCCGTCGGCATTCATCCAACCCGCATACAGCATGGATGTCGATCGCCCGACGAGGATCTCGTCGATGCCGTCTCCATCGAGATCGCCTGCCGCGCCGAGGCGTGTCGTCGGGAAGCCGGAGACCGCAGGCGGGACGCGGAACGTGCCGTCGCCGTTGCCGAGGACGACGCCGGCCGTGAATGGGGCAGACACAATGAGATCGAGCGCGCCGTCGTGATTCACGTCCGCCGTTGCCATCCCCTGGGACGATCCGGGAACGGCGATTTTGGATGCGACCGTCAGTCCGCCGCGTCCGTCGCCGTAATACGTCGTGATTGTCGGGTTCGGATCGACGCTGAAAGCGGTCCCGTTGTTGAGGACCGCGACGTCGAGCGCGCCGTCTCCGTTGAAATCGCCGAACGCGGCGGTCGACGGACCGGAGCCCGCGAGCACGACCGCGGAGGTGGCCGCGAGATTGGCGGCGGTACGCACGGCCACTTCGCCGGTGGCATAGCGAAGCGCGACGACGTCCGCGCGGCGGTCGCCGTCCAGATCGGCGGCGGCGGGAATTGCAATCTCGTCGATGACCGTGCTGCCGCTGAATTGCGCGTTGCCGTTGTTGGCGAAGATCTGCAGCATGCCCGACTTCATCGCCAGATCGAGATCGCCGTCGCCGTCGAAGTCGCCGATTGCCGGCAGCGCATTCGGCGCGCCGGGCAGCGTGCGCTCGATGCCGTTCACCAGCAGTCTCGCCAACCCCGGGTTATAGAGAAGAATCTCGGGGATGCCGTCGCCGTTGAAGTCCGCCGCCGCGAGTGACGAAGCGTACTTGTCCGACAGCGTTCGCTCATCGAAACGCCGCTGGCCGTTGTTGTGGCGAATGAGCGTGCCGTACGGATCGGTGGTCGTGAGCACGAGATCAGACAGGCCGTCGCGATCGACGTCGGTGACGACCGTGTATGCCACGTGCGCGGTCTTCGGCCCCTGGCCGAGCGGCACCGGCGCCTCGAACGTGCCGTCGCCGCGGCCATAGAGAATCGCGCCGTACGGAACGCCGTCGGTGACGATGTCGACGTTGCCGTCGAGATCGAGGTCGGCCACCTGGATGTGTTGCGGGCCGTTGATGGTCGGATACGCGCGTGGAATGTCGTGCAGGGTGAAGACGAGAGCGGCGGCGAGAAACGCTCCGGCGGGCATGGCCGCTATATATCACAAATAACTTACCGTTGGCGCGAGAGAATCCAACCGAGCAGAAACAGGAACCCGCCCAGAAACAGCAGCTGCACCTCGACCCGGATGTCGTCCTTGAGCAGTCCGTACGACAGCCCGATCGGCAGCAGGATCATGCCGATCAGCTGGAACAGGCGTCCGAGGGTTGCGCTCATTGCTTCGCGGCGATCGCCAGGAGGTCGTCCTCGAGCAGCGCCTGCGGGCGCTCCACGATGCGGCCCAGCTCGCGGTCGCCGCGATAGTAGATGAACGTCGCCACTTTCTCGATCTTCACCGGCTTCTCCTTCGCGCGGTCGACGGCCAGGAACGTCGCCGGCAGCGCGACGCCCTGCGATTTCAGTTCGTCGACGATGCGCAGGAACTTCGGCACCTCGCGCAGGCTGTCCGAGCACCACGTGCCCATGATCACCTCGACGCGATCCTCCGGCTTCACGTACGTCTTCATCATCTCCACCACCGCCGCGTCCGCGTGATAGTCGCTCTTGCGCTGCTGGTAACCCGGCACCACCGCCAGCAGATGATCCGCCGTGGTCGGGCCGATCTCCAGCGGCAGCGAGACATTCGCCACCCCTCCGACGACGTCGCCGCTCACCGGCGGGTGCTCGTCGATCCTGATCGTCTCCACGCGGTCGCCCCGCTCGGTCTGATCGACGACGCTGCTCATGCCGTCGTACACGCGCCCGAAGATCGTGTAGCCGCCGTCGAGATGCGGCTGCGGCGAATGGGTGATGAAGAACTGCGAGCCGCCGGTGTCGGGTCCCGACAGCGCCATCCCGACCGCGCCGCGCGTGTATTTCTGGAGGTTGATCTCGTCCCGGATCGAGTAGCCGGGACCGCCGTTCATGTCGTTGCGCGGATCGCCGCCCTGGATCACGAAGTTCGGCACCACGCGCATGAACGAGCTGTTGTCGAAGTACTTCCGCTTCGCCAGCTGCGCGAAGTTCCACGTCGTCAGCGGCGCGTCCTGCGTCAGGAGCGCCATCTCGATCACGCCGCGGGTCATGTGGATCGTCGCCGTGTGCGGCGTGCGCGACCAGCGCACGATCTCCTCGTACTCCGCCTGCGTCCGTGTCACCGGCAGCGGCGTGTACTGCGGCAGCCCCATCTTCAATTGCTCGGCGATGGCCTCGGCGGCGATGCGCCGCACGACCGGATCGTCGTCCTTCAGCAGCGAGCGCAGATACGCCTCGCGCTCCGGATGCTCGATCTTCGCGATCGCCGCGATCGCCGGCAGGCGCGCGTCGTTCGACTCCGCCTTCCGCTCGCGCTCCTCGAATGCGCGCAGCGTCGCCAGCCGCGTCTCCGCCGGCTCCAGCGTCGACAGGCCGTAGCGGTCGACCGCGTTCGCGCGCACGATCACGTCCGGATCGGCCAGCGCGGCGCGGATCACATCCAGCGCCGGATCGGCCTGATTGTCGGCAATCGCGCTGAGCGCGGTCGCGCGCACCTGCGGCTCCGCCGCCGTGAAGTAGGCCACGTGAATATCGGGCCTGCCCTCGATCATCCGCACGCGCGCCCACTGCGACGCGTTCTCGCCGATCGCCGCCAGGTCGTTCGGCAGATGCTTCGCGATCGCGCCCGCCGTGAGCTCGCGTTCCCACTGCGTGCCGTTGCCGAGCGTGTCGAGGAGACGCTTGCGCGCGGTCTCGTTCGACTCCGCGTAGTAGCCGGCGACGTCGATCATCGACGAGCGCACGCCCGGATCGGGATCCTCGAGCGCCGCGAAGATCCGCGGCAGATCCTCGGAGCGCAGCACGCTGCGATCCTTCTCCATGATCCGCCCGAGTGCCACCGCCGCGTTCGTGCGCACCCACGGATGCGCGTCGCCGAGCATGGCGATGAGCTTCGGCGCCGACGCCGGCGATCCGATGCGGCCGAGGGCGGTGGCGGCGTAGGCGCGCGTCAGCGTGTTCGGATCGGTGAGCAGCAGCTCGAGCTGCGACTGCGCCGCGGCGAGCGCTCGCCGTGCGAGCGAGTACGCCCCTTCCTGGCGGATCGCCACCGAGGGAGAGCCGAGCGCGCGCATCGCCGCGGCGCTGGCGTCGTCGTTCGCGAAGCGGAACAGGAAGCGCACCGCATGCGCGCGCACGCCCTCGGGCGCGCTGCCCTCGGCGATCGCGACGTAGCGCTGCTGATTCGGTTTCAGTTTCGACAGCGCCTCGACCGCCTCCGAGGCCACGGCCGCGTCGGCGTCGGCGGCGAGCGTGAACAGCGTCTCCTCCGCGGAGTTGTCGCCGATCTCGCCGAGGGAAAACGCGGCCATCTCGCGCACCCGGCGGTCGGAGTCGGTCGCCAGCATCGTCAGCTCCGCGACGCCCGCGCGCTTCTCGTCCGGCGGATCGAAGTCGCCGTCGTTGTTCGCGTCGATGAACGCGTGCGGCCCGATGCGCCCGAGGGCCTGCGCGATGCGCAGCCGGTGCAGCACGTTCTCGTGCTTGACCCAGGCGCCGGCGAACGCGGCGTCATACTCGCGCCGGTCCTCCATCGCCAACACCCGCCCCTCCTCCTCGATTGTCAACCCATGGGGGGCGGGCGTCCCGCCCGCCTCCGTCACGGGCGGTGGCGTCGGCGCAGTAGCCGTCGCGCAGCCAACAGCAAGGATCAACACGAGTGAAGCGAGCGTTCGCATAACGGGGATGATAACGTTGCGCGATTCTATGACCGCCGTCGACGTTCAAAGCCTCGCCCGCCGCTACGGCCGGCGCTGGGCGTTGAGTGGCGTTTCCTTCCACGTCCCGCCGGCGAGCGTGATGATGGTGGCCGGACGCAACGGCGCCGGCAAGTCGACGCTCTTCCGCCTCCTGGCGACGGCCATGCGCCCCGACGCCGGCAGCGCGACCATCGGCGGCTTTGACGTCGTCCGCCAGCGCGAAGACGTCCGCAAGCTGACCGCGCTGCTCAGCCATCAGAACTATCTCTACGAGTCGCTGACCGCGAAAGAGAACCTGCAGGTCACCGCCGATCACCTCGGCCTGCGCCGCGCAGATCTCGGCGAGGTGCTCGCGAAAGTCGGCCTCGACACGCGAGCCGGCGACGTCGTGTCCACCTTCTCCGCCGGCATGCGTAAACGCCTCTCCTTCGCGCGCGTCCTGTTGCAGGCACCGAAAGTCGCGTTGCTCGACGAGCCTTACGGCGCGCTCGATCCGCCCGGATTCGACCTCGTCGATCAGGTCGTGCTCGATCTGAAGCGCAGCGGCACGACCATCCTGATGACCACGCACAACTGGGAGCGCGCCGCCAAGCTCTCCGACATGGCGCTGGTGCTGGAAGCGGGGCGGGTGGTGTGGCAGGGAGCGCCGAACGAGGTGCCAGGCTGATGCTCGGCGCCGCGCTGCGCAAAGAACTGCTGCTCCAGTGGCGCAGCCGCGGCCAGATCATGGCCGTTTTCATCTTCGGCGCGACCACGCTGCTGCTGTTCAGCTTCGGCATCGGCCCGAACGCGGAGATGCTGCGCACGTTCTCGTCGGGCTTCCTCTGGCTCGGCCTGCTGCTCTCATCGACGCTGACGTTGTCAGAGAGTTTTCATGCGGAGATGGAGAACCGCGCGCTCGAGGGACTTTTGCTTCTACCATCGGATCCACGCGCGCTCTACTACGGAAAAGCACTCGCCAACTGGCTGCAACTGGCGCTCCTCGGCTGTGCGCTCGTGCCCGTCATGATCGTCCTCTACGACGCCGGCACGACCGATCTGCTGCGGCTGCTGCTGGTCATCCTCCTCGGCACGGCCGGCCTCTCCGCGCCCGGAACGCTCTATGCCGCCATGACCGCGCAGGTGAGGGCGAAACAGACTCTCCTCCCTTTGCTGTTGTTCCCCCTGATCGTCCCGGCGCTGCTTGCGTCCGTCAAGGCGACGTCCCTGGTGATACTCGGAGACCCGATGCAGCAATCGCGTTCCTGGATCGCGCTCCTCGGCGCGTTCGATCTGATTTACTGGTCTCTCTGCGGGCTGCTCTACGGCAGGGTGGTGGAAGAATGAAGAAAGCGTATGTCTTCGTCGCGCTCGGCGTCGTTTTTCTCCTCGCCGGCTCGTACCTCGGCCTCTTCGTCGCGCCCGCCGAGGAGTACATGGGCAACGTGCAGCGGATCATGTACGTGCACGTCCCGACGGCCTGGAACTGGATGCTGGCCGTCCTCTTCGCGTTCGGCGCCGCGATCGCGTTCCTCTTCACCGCCAACACGAAGTGGGACGCGCGGCTCGAGGCCGGGCTCGAAGTGGCGACGCTGTTCGCGTTCCTGCTCTGCTGCCAGGGCTCGATCTGGGCCAAGCCGACGTGGGGCGTGTGGTGGGATTGGGATCCGCGCCTGACCTCCGTCGCGGTGCTCCTCTTCGCGTTCCTCGGCATCCTCGCGCTGCGCGGCTTCGTCGACGATCCGCAGCGCCGCGCGGTCTGGTCCGCCGTCGCCACGATCATCGCCTCGGTCGACCTGCCGATCGTCTACTACTCGGTCAAGTGGTGGAACTCGCTGCACCAGCAGCCGTCGACGCCGCAGACCGTCTCGTCGCAATTCCATTGGCCGCTGCGCGTCAACGCATTCGGCGTCTTGTTTCTGATGATCGGGTTCATCATGCTGCGCACGCGCGTCGCGCGATATCGCCTCGCGCGCGAGACGGCCATGCCGCCGATCGGGGACGAGGCAGGGGAGCTCGCATGAGCGGAGTCGTCGTCGGAGGGTGGGGATACGTGATCGCCGCGTACTCGCTGACTGCAGTGGGATTCGCGCTCTACGGAGTGCGGCTCTGGCTGCGGCTGCGCGAAGAAAAGAGGCTCGCTCATGAATGAGTCGGAGAAAATGCGCCGCAAGACGCGCTGGTTCATGCTCGGCGCGTTCGTCGTCGCCGGGATCGCCTTCGCGGTGATCGCGGTCAGCGGCATCAACAAGAACCTCGTCTACTACTGGACGCCGAGCGACCTTCGCGGCGCCGGCGACAAGGCCTACGGCGCGACCATCCGCCTCGGCGGCATGGTCACGCCCGGCTCGATCAAAAAGCTCGGCGGCACCGCGGTCGAGTTCGAAGTGCACGACGCCACGCAGCGCGTGCCCGTGAAGACCTCCAGCGTGCCGCCGCAGATGTTTCGCGAGAACATCGGCGTCGTCGTCGAAGGGACGATGGTGCGCGGCGGCTACTTTCAGAGCAACCGCCTCATGGTCTCGCACAACAACGAGTACAAGCCCCCCGCGAAAGGCCACCCCGTCGATCAGAAAGAGCTGCGCAAAATGATCGAATCGACCGAAGGCCTCAAGGACGACTGACCCGAATGCTCCCTATTCTCGGACGGCTTCTCATCCTCGGATCGCTCCTCGCGGCCACGGCCGGCGCGGTGCTCGGCTTCGTCGCCGGGCGCACGCTCTCGCTCGACGGCCTCAAGTGGGCGCGCCGCTTCGCCTACCTCTACGCGGCATTGATCGTCCTGGCCGGCCTGCTGATGGAAGCCGCGCTGCTCGGGCACGACTTCTCCGTCAGCTACGTCGCGCAGGTCGGCTCGCGTCAGGTGCCGACGTGGGTGACGATCGTCAGCCTCTGGTCGTCGCTCGAAGGCTCGATCCTTTTCTGGGGCGTCGTCCTCGGTATCTACATCGCCATCGCCACGTTCCTCACGCGCGGCCGTTATTCCGAATACCAGCCCGACGCGATCGGCGTCTGGCTCGCCACCGCGGCGTTCTTCAGCTTCCTCATCGCCGGTCCCGCGAATCCGTTCCAGACCATGCCCAATCCGCCGCTCGACGGTCCCGGCCCGAATCCGCTTCTGCAGAATCACGCGCTGATGGCCATCCATCCGCCCTTCCTCTATCTCGGCTACGTCGGCATGACCATTCCGTTCGGCTTCGCCTGCGCGGCGCTGCTGAAAGGCCGGCTCGGGCACGCGCTGCTCAAGCCTCTTCGCGAGTCGCTGATGCTGCCGTGGATCTTCCAGAGCATCGCCATCATGCTCGGCGGCTGGTGGGCGTACGAAGTGCTCGGATGGGGCGGCTATTGGGCCTGGGATCCGGTCGAGAACGCGTCGCTTCTGCCGTGGCTCACCGCCACCGCCGCGCTGCACTCGATCATGGTCGTCGAGCGACGAGGCATCCTCAAAGGCTGGACGATCACGCTCGTGCAGTCGACGTTTCTCCTGGTCATCCTCGGCACGTTCATGACGCGCTCGGGCGTCTTCAACTCCGTCCACTCCTTCACCCAGAGCGCGATCGGTCCGACGATCCTGGTCTTTCTCGGCGCCGCGCTGCTCTTCACCGTCGCGCTGCTCGCGTTCCGCATCGACAAGCTCGAAGTGGAAGGACGCCTCGAAGGCGCCGCGAGCCGCGAGGCGATGTTCCTCGTCAACAACCTCCTCTTCGTCCTGCTCACCTTCACGGTGCTGATCGGCACCGTGTTCCCGCTCATCGTCGAGGCGGTGAAGGGCAAGCAGATGAGCGTCGGACGCCCGTACTTCGACAGCATGGTCGTGCCGGTCGGCGCGGCGCTGCTCTTTCTCCTCGGCGTCGGCCCCGCGCTTCCGTGGGGACGCGCGACGCGCGACCAGATGGCCAAGGCGCTCGTGCCGCCGCTCACCGGCGCCGCGCTATTCGCGCTGATCGGCTACGCCGCCGGCGTGCGCAACGCCTGGTCGCTGATCACGCTGGCCTTCGGCGGCTATGCCGCGCAGGTCACGATCGCGCAGATGTTCGTGCCGATGCTGCAGCGCATCAAGCGCGGCGACTCCGCGGCGGGCGCGTTCATCGACGGGCAGCTGCGCCGAGGGCGCAGACGGTTCGGGTCGTACATCGTGCATGGCGCGGTCGTCGTGGTGATCATCGCCATCGCCGTCAGCAGTTCGATGCGGCAGACCACCGAGCTCACGTTCTCGAAGGGACAGACGCACAAGGCCTCGGGCTTCGACATCACGCTTACCCGCGTCGAAGAGAAGCGCGAGCCGCATCGCTTCATGACCATCGGCCACTTCGACGTCGGCCGCGGCGGCAGGCACCTGACCACGCTCGAGCCGCGCATGAATCAGTACCAGATGATGCGCGACCCGATCGGTTCCCCTGACGTCTACACCACGCCCGTGCGCGATCTCTATCTCTCGCTCGCCAACATCGACCCCGTCGCGCAGACCGCGACCATCACCGTCTACGAGTCGCCGATGATCGTCTGGATCTGGATCGCCGTGATCATCATGGGCATCGGCGGCCTGATCGCGCTGATCCCGGCCGGAGTGGGGAGCGCATGAACCGCGGCGTCCTCTTCATCGGCATCCTCATCGCCGCCGCGCTGGTGGTCATCCTCTTTGTCGGCCTCGGCAAGGATCCCGCGGCCATCCGCTCGCCGCTCGTCGGCAAGCCCGCGCCGGCGTTCGCGCTGCGCGAAGTCGGCACCAACAACACCATCGACATCGCGCAGTACCGCGGCAAGCCGCTGATCATCAACTTCTGGGCGACGTGGTGCGGCCCCTGCTGGGAAGAGCACCCCATCCTCGTCGCCAACGCGCGCATGCTGCAGCCGAACGTGCAGTTCCTCGGCGTCGTGTTCCAGGACAAGGAAGACAAGATCCTCGGGTTTCTCCAGCAGCGCGGCACCGCCTATCCGACCGTCGTCGACGACCGGGGCAAGACCGCGATCGCGTACGGCGTCGGCGGCGTGCCGGAGACCTACTTCCTCGACGCCAACGGCGTGATCCGCGCGAAGTTCGCGGGTCCGATGTCCGGCGACGTCATTCAGGCGAATCTGCAGAAGGTGCTGCGGTAGTGATCCTCCTCGTCCTGCTGCTCTCGCTCAAAGTCCCCGACGCGCAGCAGTTCGTCGGCGCGCCGCAAGGCACGCCGGTCGCGGGCGCGCAGCTGTACCAGCGTACGCACGAAGTGGCGTCGCTGCTGCGATGCCCGGTCTGCCAGGGCATGTCCGTCGCCGACTCGCCGTCGGAGATGGCCATCAACATGAAGGAGCAGGTGCGCGAGCTCCTCGCGCGCGGCTACACCGAAGAGCAGATCCTGAAGTACTTCGAGCTCTCGTACGGACAGTTCGTCCTGCTCAAGCCGAAGAGCTGGGTCGTCTGGACGCTGCCGATCATCGTGCTCGTCCTCGGCATCGCGCTCGTCATCATGAAGATCCGCAAGCTTCAAGGTGGAGCGGCGGGCTCTCAGCCCGCCGAAACTCCCCCGGAAACCGATCCCTACCTGGCCCAGGTGCGCGACCTCGTCAGCGGAGAAAAACCATGAACGCACCGACCGACTGGGTCAGCGCCATCGCCATCCTCGCCGCCGGCATCCTCATCGGCGCGATCGTCTTCTTCGCCGTGCGCCGCAAGCCTTCGACCATCGACACCAACGTCGAGCACAAAGACCTCGAAGCCAAACGCGACGCCCTGATCGCGCAACTCCGCGCACTCCCCGACGACGCCGTCGACGAGCGCGCCAGACTCGAACGCGAAACCGCGGATGTCTTGCGACGTCTCGACGCAAGTGGAAGTGGAGCGGCGGGCTCTCAGCCCGCCGGCGGTGGGCTAAGAGCCCACCGCTCCACCAGCATGTCCCCGACGGTAAAAGGCTTCCTCCTCGGCGCCGGCTCCTTCGCCGCTCTCGCCGCCCTCGCGTACTTCGTCATGCAGTCCGCCACGCCCCGCGAACAGCAGCCCTCGCCGATGGCCACGCAGCAACCCAGCAACCCAGCACCCCAGCAACCCGACGCCCAGCTCCAGCAACTCGAAGCGGCAGTCCAGAACGACCCCACCAACCTCCCGCTAAGAAACGACCTCGCCCAGGCCTACCTCGAGCGCGAGAACCTGATGGCCGTCTTCGAACAGACCAAGTTCGTCCTCGCGAAAAATCCGGCCGACTCGCGCGCGCTCACGCTCCAGGCGCTGGTGCGGATGGCCATGGGCGAGGCCGACAACGCGCAGAAGATGCTGCAGCAGGCTATTCAGTCCGACCCGAAGAATCTCGACGCGCGCGTCTCGCTGGCCTGGGTCTTCGCGCAGAACAACGACATGAAAGGCGCAGACGCCGCGATCGCGGAAGCGATCAAGGTGTCGCCGGCGGACAGAGCGCGGCTCGAAGAAGTGCTGCAGCAGATGAAAACGCACGGCCAGCCCGCCGCGCAACAACCCGCGCAGGCCGCGAGCGGCGAGCTCCCCGAAGGCCATCCGCCGATCAACGGCTCAACCCCCAACCCCGCACCCCAACCCCCAACCGCTGCCGCAGCCAATAGCGTCCGCGTCACCCTGAGCCTCGCCGCCGCCGCCCCTCCGCGCGGCGTCCTCTTCGTCATCGCCCGCAACCCCGCCGGCGGCCCACCCGTCGCCGTCAAACGCCTCGTCGCCACCGCCTTCCCCATCACCATCGACATCGGCCAGGCCGACTCCATGATGGGCCAGCAACTCCCCGACCACTTCCGCCTCGAAGCAAGACTCGACAGCGACGGCGACCCCTTGACGAAGCCCGCCACCGACCCGAGCGCCATGCTCGACAACGTTGCCCCGGGAGCGGTGGTGACGCTGGCGCTGAAGTAACCTGCTACACTCTCCCCAGCCTCGGGGTGGCCATCCGGCCTGAGATCAAACCCGCGGAACCTGATCCGGTTCGCACCGGCGTAGGGAAGGCAAATGAACTTACTATTCGTCGTACTCCTCGCAGTCGCGCCGCAATACTCCGACTCGATCGTCGTCTCCGCCATCCGCGCCGATGACGACACTCCCGTCACCAAGACCGACATCCCCAAAGAAGAGATCGAGAAGCGCTATCACGGGCAGGACGTCCCGCTGCTGCTGCGCGACGCGCCGTCCGTCAACGCGTACGCGGAGTCGGGTGTGGGCGGCTCGGGCTACTCCTACATCTCGCTGCGCGGCGTCAGCCCGACGCGCATCAACTTCACCCTCGACGGCGTCCCGCTCGCCGACTCCGAGGACATGGGGACGTACTTTGCGGACTTCCCCGATCTCGCGCGCTCGTTGGAGAGCATCCAGATCCAGCGCGGCGTCGGCACGTCGACCGTCGGCACGCCGTCGTTCGGCGGCTCGGTCAACATGGAGAGCGTCGCCCTCGCGCAGGATCAGAAGACCACCGCGACCCTCGGCATCGGCTCGTTCGGGAACAGGCAGGCCAGCGCCGGCTACCAGTCCGGCCAGCTCCCGAACGGACTCGCGCTCTACACGCGCCTCTCGTATCTCGAGAACGAAGGCTTCCGCGACCATTCCGGAATCCGCCAGCACAACGTCTTCCTTAGCGCCGCGAAAAACTTCAGCGACGCGCAGCTCAAGCTGACGGGCTTCTCTGGACACGAGCGCCAGCAGCTCGCGTTCTATGCCACCGACGCCGAGACGCTGAAGACCGATCTGCGCGCGAACCCGCTGCGCCCCGAGGAGCTCGACAGCTTCGGATACGACCTCGCGCAGCTCCAGTACCTGCGCGCGAACATGACCGCCTCGGTCTACTACCAGCGCGGCTACGGCTGGTACCGCCTGTTCGACTCCGGCACCGACACGCTCCGCGAGTACGGCCTCGACGGCATGCTCGTCGGCACGCTGCTGACGTATTCAAAGACGTCCGGCGCGCTCACCACCAACTACGGCGTCCACCTCAATCGCTTCAAGCGCGACCACACCCGCGACGACCTCGCGGCGAAGACGCGCGACTACGCGAACTACGGAGTGAAAGGGGAGGCCAACGCCTTCGCCAAGGCCACCTGGACCGCCGGCGCGTGGCATCTCTACGGCGACGCGCAGCTGCGCCACTCCGGCTTCGACTATCACGGCGACGTCCCCATCGACTCGATCTCCTGGACGTTCTTCAATCCGAAGATCGGCGCGCGTTACGGCCTCTCGCCGCGCGCGAGCGTGTACGCCTCGGCGGGCATGTCGACGCGCGAGCCGACGCGCAACGACATGTTCCAGGGCGAGGACAACGCCTCCTTCGCGCACGATCTCCGCGCCGTCCGCCCCGAGCGTCTCTACGACTTCGAGGCCGGCTGGAACTTCCGCGCCGCGAACGTCGATCTCACCGCGAACGTCTACGCGATGGAGTTCCGCCACGAGATCGCCTCGACCGGCGAGCTCTCCGACATCGGCCTCCTCCTGCGCCGCAACGTCGACCGCAGCTACCGCCGCGGCCTCGAGCTCGATCTGGCCTGGCAGGCGAGGAAGGACCTGCGCCTGAAGACGAGCGCGAACGTCAGCCGCAACCGCATCGGCGAGTGGACGCAGTTCTTCGACCTCTACGACGCCGATTTCAACTACGCCGGCTCGCGCGCGCAGCTCTATCGCAACGTCGAGCCGCTGCTGACGCCGGGGCTGATCGTCAATCAGTCGGTCGACTACGCGGCCACGCCGCGCCTGAACGTCGGCGCGGTCGCGCGCTACGTCGGGCGCTCCTATCTCGACAACACCAACGACTCCGGCTTCGACGCGCCGTCGTTCTTCGTCGCCGACGCGAACGTGTCGTACGCGGTGACGGCGGCGACGCGCGTGTCGCTGCAGGTCAACAACCTCTTCGACAACGACCGCGTCTATTCGAACGGCTACAGCTACCGCTACGACTTCGATGGTGTGCCGGCCGGAACGGCGTACTACTATCCGCAGGCAACCCGGAACGCCGTCCTGCTGGTGGATTTCGCCTTTTGATCTGGCTCGCAAACAACTGGTTCGAGCTCGTCGCCGTCGTGCTGACGCTGTACAGCATCTGGCTGGCGACGAAGGAGAACATCTGGTACTACCCGACCGGCCTCGTCGCGCTGGCGATGTACACGTGGCTCTACTACTCCGCGAGGCTCTACGCGGAGTCGTTCCTGCAGATCATCTGCTTCGCGTTGATGGTCTACGGCTGGTACGAGTGGCTGCACGGCGGCGCGCGCCACGATCCGCTGCCGGTCACGCGCACGCCGCGCTGGGCCTGGATGTGGGGCATCCCCGCCGGCATCGCCCTCTCGGCACTGACGATCTGGGTTCAGCTCACGTTTACCGACAATCCGAATCCGTACGTCGACTCCTCGCTCTTCGCCTGGAGCCTCGTCGCGCAGTGGATGACCGCGCGCAAGTGGCTGGAGAGCTGGCTGTTGTGGGTCGCGATCAACACCGTCTCCGTGCCGCTCTACGTCGTCCGCGGCCTCACGCTCACCGCGGGCTTGTTCATCGGCCTCTGGATCCTCGCGATCATGGGATACCGCGATTGGCGCCGCTCGCTCGCATCTGCCTGACCGGCCCCGAGTGCACCGGCAAGACCACGCTCGCGCAGCTCCTGGCCCGCGACCTCGGAGTGCCCTGGGTTCCCGAGTATGCCCGCGAATACGCCGAGGCGCGCGGCAACCAACTGACCGCCGATGACGCCGAGCCGATCGCGCGGGGACAGATCGCGTTGATGGACCGCGCGCCGCAATCAGCGATCCTCGACACCGACCTTCTTTCCACCGTCGTCTACGCCCGCCACTACTACGGCGCCTGCCCCGCGTGGATCGAAGACGAAGCCCTCCGCCGCCGCGCCGGCCTCTATCTCCTCCTCGACACCGACGTCATCTGGCAACCCGACGCCGCCCGCGACACCGGCGGCGACGCCCGCGAAGACCTCTTCGACGCCTTCCGCGCCGCGCTCGACGAGTTCGAGACCCGGTGGGAGATCGTCAGCGGTGGGTGGGAGGAGCGTTACCGCCGCGCGATCGCCGCCGCGCGTAATCCGAGATGACGTTCTTGATTCGCGGGGCCAGCCACGTGCCTCGCGAGACGAGCCCGTTGCCTCGCGAATCAAGGTCCTTGCCTAGCGGATCAAGGGTGCTTGCCTCGCGAAACATGGGTCCTTGCTTCGCGAATCAAGGGCCTTGTCTCACGGATCAAGGGTGCTTGCCTCACGAATCAAGGGCCTTGCCTCGCGGATCAAGGGTCCTTGCCTCGCGAAACATGGGTGCTTGCCTCGCGAATCAAGGTCCTTGCCTAGCGGATCAAGGGTGCTTGCCTCGCGAAACATGGGGGCTTGCCTTGTGAATCAAGGGCCTTGTCTCGCGAATCAAGGGTCCTAGTCTCGCGAATCAAGGGTCCTTATCTCGCGAATCAACGGTCTTGCCTCGCTAAGCAAGGGTCCTTGTCACGCTAATCAAGGGTCCTGGTCTCGCGAATCAAGGGCTTTGTCGCGCGAATCAAAATCTTACCGGCGATCAGCGTCAATTCAGCCTCGACAGACAACGGGGTTGTCCCGTAGCTACGGGTCCTCGGTTCCTCGGTTCCTCGGTGCGGTATGACCGCTCCGCAAGCTGCCGTTCCTGCTCCGCGAGCTATCGATTGATATCACCCCATATCAATCGCACTTTCAGCGCACGATCAGTCCACGCCCGGTGATTGTTCGGTCGATCGGATCGTCGTAACAAGCGCCAGAATACACAGGACCAAGCCGGCACCGAGGATCGTCACAACCCAGATATGCGGTACGCCGCTTGGATCTGCCGTTTCAAGGTATCGGATGTGCCCGAAGAAACTTCCATACCCGAGTCCGCAGGCAAAGGCCCAAGCGGCTGCGAGAACGACCCGTCCTCTGGCCGGATCTCTCGAACAGCGCCAGGCGCCATAAAGCAGGAATGCTCCGATGAGAAAATCGTCGAGGAAGGTCGGCGGATATTCGTGCCAGAGCGGCCATCGGCGAACGGTTTCAATCAGCGGCAGCAGCAGGCCGATGACAATCGCCAGACGGCGACTCGCAGATAATGTCATACCGATCGAGTTCATCCCTCCGCGTGCTGTGACATGAGCCAAGGCATGTTTGAGGTTGACCACGTATTTGTCTGTACGTCACCTCTAGCCCCGGAAGCAGACCGTGTCCTCGGCATCGGCTTGAGTGAGGGTTCATCAAACTGTCATCCCGGTCAGGGTACAGCCAACCGGCGCATCTTCTTCAAGACAACGATGCTCGAGTTCCTCTGGGTCGAGATGACGCGGCTGCGGGGAGCATAGAAGTGCGACGCCTTGGTCTGCTGGAGCGATGGCAGGGCCGTAAGTCGGGCGCCTGTCCTTTCGGTATCTGCTTGCGGCCCAGCGAAGACTCGCAGCAGAAGGCGCCGTTCGAAACATGGCCTTATCAACCGGCGTACTCACCTGTTGCCATCCAGGTCGGCTTGAATTCGGAAGCTGTCGATGAACCGTTCCTGTTCTACATTCCTGTCGTACTCAACCGGCGTCACGCTTTGTCGACCGAACCAACAGATCATCCTCTCGGTGTCAGGGATCTGAGCGGCTTGGCGATCTGGCATCCTGCACATGCGCGTCCATCATCGGTGATGCAAGCGGTCGCGGATTTGGGAGTCGTTACATTCGGTCCTGCGCATGATTTTCTAATGGACTTGTCATTCGACAACGGTGCAGCGGGGAGAAGCATTGACTTTCGCCCGGAAATCCCGCTGACGATCTCATGGTAGTCGATGAGAGATCGTCAGCAGCGGCGAGAACAGCGGCCAGAACTTCCTGACGCCCACGCCGTCGAAGGACGTGGAGGCCGACATTGAAACGACTCATGATGCTAGCGACGCTCGTTCTCGCAGTCACCGCATCCGGCGCCACCGGACCCACGACCGCTGTCTCGGTATTCACCGTGAAACCCTCGAACGGCGACAGTGGATACGGCGCGTCGGTGGAGCATTTCTGGACGCCGTCCCTCTCCGCCGTGCTCGCGGTCTCGGCCGAGCCCACCGGCGTCACGCGGTTCGGGTCGACCAGTTTCGGCAGAGCGCCGTTTACGAGTTTCGAGGACGTGCACCCGGTCGATCTCGCCGTTCGCTACAGTTTCGCCAGGGCCTCGCGAATCAATCCGTATGTCGGGATCGCCATGCGCTACGTCCGCTCCGGCCCACTCGACAACTACCGTCCCGCGATCGGCGCCGGCGCCCGGCTCAAATTGTCGAACCGGATCGCGATCGAGGCCGATTGGAAGCGCCTCTACAATCAAAGGACCGTGACGTCGTTTCCCGAGCCCGTTCGCGACGGTGAGTTTGGTGAGGGTGGCGAAAGACGGCTGTCATTCGGCTTGGCGTTTGGGTTCTGAAGGGGGATCCAACCCCGTTCGGCCGTCCCTGGGAAAAATGAGTTTGCGGCTCTCCAAGGAGTGAGGAGAGTTCAGCATGGAGAAGTTCTTCCCAAGCCTGCGCCGGCTCGCGGTGATCGCGGCTGTCTTCCTGACATCGTTTGCGGGTTCGTGCTGGGATATCGGCGGCGAAACTCCGTGCTCTCCCACTGATCCAAGTTGTGGCGGGTCACCTGCACCTTCGAGCCGGGCTCTCTCCGTGCCCTTCATCCAGCAGCAAACACAGTTGTGGTGCTGGGCGGCAACGTCCGAAATGATCTTTCGCTACTATGGGGTTCCTGCTTCGCAGTGTCAGCTGGTGAGCACCTATCTGAATCGGCAATGTTGCACCGGTGATCCTTCATGCGTGGTTGCCTCGGGCAACATGCAGACAATTCAGCAGGGACTTTTAGTGGTCGGCGGGGTGAGGTCAACGTACCTGCTGCGACCGCTCACGTTCGATGAGGTCGCCAGTGAAATCAGCGCCGGCCGGCCAATCATGCTGGCTTATCGCGGGTCATTTGCCGGTCACGTCGTTCTGCTCACCGGCTACGATCGGACGACGGGCTTGGTCCGGATACTGGATCCCAACTATGGTGTGATCGATGTTCCCTTCGGCGCAACATTCAGCTACGGCGGGCAACTCATCTGGACGGAAACGCTGGTCGGCATTACACGCTAGCTTCGTTCAGCAAAATTCCAAGGGACGCGGATGGCTCGCTCACGACGTCACCGGTGCACCCTGTGGGACACGCATCACTCTCGCGAGCGCACTGGCAACGACGCAGCAGATCCCACGCGACATGGGTCACCCAACCCAGCGCGAGAAAGTGAACTGAGTATCGAACGCCGAGGAAGGCAAGAACTCCGAACAAGGCGGCGCCAGCCAACTCCACGCGAGCACGAATTCGGTGCCGATCATGCCTTATTTTGGTTCCGTCCAACGCAACTGGAGCGCATTTCGATGTGATCGGGCGATCACTTCTTTCTTGATCGCCGACCATTTCATGATGGTCGCTCGATCATTTTTCACAGGTGGTGAGTCACGGTCCATCGGACACCCCGAGGAGTTTCCGGCGGTTGCACCGGACGCGAACCGCTGCTTTACTGTGCCCGAAGGGCCCGGCTTCATGACGTCGGGAGAGTGACGATGATTCGACATACGGGACGCCTCAGATGAGCACACCGGCCGAACTGCCGTTGAGCGCAAGACTGCAGGCACTCGTGGCCGCCTGCCAGAAGACATGCGTTGCCGAGTGCTGCGGCGCTGAAGCTTTCGATTTCTCGCCGCTGCATGTTGCGTCGTTTCTCTCCGCTTTCACCGGCATAATCGACGCAGAAGACGTGGCGGCCCTGCAACGCGAACTTGACGCTCTCATACAACGGGTCTCGAGCCTCAACTCCGACGACGATGGACTGGTCTGTTCCATTTCAGCGATGAACCAATGCTTTAGGTTAGAAGCGTTTCGTAGCGTGATGGGTGAGTTGAAACACAGCATCGCTGCAGCACCGGAAATGGTTGAATTGTCGAACCGCCTTCGCGACGGGTAATTGTTGTTAGCGTTTACCATCCCGATTCGTGGAGCCTCTGCCGATCGTTCTGCTTCCCGGTCTGGACGGCACGGGTGAGCTCTTCGAGCCTCTGGTCTCGAGCCACCCGCCACATCTGATTCCGTTGGTGATCAAACTGCCTCACCTCGCTGCCTACCCGGACCTCTTCAACGCAATCCGCGATCAGTTGCCGCGAACTGGTACTTTCGCCGTGTTGGGAGACTCCTTCTCCGGCCCCCTCGCAGTCGAGATCGCACGTCGCTTCCCAGAACGGGTCGTCGGAGTCATTCTTTGCAATAGCTTCGTGTCACCGCCGCGGACACGCCTTCTCAGAGTTGCACCGTGGTCATGGCTCTTCACGATACGGCCTCGGCTCTGGGCGATCCGGCTCTTCTTTTTGAACCGTTCGGCTTCGTCGGCACTGGTATCTGCAGTCCGTGCCGCGATCGCAAGTACACCCAGGTCCGTGCTTGCGGCACGCATGCGTGCGGTGTTCTCGCTTCCAGGCCCGGAGGAACAGAAGCCAATCGAGTGTCCCTGCTTATCCTTGTGCGGGCGGAACGATCTTCTAGTGAGGGCAAACGAACGCGAGTTGCGCTCGATCCTCCCGCGCCTGACGTGGGTTGAAATAGCGGCCCCGCATCTGCTGCTGCAAACGGTGCCCACCGAAGCATGGGCGGCGATCAGTGCATTCTTGAGCACCACTGCCGGTCATTTGACCTTGTAGCCGAGATCGATCAGCTCGCGTACTAAACGACGGCGGCTCCAGGGGATGAAGCACAGCTTTTCAGGCACGGCAGCCGATCGATGCTGAATCTCGAGATTGGGCCAGAAGATCCCCCATCTCCGCCGGAATCGTTTCATCTCCGCACGCGGGATGACGTACCTTCTTCCGAATGCAGTCTCCAGGACGACCGCGTCGGCCGTCGCGGTTAAGGCTGCGAGCGGCCATGTCAATCTCACGCCGTTGACGAGCATGCCTCCGACGCGGGACACCGTTTTCTCACCGCTCATGGCGTGAGGATAAGATCTTTCGATGGAAGTCATCTCGGTTAACGTCGGACTCCCGCGCACCGTCGAATGGCGAGGCCGAAGCGTCCAGACTTCGATCTTCAAGGAGCCCGTGCCGGGGCGCGTGCGGGTCAGTCAGCTCAATCTGGAGGGGGACCGGCAGTCCGACCTCACGGTTCACGGCGGGGTGAACAAGGCGGTCTATGTTTATCCGTCGGAGCACTATCCGTTCTGGGCTGAGGAGCTTCCCGGGTTCGACCTGCCACACGGGGTCTTCGGTGAGAACCTCACCACGACCGGGTTGAGCGAGACGAACGTTCACGTGGGAGACCGGCTCGGAATCGGCTCGGCGGAGTTCGTCGTGACCCAGCCCCGCATGCCCTGCTTCAAACTCGAGATACGGTTCAACCGCTCCGACATGGTCAGGCGTTTTCTGCACAGTGGCAGGACCGGGTTCTATCTGGCGGTGACTCAGGAAGGGGAAGTCGGGGCCGGCGATGCGATCGCTGTCATCCAGCGGCACCCGGAAGCGATCGCGATTGCAGATGTCGTGAGCCTCTATGCGGCGGATGCGAACAATCAGGAGCTTCTGCGGCGTGTGAGCAGACTTCCGGAGCTTCCCGAAGGCTGGCGCGACTATTTTCGCAAGAGGCTCTGGCAGCCGGATGAATAGTCGTGTGCGCGAGTGGTGCCGTGGTTTGTCCGCCAGGACTGAATTCATCGTCGTTACGGTCGTCGGCTTTTCGTATTTCGTCGCGTCGTCGCTGGTGATTCTGCTGTCGGGGGTGCGCCAGTTCGAGCTCACCACGAGCCGGCTCCTGCGCGGGACCGCGGTGGAGCTGCTGATCCTCGGCGCAGTCGCGGGCTTTCTGTACATGCGCGGCTGGCGGCCGGATCGGCTCGGCCTCCGATTCTCGTGGGGCGCCGCGGCGGCGGGCGTCCCTCTCTTCATCATCTATCTGCTGCTGTACTGGGTCACGGCGACGCTGCTGCTGCTGGCAGTGCCGGCCGTGCGGACGGTATGGGTCTTCAAGACCACGACGCATGCGCCGTATGCGCTGCTGCTCCTCTTCCTCATCGTGAATTCGTTTTTCGAGGAACTGATGGTGACGGCGTACGTCGTCGAGGCGCTGACCAGCCACGGCGCGGCATTGGCGATCACGGCGAGCACGCTGCTGCGATTCGGCTACCACCTTTACCAGGGACCGCTCGCGTCGCTCAGCATCATTCCCCTCGGCCTGCTGTTCGCGATGCTGTACTGGCGCGGACGGAACGTCTGGCCGCTGATCGTTGCGCACACGATCACCAACGTGGTCGTGTTTTCGCTCGACTAAGCCACAGTTGGTCTAAGCAACGTCCGCGAGGTCCACGGTCAGCAGCAGGAGGCACCCCTCGGACGACGACACGACGTCGCCGTGATGGGCGCCGGCGTCGACGTGGTGGAAGTCGCCGGCGTACAGCGCGACGGCTCCGATGCGGCAGCTGCCGCGGATCACGTACGAGTCCTCCGAGCCGGAGTGGTCGTGGGCGGGGAGGATGGCGCCGGGCTCGAGCTCGAGGAGGAACGACATCGTGCCGCGGGCGGCGTCTTTGGACAGCTTCTTCGTCCGCACGCCGGGGGCGCAGGAGCGCCAGTTGCCTTCATCGGCGCGGACGGTGCGGCTCTCGTGCTCGCCGGGGAGCGACTCGTCGAGCTGCGGGGTGCGGCGCACCGCGGCCAGGATGCGCGCACGGATCTCGGACGGCGGATCGACCGGCACGATGGTGTCGACGGTGATCCGGTCCAGCAGCTCCAGCTCGCCGGCAGTCAATGTATCGCTCAGTGCGTCGCTCATGACTTCAGTTCATCCAGACCTTGACGAAGCATAACCCGGACCGCGTTCTCGTCGATTGAAAACGTTTTCGCAAGTTCCGCCACGGATTTCCCTTCGAAAAACGCCTTTTCCACGATCTGACGCGGGGTCGGAGCTCCGCCGTCCATTACTACGGACCGGCCGCTCGTTCGGTTTTCTACCTGCAAAGATTTTTCCCGGACCGCGCGCACCAGCTCGGCGGCGCCGGCCGGGACGGGCGGCATGGTGAACACTTCCTCGAGCACGCGCGCCGCGGCCGGCTCGTCGCCGGTGATGCGCAGCGCCAGCGCGTAGAGCCGCGGCGCGTATTCATCGTAAAGCGCGAGGATGTCTGCCATGGGGGCCCGCGTATATCTTATCGGGCATGAACTGGCTCATCAAAAACTTCCTCCGCGGACTGGTGATCGTCGTGCCGATCGCGGTGACGGTCTACCTGCTCTACCAGACCTTCATCACCCTCGACCGCCTGCTGCGGCTGCCGACGCCGGGGCTGGGGATCGCCATCCTGATCGTGGCCACGATCGTCATCGGCGCGCTGGCGTCGAACTTCATCGGCCGCCGCGTGTTCGCGCTGACGGAGAGCGTGTTCAAGAAGGCGCCGCTGGTGCGGCTGATCTACGCGGCCATCAAGGATCTGCTCGAGGCCTTCGTCGGGAACAAGCGGCGCTTCGACAAGCCGGTCTCGGTACAGCTGACGGACGCGATCAAAATCTTCGGCTTCATCACCCGCGACGATCTCGGCGCGCTCGCCGCCGCCGGCGACGTCGCGGTGTACGTGCCTTTCTCGTACACGTGGGACGGCTGCCTCCTCGTGGTCGCGCGCGAGCGCGTGCAGCTTCTCGAAGCCGACAGCGCCAGCATCATGGCGCTCATCGTCAGCGGGGGCGTCTCCCATCTCTGAACCGTATCGCTGAACTGTGTGTCTTGCGTCACTGCCTATTTTGAATATGATGCGCTGCGTCCGCGCTGCCCGGCGTTCGACGGACATTTAGCAGCCCGCAAATGGCTCAGATTTTCCACCGTAGCGCAAATACGCTATCGCGCGTCACCATCTTCGGTGCCGTGTTCATCGCCGGCTTCGTGCTCTGGGTCATCGGCGGCATCGTCCGCTCGCCGTACTTCACCAACCAAGGCATTCAGCGCGAGCAGGTCGTGCCGTTCAGCCATCAGCATCACGTGGCCGGCCTCGGCATCGACTGCCGCTACTGCCACACCTCGGTCGAGACTTCGGGCTTCGCCGGCATCCCGCCGACGTCGACCTGCATGAACTGCCACTCGCAGATCTGGACGACGGCGTCGATGCTCGAGCCGGTGCGCGCCAGCTTCAAGAGCGGGAAGCCGCTGGTCTGGAGCCGCGTCCATCGCCTGCCCGACTTCGTGCACTTCAAGCACGACATCCACATCAACAAGGGCATCGGCTGCGCGAGCTGTCACGGCCGCGTCGACCGGATGAACCTCATGTATCAGGCCTCGCCGCTGACGATGGAGTGGTGCCTGGCCTGCCATCGCGCTCCGGAGAAGCAGATTCGCCCGCGCGGCGAAGTGTTCAACATGGCTTATGTCGCAAAGAACCAGGAGGTCCTCGGACCGCAGCTCGTGAAGCAATACGGCGTGAAGAGCCTGACGAGCTGCTCGACGTGTCACTACTGATGAGCGAATCGAAAACGTTGAACTTCACCGAGTTCCGCGCGCGCGTGGGCGACCTGCGCGGGCGCGAGTTCTGGCGCAGTCTCGAAGAGCTGTCGCGCAGCGATGTCTTCGACGAGTTCTTCGCCGAGGAGTTCCCGCAGCAGGCGCTGGCGCTGCAGAAGGGCGTCGACCGCCGCAACTTCATGAAGCTGATGGGCGCCTCGGTGGCGATGGCCGGACTGGCCGCGTGCCGCCAGCCCGCCGACGCGATCGTTCCCTACGTCAATCAGCCCGAGAACCTCATCCCCGGACGTCCGATGTATTTCGCCAGCGCGATGCCGCTCGGCGGATACGCGACCGGCGTGCTCGTCGAGAGCCACATGAACCGCCCGACGAAGATCGAGGGCAATCCCGAGCATCCCTCCAGCCTCGGCGCGAGCGACGCGATGATGCAGGCGGCGGTGCTGAGCCTCTACGATCCCGACCGCTCGCAGGTCGTGCGCCGCTACGGCGATACCGCGACGTGGGGCGACTTCATCGGCGCGCTGCAGCCGATTCTCACCGCCGCGAAGACCAACGGCGCGGGCGTGCGGATCCTCACGCAGAGCGTCACCTCGCCGACGCTCGGCGCGCAGATGCAGGCGCTGCTCGCGCAGTACCCCGGCATGAAGTGGCATCAGTGGGAGGCGGTGAGCCGCGACAACGTGCGCGACGGCGCGCGGATGGCGTTCGGCGGCGACGCCGGCGTCCACTACGACTTCACGAAGGCGAACGTCGTGGTCTCCCTCGGGTCCGATTTCCTCTCCGACGGTCCCGGACATCTCCGCTACGCGCGCGACTTCATGTCGCGCCGCCGCGTGCGCCACGGTCAGACGACGTCGATGAACCGCCTCTACGCGATCGAAGGCGGCATGACCAACACCGGCTCCGTCGCCGATCACCGCATGAGCGTAAGGCCCTCCGAGATCGAAGCCCTCGCTCGCGCGATTCTCAGTGGAGCGGCGGGCTTTAGCCCGCCGAACCCAGACGGTGGGCTAAAGCCCACCGCTCCACTCTTGAGCGCGCTGCTGGAGGACTTGAACGCCAACCGCGGCGCCAGCGTCGTCATCGCCGGCGACGAGCAGCCGGCTGTCGTGCACGCGATCGCGCACGCGATCAACTCCGCCTACGGCAACATCGGCACGACCGTGCTGGTCACCGATCCCGTCGAAGTCGCGCCCGTGAATCAGCTCGCGTCCCTGATGGAGCTCGTGCGCGACATGAGGGCCGGCGCGGTCAAGGCGCTGATCATCCTCGGCGGCAATCCCGTCTTCGACGCGCCGGCCGATCTGCAGTTCGACAAGGCGCTCGACAAGGTCCCGTTCCGCGCGCATCACTCGCTGTACTACGACGAGACATCGCTCCGCTGCCACTGGCACATCCCCGACACCCACTGGCTCGAGAGCTGGACCGACGCCCGCGCCCACGACGGCACGATCTCGATCGTCCAGCCCCTCATCGCCCCGCTCTACAACGGCCGCAGCGTGCACGAGGTGCTAGGCGCGCTGATCGGCGGGCTCGATCAAACGCCGTACCAGACCGTGCGCACGTACTGGTTCGCCAAAGGCGCCACGGAGCAGACGTGGCGCAAGTGGCTCCATGACGGCGTCGTAGAAAACTCGGCTCTCCCGGTCCGAGGTGGAGCGGCGGGCTCTCAGCCCGCCGACGGTGGGCTAAGAGCCCACCGCTCCACAGAGACCGGGATCGAGATCGAGCTGCGGCCCGACCCCACCATCCACGACGGCCGCTTCGCGAACAACGCCTGGCTCCAGGAGCTCCCCAAGCCGCAGACGAAGATCACCTGGGACAACGTCCTCGTCGTCGGCCCCAGCACGGCCGCGAAGATCGGCTACGACCCCGAGGATCGCGAGAAGAACGTCAACGAGCGCCGCACGCGTTTCGCCGAAGTCGCGTATCGCGGCGTGAAGATGCATCTGCCGGTGTGGGTCGTTCCGGGACACGCCGACGGCGTGGCCACGATCTACTTCGGCTACGGACGCCGGAACGCCGGCAAAGTCGGCAGCGGCCTCGGATTCAACACCTATCCCTTCCGCTTCTCGAACGCCCTGCACGGCGGCGGCGGCGCGACGATCCGGATCGACGACACGATGCCGGTCTATCCGATCGCCTGCACGCAGGAGCATCAGTCGATCGATCCGCGCGACGTCGGCGAGCGCGGTCTGATCCGCGCCGCGACGTTCGCCGAGTACCAGGCCAACCCGCACTTCGCCCACGAAGAAGGTGGAGCGGCGGCCGCTTCGGCCGCCGAGGGCCACGACGAGTCGATGTATCCGCCCGTCGACTACAGCAAGGGCCACGCGTGGGCGATGGTCATCGACAACAGCGTCTGCATCGGATGCAACGGCTGTGTCATCGCCTGCCAGTCGGAGAACAACATCTCCGTGGTCGGCAAGGAGCAGGTCGTGCGCGAGCGCGAGCTGCACTGGCTGCGCATCGACCGCTACTACCGCGGCGACGTCGACAATCCCGAGGTCTTTCACGAGCCGGTGCCGTGCATGCAGTGCGAGAACGCGCCGTGCGAGCCGGTCTGCCCGGTCGAGGCCACGTCCCACAGCGACGAAGGCCTCAACGACATGACCTACAACCGCTGCATCGGCACGCGCTACTGCTCCAACAACTGCCCGTACAAAGTGCGGCGCTTCAACTTCTTCCACTACGCCGACTACGACACGCCCGCGCTCAAGCCGATGCGCAACCCCGACGTCACCGTCCGCACGCGCGGCGTGATGGAGAAGTGCACCTACTGCGTCCAGCGCATCACCGTCGCCAAGATCGACGCGGAGAAGGAAAACCGGCGCGTGCGCGACGGCGAGATCACGACCGCCTGCCAGCAGGCCTGTCCCACCGAGGCCATCACCTTCGGCGACATGAACGACAAGACCAGCCGCGTCGCGCAGCTGAAGGCGCAGCCGACCAACTTCGCGCTGCTCGAAGAGCTGCAGACCCGGCCGCGGACGACGTATCTCGCGACGATCCGCAACCCGCATCCTTCACTGGTCTTGCAGGGGCACAAGCCGGAAGGGCACAAGGCGTAATCGATGGCGACGAAGGAACAGACTCCCGCCCACGAGCTGCGCCCGACCACGCAGGAGCTGCGCATCCCGGAGCGATTCATCCCCACTCCGACGATCGAGCCCGGCCACTCCTTCTCCACGATCACCGATCACATCTCGACGATCGTTTTGAGGCGCAAGACGCCGTTCGGCTGGTTGATCGGCTTCCTCCTGGCCCTCGGCGGCGTGACCGTCCTCACGACGACCATCTCCGTGCTGATCGGCAAGGGCGTCGGCATCTGGGGCATCAACCATCCCGCCGGATGGGGCATGGACATCATCAACTTCGTCTGGTGGATCGGCATCGGCCACGCCGGCACGCTGATCTCCGCGATCCTGCTCCTGCTGCGGCAGGAGTGGCGGACGTCGATCAACCGCTTCGCCGAGGCGATGACGCTGTTCGCGGTCGCATCGGCGGGGTTGTATCCGGCGCTGCACACCGGACGTCCGTGGTTCGACTACTGGATGTTCCCGTATCCGAACACGATGGGCCTCTGGCCGCAGTTCCGCAGCCCGCTGATGTGGGACGTCTTCGCGGTCTCGACGTACGCGACGGTCTCGCTGATGTTCTGGTACGTCGGACTGATTCCCGATCTGGCCACGCTGCGCGACCGCGCCACGAAGCTCTGGGTGAAGCGCGCCTACGGCATGTTCGCCCTCGGCTGGCGCGGCTCGGCCAAGCACTGGAGCCGCTACGAGTACGCGTACCTGCTGCTGGCCGGACTCTCGACGCCGCTCGTCCTCTCCGTGCACACGATCGTGTCGTTCGACTTCGCGGTGGCGCAGCTGCCGGGATGGCACGCCACGTTTTTCCCGCCGTACTTCGTCGCCGGCGCGGTCTTCGCGGGCTTCGCGATGGTGCTGACGCTGGCGATTCCCGCGCGAAAATTCTTCAAGCTCGAAGACTTCATCACCACGCGCCATCTCGAGAACATGGGCAAGGTCATGCTCGCGACCGGGCTGATCGTCGCCTACGCGTACGGCATGGAGTGGTTCTACGGCCTCTACTCCGGCAACGTCTTCGAGATCTTCATGCTCAAGAACCGCGCGCTCGGACCGTACAGCAAGATGTACGTCGCGCTGTGGGTCTGCAACGGGCTCGCGCCGCAGTTGATGTGGTTCAAGCGCTTCCGCACCAGCCCGTTCTGGCTCTTCGTCACGGCGATGTTCGTCAACGTCGGGATGTGGCTGGAGCGCTTCGTGATCATCCCGGCGTCGCTGCACCGCGACTTCCTGCCGTCGTCGTGGGGCATGTACCACGGCACGAAGTGGGACTGGAGCATGTTCGTCGGCTCGATCGGTCTCTTCTTCGCGCTGCTGTTCCTGTTCGTCCGGTTCCTGCCGATGATCTCGATCTTCGAGATGCGGACGCTGCTGCCCGAGGCACACGCGCACGCGGAAGGGGAGGAGCACTAGGGCGATGGGCGTCGGCAAGATCAGGGAAGGCCTGTACGGCGTCATCGCGGAGTTCCACGATCCGCAGATGCTGCTCGACGCCGCGCATGCGACGCACGAGGCGGGCTACCGCGACATCGACGCCTTCTCGCCGTTCCCGATTCACGGACTCGCGGAGGCGATCGGCTTTCACAAGTCGCGTCTCTCTTCGATCGTCCTCGGCATGGGCGCGCTCGGCGGCATCGGCGGCTTCTTCATGTGCTGGTACGCGAACGTGATCGGCTATCCGCTGAACATCGGCGGCAAGCCGCTCAACTCGTGGCCGGCCTGGATCCCGATCACGTTCGAATGCACGATTCTGCTGGCGGCGTTCGGCGCCGTGTTCGGCATGCTCGCGCTCAACGGCCTGCCGATGCCGTATCACCCCGTCTTCAACGTGCGCCGCTTCGACAGCGCCTCGCGCGACAAGTTCTTCCTGGTGATCCATGCGCGAGACCCGAAGTTCGATCTCGACGAAGCGCGCCGGTTCCTGAGCACGCTCGGCCCACGGGAGGTGACTGATGTCCCGTGGTGACACGCCAGTGTCATCCCGAGCGAGAGCGAGGGATCTGGTGGTAAGGGCGGCGCTCGTAGTCGCGTTGATCGCCGGCTGCCGCCAGAAGATGGCCAACCAGCCCCGCTACGACCCCCTCGAAGCCTCCGACTTTTTCAGCGACGGCATGGCCTCGCGTCCGCGCGTTCTCGGTACGGTCGCGCGCGGTGAGCTGGTGGTCAACGAGTTCTTCGTGACCGGAAAGAGCGGCGGACAGTTAGCGGATGGATTTCCGATTCCGGTCACCGCCGCCGTCGTCGAGCGCGGCAACGATCGCTTCGACGTCTACTGCTCGCCGTGCCACGGCAAGCTCGGCGACGGCATGGGGATGATTCCGTCGCGCGGCTACCGGCGTCCGCCGTCGTTCCACACCGCCGCGATGCGTGAGAAACCGACAGGACACTACTTCGACGTGATGACGAATGGATTCGGCGCGATGCCGAAGTACGGACCGATCATTCCGCCGCAGGACCGCTGGGCGATCGTCGCCTACCTCCGCGCGCTGCAGCTCAGCCAGAACGCCACCGTCGCGGATGTACCCGGGGATCAACGCGGCGCGTTGAGTGGAGCGGGGCCCGCTTCGGGCCCCGGCCCGGCGGCCGAGGCGGCCGCCGCTCCACAGGCTCACGGAGGGGCGCACTGATGGCGGCTCCTGCCACCGGCATCGCGCGCGCGCAGGTCCCGGCGCTGATCGCCGGCGTCGTCGGCATCGCCGGCGCCGCCTTCGGCTTGTTCACCAACGCGCCGGAGTTCTATCGCGCGTGGCTGCCGGCGTTCATCTTCTGGTTCATGATCGCCGCGGGCTCGATCGCCATCATGTGCCTGCAGTACGTGACCGGCGGCGAGTGGGGCGTCTTGATCCGGCGTCCGCTCGGTGCGGCCTCGCGCACCATTCCGCTGTTCATCCTCTTCGCCATTCCGCTGCTCTTCGGACTCGAGCACGTCTACGCCTGGGCCAATCACGACATCGTCGCGCACGACCTCCTGCTGCAGAAGAAGCAGTCGTACCTCAATCCGACGTCGTGGATGATCCGCGGCCTCGTTTACTTCGCGCTCTGGACGCTGTGGGTCTGGCGCATCCGCGTGCTCTCGCTCGACTTCGCGAAGACGCGCTCGCCGTACACCGAGCTCTCGCGCCGCAAGTGGAGCGCGAGCGGCCTGCTGGTGATCGTGCTGACGCTCACGTTCTGCTCGGTCGACTGGGTCATGTCGCTCGAGCCGAAGTGGTACTCGTCGATGTTCGGCATCTCCTTCACCGTCGGCGCGGGACTCTCCGCGTTCGCGTTCGTGACGTTCTTCCTGGTGCTGCTCGCGCCGAATCCGGCCATGAAGGGCATCCTCAAGCCGAACCACTTCCGCGACCTCGGCAACCTGATGCTCGCCTTCACCATGCTGTGGGCGTACACGAACTTCTCGCAGTTCCTGCTGATCTGGTACGGCAACATCAAGGAAGAGACGCCCTACTACCTCAAGCGCATGCACGGCATCTGGGGCTGGATGGCCGCGGTGCTGATCCTCTTCCATTTCTTCCTGCCGTTCTTCATGCTGCTGATGCGCGCGATCAAGGACCATCCGAAGACGATCGGCATCGTCACGGTGATCATCCTGCTGATGCGTTTCGTCGACATCTACTGGCTCTGCGCGCCGGCGCATCACCCGGACGGCATTCCGTCGTCGGTCTGGATCACGATCTTCGCGTTCCTCGGCATCGGCGGGTTGTGGCTGGCGGCGTTCATCTGGCAGCTCAAGGGACAGACCATCATTCCGATTCACGAGACCTGGGTCGAAGAGGCCATCCGCGAGGGAGCGCTCACCCGAAATGCCTGAGCACATCCAGTATCAGGACGACGACCTGTTCAATCCTGAGACGCATCACGAGGAATCGGATGTGCCGATCAAGCCGCTCTTCTGGGCGGTCGGGATCTTCATCGCCTTCGCGATCGTGACTCACCTCGCGCTGGCGGCGATGTTCAACGGCCTGGCGAGCAACGAGCGGAAGAGAATGGATCCGCCGGCCACGCAGGTCGCGCGTCCCGCCGACGCCGACGTGCCGCGCAACCAGCCGCTCCTCCAGCCGTTCCCGCAGAGCGGCCGGCTCCCGAATCAGAGCACTCCAGTCACCGACCTCGCCGAAATGCGCGCCCGCGAACAGCAGGCGCTGCACACGTACGGCTGGGTCGATCAGCAGAAGGGCGTAGTGCACATCCCGATCGAGGAGGCGAAGAAACTCCTCGTGCAGCGTGGAGTGCCGGCGGCCGGAGCGGCCGCCGCTCCACAGGCAGGGACACAATGATCGCGCTCGCCTTTATCGCGCTCCTCGCCTCCAACGCGCCGCCCACGCTGCCGGGCAACGTGAGCATCGCCCAGAAGCTGAACACGCGCGTGCCGATGGAGCTGATGTTCCGCGACGAGACCGGCCGAGTCGTCCGCCTTCGCGAATACTTCGGCGGCAGGAAGCCGGTCGTACTGCAGTTCGTCTACTACCGCTGCCCGATGCTCTGCCCGATCGTCCTCGATGGCACTACCGAGGCGCTGACGAACCTGAAATACGACATCGGCAAGGAGTACGACGTCCTCACCGTCAGCATCGATCCGCGCGACACGCCCACCGCCGCCGCGCGCATGAAGGAAAAGTACGTCAAGCGCTACGGGCGCCTCGACTCCGCGAGCGGATGGCACTTCCTCACCGCGAACGAGACCGCGATCAGGCGGCTCACCGACGCCGTCGGATTTCAGTTCGCCTACGACCCGAAGATGGACCAGTTCGCGCACGGCGCGGCGCTGCTCGTGCTCACGCCCGACGGCCGCACCTCTCGCTACTTCTACGGCTTCGAGTACAAGCCGCGCGACCTGCGCCTGGCGATCTTCGAGGCGGGGGAAGGGAAGATCGGCAGCGTCGCCGATCAGCTGCTCCTGCTCTGCTTTCACTACGATCCGAAGGTCGGCAAGTACAGCCGCGACGCGCTGCTTTTCGCGCGCGCCGGCGGCGTGACCACGATGCTCGCACTGGGCGGCTTCATCTTCGTGATGATCCGCAAGGAGCGCACTGAGAAACGATGATGCTCTCGGATTTCCCGCTGTTCCCCGAGTCGGCGTCGAGCGTCGCCAAGTACGTCGACGGCCTGTACCTCGGCCTGGTCGCGATCACCGGCGCGGTGTCGCTGCTGATCTGGGTGGTGATCTTTTTCTTCGCCATCAAGTACCGCCGCCGTCCCGACAACGAGCTCGCGCAGGAACAGGAGCCGCCGGCGGCGCTGGAAATGACCTGGATCGTCGTCCCGACGATCATCTTCATCGGCATCTTCGTCGCCGGCGCGTGGGTCTTCTTCCGCATCCAGCGCGTGCCGACCAACGCGCTCGAGATCTACGCGACCGGCCGGCAGTGGATGTGGAAGTTCCAGCATCCGTCCGGGCAGCGCGAGATCAACACGCTGCACGTCCCGGTCAACCGTCCCGTCAAGATCACCATGGCCTCGGAAGACGTCATTCACAGCCTCTGGTTCCCGGCGTTCCGCGTGAAGAACGACGTGCTGCCGAACCGCTATCGCACGATGTGGTTCCAGGCCACGAAGACCGGGCGCTTCCACATCTTCTGCGCCGAATACTGCGGCACGATGCACAGCGGCATGATCGGGTGGGTGGAAGTGATGGAGCCGACCGATTATCAGAAGTGGCTGGCCGGCGGCAGCGAGGGATCGCTGGCCTCGCAGGGCGAGCAGCTCTTCCAGAAATACGCGTGCAACACCTGCCACACCAATGACGCCACCGGACGCGGGCCGGTGCTCGCCGGAATCGCCGGCCGGGCCGTGCCGCTCGCGAACGGCCAGAGCATCATCGCCGACGACAACTACCTCCGCGAGTCGATTCTCAATCCGACCGCGAAGGTCGCCGCCGGCTTCCAGCCGATCATGCCGACGTTCCAGGGGCAGGTCAGCGAGGAGGACCTCATCCGCCTGATCTCTTACGTGAAATCGGTCCCCGCACCGGGAAAGCAACCATGACCTCGACGACGATCGACGACGCTCCCTTCATCGAGCCCAGCGCAACGGCGCCGCGGAACTATCTCAACGACGAGTACGGCGTGCTGTCGTGGCTCCTGACGAGGGACCACAAGCGCATCGCCATCCTCTACCTCTTCTCGGTCACGGTCTTCTTCACCGTCGGCGGCATTCTCGCGTTCCTGATGCGCCTCGAGCTGCTCACGCCCCAGGGGGATCTGTTCACGTCGGACACGTACAACAAACTCTTCACGCTGCACGGCATCGTGATGATCTTCTTCTTCCTGATCCCCGCGATTCCGGCGGTGCTCGGGAACTTCATCCTGCCGATCATGCTCGGCGCGAAGGACCTGGCCTTCCCGAAGATCAATCTCCTGAGCTGGTACATCTACATGATCGGCGGCACGTTCGGCGTGTACGTGATCATCGCCGGCGGCGTCGACACCGGCTGGACGTTCTACACGCCGTTCTCGACGCAGTACTCGAACACACACGTCTTCGCGGTCACCCTCGGCGCGTTCATCACCGGCTTCTCTTCGATCCTCACCGGACTGAACTTCCTCGTCACCATTCACCGCATGCGCGCGCCGGGGCTGACCTGGTTCCGCCTGCCGCTGTTCGTCTGGTCGATGTACGCGACCAGCGTCGTGATCATGCTGGCCACGCCGGTGCTGGCGATCACGCTGGTGCTGCTGATGGTCGAGCGCGTACTGCACGTCGGCATCTTCGATCCCAAGCTGGGCGGCGATCCGGTGCTCTATCAGCACATGTTCTGGTTCTATTCGCACCCGGCCGTCTACATCATGATTCTGCCGGGCATGGCCGTGATCTCGGAGTGCGTGGCGGCGTTCACGCGCAAGCGGATCTTCGGCTACAAGTTCGTCGCCTTCTCCTCGCTGGCGATCGCGTTCCTCGGCTTCCTGGTCTGGGCGCACCACCTCTTCGTGGCCGGGATCTCGATCTATTCGGCGATGGTGTTCTCGTTCCTGAGCATGATCGTGGCCGTGCCGTCGGCGATCAAAGTGTTCAACTGGACGGCGACGATGTACCGCGCCTCGGTGTCGTGGCAGACGCCGATGCTCTACGTCCTCGGCTTCATCGGCCTGTTCACGATCGGCGGCGTCACGGGACTCTTCCTCGCGGCGCTGGGCATCGACGTGCACGTGCACGACAGCTACTTCGTCGTCGCGCACTTCCACTACATCATGGTCGGCGGCACGATCATGGCCTACCTCGCCGGCATTCACTACTGGTGGCCGAAGATCACCGGCCGCATGTACCCGGAGTGGTGGGCGCGCCTCTCGGCGCTGCTCGTGTTCGCGGGCTTCAACCTCACGTTCTTCCCGCAGTTCCTGGTCGGCTACGTCGGCATGCCGCGCCGCTATCACGCGTACGCGCCGGAGTTCCAGGTGCTGAACGTGCTCTCGACCGCGGGCGCGACGATCCTCGCGGCCGGTTACCTGCTGCCGATGATCTATCTCTTCTGGTCGCTGAAGTTCGGGCGCAAGGCCGGACCGAATCCGTGGGGCGCCGTGGGACTGGAGTGGGCGACCGCGTCGCCGCCTCCGAAAGAGAACTTCCACGAGACACCGGTGGTGACGTGGGAAGCGTACGACTATCCGGCGTTCCTCAAGGCGATGAGGGAGACGCAGCATGGCTAACCCCACGCTGCATCACCTGCAGCATCCCGGTGCGCTCGAAGAGGATGCGCATCCGCATCACCCGTTCCTGCAGCACCACTTCGAGGACATGGGGCAGCAGCACGAGGCCTCGACCCTCGGCATGTGGTTCTTCGTGGCCCAGGAGATCCTCTTCTTCGGCGGGATCTTCGCGGCGTACGCGGTCTACCGGGTCATGTATCCCGCGGCCTGGAGCGCGGGCGCGCATCACCAGAACTGGCGCATCGGCCTCGCCAACACGATCGTCCTGATCGGCAGCTCGCTGACAATGGCGCTGGCGGTGTGGGGCGCGCAGGCCGCGAAGCGGAAGTTCACGACGCTGATGCTCGTGCTGACGCTGCTCCTCGGCATGACCTTCGTCGGCGTGAAGGGCTTCGAGTATCGCGCGCACTTCGAGGAAGGACTCTTCCCCGGGTCGAACTTCACGTACGTCCATCACGAGAACCCCGCGCTCACACGCGGTGTCGAGCTGTTCATGGTGTTCTACTTCGTCATGACCGGCCTGCACGCGCTGCACATGATCATCGGCGCGGGCCTCCTGATCTGGTTCATCAAACGCGCCTGGCGCGGCGACTTCGGCGAGGAGTACTACAGCCCCGTCGAGATCATGGGCCTGTACTGGCACTTCGTCGACATCGTCTGGATTTTCCTCTTCCCGCTGCTGTACCTGATTCACTGAGGAACTGAATGGCACACGCTCCCGATCACGCAGACCACGTCGGACACGCCCCCGCGCACCACCGCGCCTCGCTCCTCGTTTATTTCGCGGTCTTCTTCGCGCTGATGGTGTTCACCCTGCTGACCGTCTACGCGAGCCGCGTGAACCTCCACCAGTGGAACACCCCCATCGCCCTCGCCATCGCCGTGATCAAAGCCACCATCGTCATCCTCTGGTTCATGCACGTGATCCACTCCCCACGCATGACCTGGATCGTCGTCATCAGCTCCTTCCTCTGGCTGGGCGTCCTCTTCGTGCTGACCTTCAGCGACTACCTCACCCGCGGCTGGAACATTTACTAAGGTAGGGAAAACCATCCCTCGCGCCACTCCTTTTATGAAAGGGCTGGCGTATGGCAAACGGTACAAGCGGACGAAAGGCAGCGCCTCGCGGGAGGAAGGCCGCCGCAATGGCGGCAGGCGAGAAAACCGATCCGAGATTCGATCGGATCAGCAACAGTGCATCGGAGATCGTGAAGCAGGCGGCGACGCTGCTCGATGAGGAGATCGCGGCCGGCATTGTGGCGGCGAAGCAGATGCAGGACCGTTTTCAGAACGAGCGGCGCATCGATCCCGGCGATTTCCGGGCGGCGCTCGCGCGTTTCCAGAACGACGCGCATCAGCTGGTGTCGCTGCTCGACGGTCAGTTCGCGGCGCTGCGGTCGGAGGAGAACGCGGAGATCATCAACCGCTTCACTGTCAACGCGCACGGCCTGCTCGACCTGGTGGTGGAGATGGTGAACACCGGCGCGCAGGTAGCGAACGAGGTGGTGCAGCAGTCGAAGATCGGGAAGAAAAACGGCGGCGGTGCGGGGAAACCGAATGACCCGAACAAGCCCCGCACGCGCTGAGCTGCCCGGCGCGTCGTTCGAAGAGACCCTGGCCCGCTATCGCGATCTCACGACGCGTGCTCTCCTCGATGTGATTCCGCGCGCCGGACCGCGGTATCTGTACGAGCTCATCCCGAGTTATCCCCGCCGTCTCGGGAAAGGCTTGCGCGCGGCGCTCTGCCTCGCGACGTGCCGCGCGCTGGGCGGGAGCGAGC
>Ga0207659_10000037_pt1 | contig 101335 bp, 75 predicted proteins | sample KBSM43metaG_FD_184330 | JGI IMG/M metagenome (GOLD analysis project Ga0207659, IMG submission 184330) | Miscanthus rhizosphere microbial communities from Kellogg Biological Station, Michigan, USA - KBS M4-3 metaG (SPAdes) (version 2) | ecosystem: Host-associated > Plants > Roots > Rhizosphere...
GTGCAGTTCCACGAGCAGCGCCCGATCGGCATCGAGCTGCCGAAGTCGATGCGCGTGCGGATCAAGGAGACGCAGCCGATGGTGAAGGGCGCGACGCAGTCGTCGTCCTACAAGCCGGCGACGCTGGAGAACGGCGTCGTGGTGCAGGTCCCGCCGTTCGTGACCGAGGGCGAGGAGATCATCGTCGACCCGGTCGACAACCGCTACATCGAGCGCGCGCGCTGACGCTGCAACCGCGCGCCGAGTGGCGCTGTCCAAAGCTGCATGAGTCTCATCGCAGCTTTGCTTCTCTCCGCAACCCTCGATTTCACGACCGTCGATCGTGCAATCGAGTCGCAACTGAAATCCAGGAGCATCCCCGGCGCGGCGGTGGTCGTCGTGCAGGGCGACCGCGTCGTTCATGCGCACGCCTACGGCGTGGCGAGTACGGAGACGCAGGCGCCGGTCACGACCGCCACGCTGTTCCGCCTCGGATCCACGACCAAGATGTTCGTGGCCGTGGCGGCGCTGCGCCTCGCCGACGCCGGGAAGCTCAGCCTCGACCGGCCGATCGGCGAGCTCGCCGCGGATCTGCCGCCGCCGCTGCGCAAGCTCACTCTCGAGCAGCTGCTCACCCACACCGCGGGACTGAGCGATGACGCGCCGATGCAGGGACCGCTCGAGGAGAGCGCACTGCACGCACGCGTCCGGGCCATGGGCGACGACGCCTTCTTCACCACGCCCGGCGAGGTGATGTCGTACGCGAATCCCGGCTACGTCGTCGTCGGTGACGTGATCGCCGCGGCGAGCGGAAAGACGTTCAGCGAGGCGCTGGACGAGCTGGTGCTGCGTCCCGCCGGCATGACTCGCAGCACGTTCCGTCCGCTGATCGCGATGACCTATCCGCTGGCAATCGGCCACGACGGATTGAACGTCATCCGTCCGTTCGCCGAGCACGCCGGAAACTATCCGCCCGGCTCGCTCTTCACCAGCGTGGACGACGTTGGAAAGTTCCTCATCGCGCTGCTGAACCGCGACGCGGCGCTGCTCGAGCGGATGGCCACGCCGCGCGCGAGGATCGAGCCGCAGGAGCGGCATTACGGCTACGGACTCCTGGTGCAGGAGTATCGCGGTACGCGGCTCGCCGTGCACACCGGCGCGCGCAGCGGCTACGGCAGCATCGTCATGATCCTGCCGAAAGAGCGCGTGGCCGTGGCGATCCTGGCCAATCGCACCGGCGCGATTCTCTCGGGCGAGGCGTTCGAGATCATCGATCGATTCGTCGACGGCCCGCAGACGCCGCGTCCGGCCGAGGCATCGCTGCCTATATCGGCCGCCGAGATCGCGGAGCTGGCCGGCTCCTACGTCAACAGCGCGGCGATCCGCGCGGAGCTCGCGGACGAAGGCGGAACGCTGGTCGTGAAGTTCGCGGGCAAGACGCTTCCGGCCACGAAAGTCGCGGCCGACCGCTATCGCGTTGCGCCGGGGACACAACTCGAGAGCTTCGTGATCGTACGAGACAAAGAAGGCAGGCCGCGGTATCTCACGTCCTCCGTCTGGGCGCTGCGAAAGAGGTGAATATGGACTACCAGCTTCTCGGCCATCAGATCGTCGGCCTGCTGTACGTCGCCGGCATGGCCATTTTCTTTCTCGTCCTGAAGACGCTGAACATCCGCCGCTATCAGATCAAGCTCGGATTCATTCACAAGGAGCGGCTGATCGCGATGGAGAAAGGAATTCCGATGCCCGAGGTTCCCGACTACGACCCGGCGCCGCGCCCGCGATTCGAGCAGCTGATCAGCGCGATGCGCGTGAATCCGCGCTGGCCGCTGGGGGCCGGCATCCTGCTGGTCCTCGGTGGCACGGGGACACTGCTCGCGCTCAGGTACTCCGGCGATCCGTATCACCAGACGATCTGGACGTTCGGGCTCATCCCGATTTTCGTCGGCGTGGGGTTATGGCTGCAGTACTTCGTCATGCGACCCGGCCGCGGCGATGAGCGACGATGACGCGGCGCTGGCTGCCGGCTATCTCGCGACACGAGACGACGCGCTGTTCCGCACGCTGGTCGAGCGCTATCAGGAGAGGGTCTTGCGCCTCGTCTCGTCGGTTCTCGGACCGTTTCGAGACTGCGATGCCGAGGAGGCGACGCAGGACGTCTTCCTGCGGGTGCACGAGAAACTGGGACAGTTCCGCGGCGCGTCGCGGCTCGGGACGTGGATCTATCGCGTCGCGTACAGCGTCGCGGTCAACCGGAGCCGCGCCGCGCGGCTGCGCCTTCCGCACGTGGACGTCTCGCTGCTGCGCGACCTCGCCGCCCGTGACGATCCCCATCGCGACCTCGCCGAGAGCGAGCGGACGGCGATCGTGGCGGCGGCGATGGAGTCGCTGCCGGATGTCTATCGGACGGCGGTCTACCTTCACTACTGGCATGACGCGCCGCTCGAGGAGATCGCGGAGCTCCTCGGCGCGCCGGTCGGCACGATCAAGTCGTATCTGTTTCGCGCACGCGAGCGCCTCGCGCGCTCGCTCGAGGAGATGAGATGACCGTTGACGAGGTCCTGCAGTCGCTGCGCGCTCGGCCGCGTCCGCGGCTCAATCCGTTTTTCGCGGCGCGCGTCGCGCAAAAGACGCAGCGCCCGGAACGGATGCGCATCCCATGGATCGTGCGCCTTTACTGGATCGTGTTCGCCTGCTTCGCCGCGTTTCTGCTCCTGCCGACGGCCGCCGGCGTTCCGATCGCGATCATCGCCGCGGCCGTGGCCGTGTTCCCGGAGCGGGTGCTGCTACTCGGCGCGATGCTGATGCGCGAGTAGTTAGAATGCGCCGGTGTCGAGCGTCCACTTTCTCTGCCCGGCCTGCGAGCAGCGGCTCGCACGCGCTGCCGGCGAGCCGGCTTCGCCCTGTTCGCATTGCAGCGCGCCGTCTTCCGTCGTCGCACCCGCCGAAGGCGCGCTGATCGAGCGCTGCGCCGCCTGCGATCACGACCAGCTCTATTTTCAAAAGGACTTCAACCGCCGCACCGGCATCGCACTGGTGGTCGTCGGCGCGATCTTCGTGCCTTGGACCTATGGCGCGTCGCTCCTCGCGGTGACGATCCTCGACTACATCGTCTGGCGCGTGGTGAAGGACGTGATCGTCTGCTACCAGTGCCAGGCCGTCCACCGCGGCTACCCCATCCCGCCCGCCCTCAAGCCGTTCGACCTGGTGATCCACGACCGCCACGTCTACGGCGCGGCTCCGCCGGGGGCGGAGGAGGGGCATTAGCGATCGGAACGCCGGCGTCTCGCCGGCTGGTGCGCAGGCGTCCCGCCTGCGCCGCGAGGCGGCGAGACGCCGCCTGACCAGCCGCCGAGGACGGCGGCGCTCCTAGTCACATCGGCATGTGCACGAGCTTCCCCAGCCACCCGCCCAGCACTTCGCCGATCACGACGGCGACGACGTCGACGTAGAGGATGCCGGTGGCGGCCATGGTGGAGCGGATGCGCACGGTGCCCCAGACCATCGGGTAGAGCAGGAGGGGGATGATCAGGCCCCAGCCGGCGCGCATCCAGAAGAAGATGTCGCGGAGCACCGCCGGGACGTAGACGACGGCGATGACGACCAGGACGACTTTCGCGATCGCGGTGATCAGCGTGGCGTGGGTCAGGCGTTTCAGGGGATCGATGGCCATGCCTCGCACGACGAGGTACCAGTGGCCGAGGAGCATGGCCAGGTTGACACTGCCGAGGAGCGCGATCGAGGCGAGGGCGCCGGCGATGCTCCATGCAAGGTGCGGCGGGCGGATGGCGGAGTGGTACGAGAGTACCGCGGTCACCAGGTACGCGATGGCCAGCAGCGCGGCCGAGGCGCGGAAGACCAGGCGCTTCGGATAGCGCAGGACCAGATACACGAGGGCGGTCAGCGCGACGACGCTGGCGTCGGCGATGGCGAGGTCGCGGCGGGCGGCCATGGCGTGGGCGATCGCCGCGCAGAGCGCGAGCGTGCCGCCGACGATCAGGATCAGGCGGTAGAACTTCACGCCGGCGTTGCGGCGGCCGACCAGCGGGAGGAAGAGGTACAACCCCGCGGCGGCGTCGATGAGGAAAAGCGCCAGCAGCATTACCGGACCACGGCGCTCGCGCGCACGAACCGGAACCCTTGCGCGCGCAGCTCCGGCACTTTTTCCGCCAGTACGCGCAGCGTCGCCGGATGGGGATGGCCGATGCCGATGGCGACGCCGTTGCGCTCCGCACTGGCGGCGAGCGCGGCGAGCTGTGTGCGCACCGACGCCTCGGTGGCGACGTCGTCGAGGAACACGTTTCTCGCGGCGGTGCGGACGTTCATCTCATGCGCGATCTCGGCGGCCACCGATCCGCCGGTGGTGCGCGAGTCGACGAAGTACATGCCGTCCGGGATCGCGCGAAAGACGCTGGTCATCACCCGGCGATCGGTCGTGGCGAGCGATCCCATGTGATTGTTGATACCGCGCGCGTGCGGCACCGCGCCGACGTTCTCTTTCGTCGCGCGCGTGATCTCGTCATCCGACATCGAGGTGAGGATGGCATTGCGCCCCGGCGCCTCCGAGCCGCGCGGCTCCATCGGCAGGTGGCAGAGGATCTCGAATCCGCGCGCGTTCAGCTTCTCCGCGAACTCCGCGGCGCGCGTGGAATTCGGCAGGATCGCGCAGTTGACGTTCGGGTCGAGCGCCATGACCCGCTCGAGCGGCTGTCCCTCGAAGCCGAGGTCGTCGATGATCAGGACGATGTCGCGGCGGGCGCGCTTGGCGCGCACGGGAGGGAGCGCGGATTGTTCGGAAGTGGTGAGGCGGGGTTGGGGGTTGGGGGTTGAGGGTTGGGGGTGCGGGGGGCGGGATGCGAGAGGGGTGCGGGAGAAGAGAAAGTACGCGACGAAGGCGGCGACGGGGATGAGAGTGAGGACGGCGATCGTGCGGAATGTCGCGCGAGCGCCGCCCTCCGTCGTCACGCGGCCTTCTTCGCCGCCGGCGCCTGCGCGCCGAAGAGCTGGAGCGCCTTCTTGAGGATCAGGTCCTCTTCATCCGGCTTGTGCTGCTTGCCCTTGGTCTCCTCCGCCTCGAGCGCCTGGGCGGTGAGGTCGACGATGACGTCGGGGCGAATGCCGGTGTCGGTGATCGGCTTGAGGTCGGGCGTGGTGTAGTGCCCGATGGTCATCTGCACGCCGCCGCCGCTCGGCAGCGGCACGAACTTCTGCACGATCGCTTTGCCGTAGGTGGTGATGCCGATCAGTTTGCCGCGGTTGTTGCCGCGGATCGCGGAGGCGAACACTTCGCCGCCCGAGGCGGTGGACATGTCGGCGAGCACTTCGACCTCGCCGTCGAACGACGTCGCGCGATCGGCCTGCCACTGCTTCGGCTCGACCTTGCGGCCTTCGAGCGAGGTAATGAGTCCGCTGGTGAGGAGATCGTCGGCGGCGAGGATGGCCTCGTCGACCGCGCCGGCCGCGTTGCCGCGGACGTCGACGATCAGCTTGCGCACGTTGCGCTTGCGCGCGTCCTCGAGCGCCGCCCGGAACTGCGACGCGCTCCCCTTCTCCCAGTAAGGCACCTTGATGTAGCCGATGCCGGAGATGGTGTCGGTCTTGAGCGCGACCGGGTGGAACGACGCCGGCTGCAGCGTGATCTCGGAGCGCTTCGTCTCGCCGCCGTGGAGGACCTGCAGCTTCATCGGCGCGCTGGAACGGAGCGCGTTGCGGATCTGCCAGAAGGCCATCTTGGTGGTGGTCTGTCCGTTGATCTTCTCGATGAAGTCGCCGCGCTCGAGTCCGGCCTTGTCGGCCGGCGAGCCGCTGACCGGGGTCACGACGTACGCGTAGCCGAAGCGCTTGGTGACGATCAGCCCGACGCCGTTGTCGTCGACGTCCGAGAAGCTCCGGTAGGAGCTCATCTGCGACGGCGGCACGTAGTAGCTGAACTCGTCGATCGCGTCGGTCACGCCGGTGAAGGCGCCGTCCATCAGCTGATCGGACGAGGCCTGCTCGACGTAGTTGTTCCGCACCAGATCGAAGACCTCGGAGAAGATGCTGAGGTAGCGGTAGACGCTGGACTTCTGCGCCGACTGGCCGAACAGCGCGCCGGCGAGCAGCATGAGCATCATCGCAACGGAGAGGGTGAGAAAAGCGATTTTCTTTTTTGTCATCATCGCAACCACGTTTGCGGGTCTTCCGGACGGTTGTCCTGGCGAATCTCGAAGTACAGGTGGCCGGAGCTCGCGTCCTCGTTCTCGCCCACTCCTGCAATCGGCTGGCCGTTGGCGATGCGATCACCGACGGCGACCAGCGGCGACTTCACGTTGCCGTACAAGGAGAAGACGCGATTTCCGTGATCCAGAATGATCAAGTTACCGTATCCCTTGAACCACTGCGAAAAAAGAACTGTTCCCTCGAAGACGGCATGGACCGGCGTTCCGGGAGCGGCCTCGATTTTCAGGCCATTATTGGTCGTTACGGTTGAAAACTTCGGGTTACGCTGCCGTCCGAAGCGCTCGACGACCGTTCCCTCGACCGGCCAGGCCAGCGCGCCCTGCACCGCGCGGATGTCGATCTGCGGCGCCAGCCCGCGCTTCTGCAGCGACAATCCGTCGATGAGCCGCTGCAGCCGGCGCGCCTTTTCCTCGAGGACGGCCAGCTGCTCGGTGGCGCCGCTTTCCTCGGTGCGCAGCCGCGCGAGGAGGATCTGCTTCTGCCGCACGGCGAGCGCGACCGCGCGGCGGCGCTCTTCGACGGCGAGCCGCGTCTGATGCAGCGCCTGCTTCCGCTCGGCGAGCTGGACCCGCCGCGTGGCGAGCTGTTTCTGCGCGGCCTGGAAGCGCGTGACCGCACGCGCGTCGTGCGAGACGAGATAGCTGAGCATGGAGACGGCTTCGATGGGATTCGTGTCGATGTCGATGGCCAGGAGCATGCGGACGTAGCTCAGGCCGCCGAGGCGGTAGAGGGCCACGAGGCGCTTGCGGAGATCGTCCTTCTGCCGCGCGATGCGCGGGACGAGCGCGTTGATCTCCCCTTCCAGCGCGCGGCCTTCCGCGTCGATCCGCGATTCCTCGGCGGACGCGAGCTCGAGCTCGCGCGTGCGGATGCCGAGCTCGAGATCCGATTCCTCGAGCTCCCGCGCCGCCGACTGCGCCTGCTGCTTCACGCTCTCCAGCTTCGCGCGCAATCGCGTGATCTCGCCGCGCACGCGATCGAGATCGTTGCGCTGGGAGTGTGCCGTCTGGACGAGCAGCAGCAACGTCGCGCCGAGCACGGCGAGGCGTCTCATGGCGCGCCATAGCGCGCGGCCGTTTCCGTCAACGCCAGCTTTGCCGCCTGCTGCTGCGCTTCTTTCTTCGACGACCCTTCGCCGCGCGCGGTGAGGCTGCCCACTTTCACTTCCACCACGAAGGTCTTGTCGTGATCGGGTCCGACCTCGGCGACGACGTTGTAGTCCGGCAGTTGCAGTCCCTTCGCCTGCGCGAGCTCCTGCAGTGCGGTCTTGTAATCGTGGAAGAGCAGATCCTGCTGGTCGATGCGCGCGATGTCATCGGCGAAGGAGCGCTCGATGAGCTGGCGGGCGGGATCGACGCCGCCGTCGAGATAGATCGCGGCGATGACGGCCTCGAAGAGGTTCGCGAGCAGCGAGTCTTTTTTTCGCCCGCCGGTTTTCTCTTCGCCGACGCCGAGGAGGATCACGCCGCCCATCTCGTACTGGCGCGCCTTTTCGGCGAGGCTCGGCGCGCTGACCAGATAGGCCTTCATCTTCGAGAGCGCGCCTTCGTCGAGGTGCGGGAAGTGCTGGAAGAGGAGATCGCCGATGACGAAGCCGAGGACCGAGTCGCCGAGGAACTCGAACGTCTCGTTGTGGCGGACGCCGTCGCCTTTCGCCTCGTGCGAGTACGACTTGTGCGTGAGCGCGCGGCGGAGAAGCTCGTGGCGTTCGAAGACGTATCCGATGCGCTGCTCGAACTCGGGGAGGCCGTTATCCAACGGCGAAAGTATAGCGTCGTGCCGTCACTGCACGGTGATCGGCACCGACACCGACTGCCCCTGCGCCTTTCCCTCGTCGCGGATGTCGAACGCCAGGACATACGCCCCGGGCGTGAGTCCCTCGGGTACGAAGTCGAAGAGGAGCTTGGTGCCGCCGTCGTCGTCGAGCGGCGTACGGCCGACCAGGGAGAGCCTGGCGTTGTGCGCGGCGCCGGTCGCGTCGGCCACCGTCGCCGAGAGCTGCATCTTCTCGCCGATGTTGTAGGTGAAGAGCGCGATCCTCGCCTCTTTCGACGCATCGACCACCGCGCCCGCGGCCGGGATGAAGCTCTCGGAGACGCGGAACGGATACTCGGCGTTCCCGGCGTGCGAGTTTCCCTTCACCATGATCCACTTGCCCGGCTCCTCGAACACGAACGGGCGCAGCACGGTCGGCAGGCCGAAGTCGGGCACGTGCAGATCGAGGCGCTGGAAGCCGTCGTGGTTGGAGCCCTTCACGCGCAGCAGCGTGCGCAGCTTGTAGTCGCCGGCCGGAAGGCTGAGCGTGCCGTAGTACTTGATGCCGCTCTTGCGCAGGCTCTCCGTGACCTTCGCCAGGTCGAGCGTGATGCGCTGGTAGAGGAAGTCCTCGACCGCGTCGCCCTTGTCGAAGGCGTAGACGAACAGCTCGGCGTCGAGATCTTTCGTGGTCACGCCGTCGAGGAGGCTGCCGCCCGGCACCTCGATGATCACCGGCACCTGCGCGTTCGCGCCTTCCGCGGGGAACGGTGCGGCGAGGATGTTCATCGTCACGTCGCGCAGCGGGACGTCGCTCATCATGATGTCGACCGCGGACAGGGTCTGCTCCATCGCCGACAACTTGCCGCCGGCCTCGTAGTAGCCGGCGCGGTGGAAGACGCGCGCGCCGCTGACGTCGCGCAGCCTGACCTTCAGGTTGTGAAACGCGCCGGCGCTCTTCGTCTTCGGCGCGTTGAACGCGAGGACGTACGTGACCTCCTGCTCTTTCACCAGGCGTCCGAAGCTGGCGGCGAGGTTGTTGTCGTTCCTGAAGACCTGGCCGCCGGTCGTGTTCGCGAGGAGGTAGAGGCCCTCGGACGAGTTTTCTTTCAGGCCTTCGCGCGCGTCGACGTGCGAGCGGATGCCCTTGATGTCGATGCAGTGCAGCACGACGTCGGAGCGCTTGAAGATGTCGCCCATCTGCTGCAGCTTCGCCGCGGAGGCGCTGTTCCCGAAGCGGCGGTCGTTGTTGACCTTCCAGACCTCCCCGGCCGTCGAGGCGGTGGTCTCCTCGATGCTTTCGCTGCTGTTCAACTGCTCGCGCCCCTGCAGCAGCGAGGCATCGAAGCCCTCGGAGAGGAGAATGAGCTGCTTGCGGCCACGCATGCGGTCGAGGAGCCTGGCGACCGTGGTGAAGCTGTCGAGCTGCTGCTCGACGCGCGCACGGCGGAACGAGTCGTCGGCGACCTTGTTGAGACGATCGAGATCCCTGGCGATGTCCTCGGCCTCGCCTCCGCGGCCCGCGCCCGCCCCCAGCGCCGGCCCGCGGGAAATGTCGGCCGGGCTGGAACCTCCGGACAGGAGGAGCGGATCGGCGGTGCGGAAGAACTTCGCATCCGCCAGCGAGTCGACGGCGCCGATCAGGAGATCGCGGTCGGATGTGAACGCGGTGAAGAGGCGAAAGCCGCGCTCGACGCTGAACGACGACACGGCGACGAGGTCGCCTTCACGCACATTGTTGGCGATGAACTGCCGCGCGGCGTCGCGGGCGCGCCCGACGGTGGTGGGCGTGGAGTTCGTGAGATCGAACACGAGCAGGAAGCTGCGGCGCGCGATCGGGTTCGCGATCCGCGGCGCGACGACGTTGGGCTGGGGCGGTGCGGTGTCGACGACCTCGAAGTACTCGATCGGCCGTTTCTGCCCGTCGTCGTAGATCTCGAAGTTCTCCTTCGTCAGCCCGCGCATGCTGCTGCCGTCGCGCGCGACCACGGTCACCGCCACTTCGACGACCGCGACGTCCACCTTCTCCTCGAACCGCGTCGGCGTCTGCTGCGCAGAAACCGAAACGGCGAGTGCGAACAGCGAAAGCACGGCGACGAAGCGTTTCATCTGGGCCTCCGGGTCAAAGGGTTCTTGCGAACTTCAAGAGGGACGGATCGCGCGGGAAACGGCGCAACCCTTCGCGCGTCCAGTAACGCGCGCCGGGGACGTCGCCGACGACCTGCAGCGTCTGCGCGACGGCGAGATAGCCCGGCGGCACCGGCGACTTCTCGACGCACTCGCGAATCACCTGCGTGGCTTCCGGATATCGCCCTTCCGAGATCAGGAGCAGGACGAGGTTCTTGTAGGTCTGCACGTTGTCGGGAAAGAGGTCGATCTCTTTCCTGAACGCGGCCTCGGCCTCGGCATTGCGGCCGAGGCGCGCCAGCGTATCGCCGCGCATGAAGTTGAGCATCGTCACGCCGTGCCTGTCCTTGAGCGACGCCTCGGCCTGATCGAGAAAGGTCAGCGCCGCCGCGTAATTGCCGCGCTCCTTTTCGATACGTCCCAACGTGACCAGCGCGGAGACTTTGTTCTTCGAGGACGACAGAGCCAGCCGCGCTTCCTGTTCCGCCTTCGGCAGATTCTTGCGGAGCAGCCAGACCCGCGACAGCGTTTCGTGCGCCTGGCCGGGATCGCCCTTGAGCGCGAGCTCGGCGTGCTGCTCGGCCTCGTCCGGCTTCTCCAGGTCGACATACATGTTGGCGATGTCGAGCGCGTAGTTGAACGACGTCGGCGCGAGGCGGAACGCCTCCTGCGCGGCGGCGATCGCCTCTTCGGTCCGTCCCATGCGGCGCAGCGACTTCGACTTCAGCGCCCACAGGTCGGTCATGCGCGGATTCTCGGTGAGCAGCTTCGTCACCAGCTCCAGCGCTTCCTCCGACTTCTGATGACTGGTCAGGTAGAACGCGCGCTGGATGAGAGCGAAGTCGTCGATCTTGTCCTTCGGATCGGGCAGCACCTCGCCGGGCTTCGTCTGCACCGTGGAGCCGAGGTATCCGAGGGCGGCCAGCTTCGCGGCGGCCTCGGGATCGACGGCCGTGGGCGCGGCCGCCTCCTTCATGAGCGGCTCGATCGCGCGGCGCATGGCGATGTAGACGCGGCGGTTTTCCTGCAGGACGTTCTTCGATTCCTTCGGATCTGTGGCGAGGTCGTAGAGCTCCGGCTTCGGCGAGGCGATGTAGTGATTCCGGCCGTCGATCAGCGAGTGGAGATCGCTCCAGCCGAAGTGAAAGCGCGCGTAGAACGACTCGCTGTAGATGTTGCGCGGCTTCTCGTCGCCGATCGCCGCGAGCAGCGAGCGTCCGACGACGCGCGCCATCGAGGCCTTCGCCTTCGTCTGCTCGACGACGGTCGTGAAAATGTCGGCGAGCTGCACGGCCGTGGACACCGACGTACCGGACAGTTTCTGTTTCGGCAGCTTGACGATCAGCGGAACCTGGATGTCCTCGCGATAGAGAAACATCCCATGTTCCTCTTCGCCGTGATCCTTGAGACCTTCGCCGTGATCGGAGAAGAGGATGATCAGCGACTTGTCGTACAGATCGCTCTTCTTGAGGTTGTCGATGAAGTCGCCGACGATGTGGTCGGCGTGCGCGATCTCGCCGTCGTACGGCAGCTCGTACCTGCTCTTGTACGGCTCGGGCGGTTCGTACGGACTGTGCGGCTCGTAGAGATGGATGAAGTAGAAGAGCGGGCCGCTGGTGTGCGTCGAGAGCCACGTCTTCGCGACGGCCACGGTCTCGTCGCCGTTGCGCTGAATGCGGCCCATGGTTTTGCCGGCGCCGATCGCTTCGACTTGATCATCGTAGGAATCGAAGCCGCGATTGATGCCGGTCTCCTTGCGGAGAACGAACGCCGAGACCGCTGCGCCGGTGCTGTATCCGTTCGCCTTCATGACCGCGGGAAGCGTCTGAATTTTGTCGTCGAGCTGGAAGCCGATGTTGTCACGCACCCCGGAGTCGGCGGGCAACATTCCAGTGAACACGGTCGTGTGCGATGGCAGAGTCAGCGGGCAGTGCGAATAGGCGTGCTCGTAGAGGATGCCGTCGCCGCGCAACGCGTCAATGTTGGGCGTGTCGACCTTCGCGTAGCCGTACGCGGGAAGGTGGTCCGAGCGCAGCGTGTCGATCGAGATCAGGAACACCGGCGTGCCGCGCGAGCCCGCGGGAACCGAATTGTTGCCGCGGCAGGCGGTGAGCGTGAAAGCGGCGATGGCGATCAGGAGCAGCGCGCGTTTCATGGGCCTCCTCGTTCCTGCTGCGCGCGGCGTCCGGCTTCGGCGCGCATGGCCACCGCTTTTTGGATGTCCTTGGCGTAGCGTTGCGGCGGCGCGGTTTCGATGAACTGGTTGAGCGCCTGGATGCAGATGTTCCACTGGCGCTGCTGGCCGGCCACGAGCGCGAGGTTGTACATCGCGTCGTACTGGCGGCGGTCGAGCGAGATCGCGCGCGACCACATCTGGATGGCCTCGGGATAGCGCCCCTCGCGCGCGTCGATGACGCCGAGCGTGTTCAGCGTCAGCGGCAGGTTCGGATTGAGCGCGAGCGCGCGATTCAGGCGGTCGCGCGCGCCGGCGACGTCTCCGTTCTGCAGCGCGGTGATGCCGTAATTCTGATACGCCTTCGCGTTCGTCGGATCGGCTTTCAACACGCGATCGAAGACCTGGTAGGCCTCGCCCGGCCGGCCCGATCCGGCCAGTGCGAGACCGTAGGCGTTCAACACGTCCGGATCTTCGCGGCCGACGAACGGCTCGAGCAGCTTGACCGCCTCTGAGGCCTGGCCCATCTCGATGAGGATCATGCCGAGGCGCTTCTGCATCTGCTCGTCGTGCAGCCCGCGCGCGAACGCGGTGCGCAGCAGTTGCGCGGCGTCGGGTAGACGCTCCGCCTGCTGCAGGAGGAACGCGAGCATGTCGTAGCCGTTGGCCATGTCCGGCCGTTCGCGCACGACCTCCTGCCCGAGCGCGAGCGCCTTCGGCAGCTCGCCGTGCTCGTAGAGAGCGATCATCTCGTGCATTTTCTTGTCGAGACCGACGAGATTCTTGGGATCGTCGGCCGCGGTGAATCCGCTTTTCTTGCCGCTCGCCCCGGTGATGTATCCGAGCGCCAGCAGATGGGCCTGTTCCTCTTTCGAGACCGCGCCCGGCACGACCTCGGTGCGCGACGGCGCCATCGACGCGAGCATGTTTCGCAGCGCCGTCGAGGCGCGCCGGTCTTCGCCGTACAGGTTGTGCTGCTCCGCGGGATCGTCGGCGAGGTGATAGAGCTCGGGCACCGGCACGTCGATGAATTTCTTCTGCTCGTGAATCACGCCGGTGATCGGCGCCCAGCCGCGCGCGAGAAAGCTCGAGAGCGACTCGAAGTAGCTCTCGGTGGCCTTGTTCTCATCGAGCAAGGACATGCCCGGAAGCTCTTTCGGCCTGGCGATGCCGAGGCGCGCGAGGATCGTCGGGACGATGTCGATGTGGCGGGCCAGGCGATCGTCTTTCGCCGGCGCGATCGCGCCCTTCTGATAGACGATCAGCGGGATCTTCAGCGTCGCCTCGTACGTGAAGAGTCCGTGAGTCATCTCGCCGTGATCGCCCATCGCCTCGCCGTGGTCGGCGGTGACGACGACGAGCGTGTTCGGACGCGCGTCGAGGATCGGGCGGAGGAACTTCGCCAGCTCGGAGTCGGTGTAGGAGACCTCGCCGAGGTATTCGTTGTCGCGGTACTCGTCGGCGAACGGCGCCGGCGGATTGTAGGGAGCGTGCGGGTCGTAGAGGTGGACCCAGAGGAACTTCTTCTTGTCGCCGGCGCCGGCGTACCACTTCTGCGCGGCCTCGAGCACTTCGCTGGCGCGCCGCTCGTCGACGACGAAGTCCATCGGCGTCGAGGCCTCGTGGTAGCGGTCGTCGTAGACGTCGAACTCACGGCCGAGGCCGAAGCGGGAGTCGAGCGGAAACGCGCCGACGAACGCGCCGGTGGCGTAGCCCTTCTCGCGCATCCAGTGGGCGATGGTCTTCTGCGACGGCGCGAGCTTGAAGCCGGAGTTGTCGCGCACGCCGTGCTGGTACGGATAGAGGCCGGTGAGGATGTTCGTGTGCGAGGCGAGGGTGATGACGTTGTGCGCGTGCGCGTTGGTGAAGACGCGGCCGCCGCGCGCGAGCTCGTCGAGAAACGGCGTCTTCACGCGCGTGTTGCCGGCGAAGCCGACCGCGTCGGCGCGCAGCGTGTCGATGGTGACGAGGATGACGTCGGGCTCGGAGCTTCCGAAACCCGGCGCCGTCACCTTCTTAGAGCACGCCAGCGAGCCGGCGAGAAACAGGACGACAAGCCATGTGCGCCGCTTCGCCATGACGGCGTTACTTCATCTGCTTCAGCAGGTCCTGCGCGTCCTTGGCCTCGCTGCTGTCGGGCGAGAGCTCCACGACCTTCAGGAAGTCCGCCTTCGCCGCGGCCATTTTCTGCTGCTGCAGTGAGGAGAGGCCGCGGTAGTAATACGATTCGCCGCGCTTCGGATCGAGCGTCACGGCCTTGTCGAAGTACGTGTACGCATCGGCGAGGCGGCTCTTGTTCATGAACAGGATGCCGAGGTTGATCAGCGCGGTCGGGTCGGTCATCGTGCCGGCCGGAACTTTGTCGAGCAGCGCCTTCCCTTCGTCGAGTTGTCCGTTCTCCAGGAGCAGGTTGATGAGCAGCAGCAGCACGCCGGTGTTCGACTGATCGGCGTTGTAGACCTGCGTCAGCAACGCGGTCGACTCTTTGAGCTGGCCCGACTTGTAGTACGCCTGCGAGAGAGCCTGCTTGATCTGCAGGTTGTCAGGAAGCAGCGCCTGCGCCTTCTCGAACTCGGCGACGGCCTGCTTGTACAGCTCCTTCTTCTGCTCGTCGGTCAGCTTCTCCGGCGCGAAGCTGGTGGTGAGCTCGCCCTCGACGACCTGGCCGTCGGCCTTCTTCATGAAGTTCTCGGCCGCGCGCACGGCGGCGACGGCCTCGGGCGGAACGGTGTTCGCGAGCTCGGTCTGCTGCGGCGGCGCTTCGACCGGCGGCGGCACCGGCTCGAGCACAGTCTTGATCGGAGGAGCCATCGCTCCCTCCTGCGCTTCCAGCGTGCCTTTCTTCGTCTGGTAGCCGGACGCTTCGACATCGATGTTCCAGGTGCCGCCCATGACTCCGACCAGCGACCACTTCCCTTTCGCGTCGGTGATCAGAGGCGTGGGACCGCTGCCGCCGGCGCGGAGCGACACCAGAATCACCTTCGCTCCCTTGATCGGCTTGCCGGCGCCATCGACGACGACGCCCGAGATACGGCCGCCGGGACTTCTCCAGGCCTGGGCAAATGCGGCGGTGGTCGAAAACGCACAGACGAGAACGGCCAGCACAAATGAGAGTCTTCGCAAGTTCATCTCCTGAAACGATTTTCGCCCGCGCCAAAAAAAAACCCGCTGGGAAAATTCCCAGCGGGTTTCTCGTAACAGCTCGAGAGAACGATTAGAACGTGAGGCGGGCGCCGAGGCGGAACACGCGCGGCGACTGGGCCTCGGTGATCCGGTTCGCCGACGCCTGGACGGCGGTGCGGGAACGATACAGGCGGCCGTTGCCGCGCTGCAGAACCGTACGCTCGTCCGTGACGTTGAAGGCATCGACCGACAGCGTCAGACCGACGTTGTTGAAGCGGAAGTCCTTCGCCAGGCGAAGGTCGAGGTTGAAGACGTCTTCGTTACGGAACTGGTCGACTTCATTGACGATCAGAACCTGCTTGAAGCCTTCACCGCCCTGCGTGTTCGGTCCGGTGTTGATGCGGGCGACGTACGGAATCGGGTAGCCCTCGCGGCCGACCGCGCTCGCGCCGGCGCTGAAGCCCCACGGGAGCTGCACGACGCCGGTCAGGTTGTACGACCAGGTCGCGTTGATGTAGACGCCGCCCTTCGAACCGGAACCGGTGCCCGAGCCCTGGACGACGAGAGAGTCGTCGCAGTTGGAGCAGCCGGTGGAGGTGCGGAGATGGGTCGGATCGACGTAGCCGTTCGCACCGACCTGCTGGCGCCAGTCGTTCCACGAGAAGTTGCCGCGCAACATCCAGCGGTTCGACATGCGCTTGACCGCCGTCAGCTCGATGCCGTCGTAGGTCTGCGTGTAGTCGGGACGATTGGTGATCACGCCGAAGGTCGGAGTGCTGAGACCCGACTTGAGGACATACACCGGAACGCTGAATGCCGGACCGGTGCAGCCGGTGACGTTGCCGACTCGGGTGGAGATGTTCGGAGTCGTATTCACCGTGCAGGGCGCGAGGTTGCCGGTCGCATTGCCGGACGCCACATAGTCAGCCTTCGTATAGAAGTCGCCCTGACCCTTGTGCTTCTCGAACTGCGTCCAGATGAAGTCATCCAGCTTGCGGTGCGTGTAAGTCGCGCCGATCGTGAAGTCGGACAGCAGCTCGTGCTCGAAGCCGAACACCAATTCGTCGGTGTGCGGCGGATTCATGTCGTTGTCGAAGCGGGTGAGCTGCTTGACGTGCGTCGGGTCGAGCGGATCGAGACCGTACGCGGAGTAGAGGTACGCATCGGGCGAATTCGCGAGCTCGGCGCCGGTGATGTGCTTGTCGCCGTTCGCGTCGTCGACGTAATAGAAGTAGAGATACTGATAGAGGGAGAGAGGATTGGTCGCGCCGGCCGTTCCGGTGCCGAGCTGGTCGACGTAGCGGTTGTAACCGCCGCGCAGAACCGTGCGGCGCGTCGAGCCGAGGGTATAGGTGAAGCCGAGGCGCGGGGAGATGCTGGTCCACTCGATCTCGTCGGGAACGTCGAGCGACGCCGCCGGCAGGATCGTGGGGATGTCGGGGTTCGCGGTCGTGCTGAGCGCGTTGCTGTGACCCTTCTGCTGGTCATAGCGCAGACCGCCCTGAATGGTCAGGTTGCCGAGGAGCAGCGTGTCGCCGACATAGAGATCGGTGTAGCTCGCCTCGGTATTGCTGTTCGCGGGACGGAAGAAGGCCACGCCGCCGCCGCCGCCGTAACCGACGTACTGCAGTCCCGGCCAGCCGCTCTGGGTCTGCTGCTTGACCTCACGGAAGCCGACGCCGAACTTCAGTTCGTGATTGAGCGAGCCGGTCTCGAAGAACGTCGAGCCGTCCGCGCGGTACTGCGTCTGCGGGCGCTTGATGAACGCGTAGGCGAACGAACGCTCCCACACCAGGGTGGTCACGTCGAGCGCCGCGTTCTTGATGCCCGAGCCGGAGATGCAGGCGAAGTCCGTGCAGTTCTGCCCGCTGTTGGGAACGAGCTGGAACCCGCCGTTGGTCTTCGAGTACATGCCGGTCAGGTAGAAGTTCGAAGAGAAGATGTGCGTGTCTTCGACCTTGTAGTTGCCCTTGGGACCGTACTTGTCCTGGTTCCAGGTGGTCTCCGGCGGGCGGGTCGGGCTGGCGTTGCGGCCGAACTTGGTCTTGCCGCTGTCCGTGTAAAGAAGAACCGCGCTGTTGTTCGTGGTGATCTGCGCGTTCAACTTGCCGTTGATCGTCTCGAGCTTCGTCTTGTCGGTGAAACGCTTGCCGACGTTCGGGTCGTTCCCGCGCAGCGGAAGCTGATCGGTCGACGGCTGCGCGACGAAGAGATCGATCTGGTTGCGTCCGTACGCGCCCCACGCCCACAGACGATCCTTGATGACCGGGCCGCCGAGCTCGAGGCCGTAGTCATCGACGCTGTCGATGGCGTTGAAGAAGTTCAGGTACGGCTTGCCTTCGGGGACGACGTCCGACTCTTCGCCGTTGGTCTTGAAGTAACGGCCCGAGCCGCGGAAGTCGTTCGTGCCGCGCTTGTACACCATGTTGAGCTGCACGCCCGGGGTCTGGATGCGGGGATCCGTGCCGCCGGTCGCGACCTGGATTTCCTCGAACGAGTCGAAGTCGTAATACGCCGGGGACGATCCCAGCGCCGACATGTCGGTGATGTTCACACCGTCGACGTTGAACGTGGCCTGGTCGCCTGCGGAGCCTTTGCCGACGAACTGCGCCTGCTGTCCGCTCTCGTTTCCACCGACGTTGATGCGGTCGGTGAGAACGCCCGGAACCTGCTGCAGGATGACCCACGGGTCACGCGCAGTCGGAACCTGTTCGAGCTCCACTTTGGTGACCGTCGCGCCCGTGCCCGTCTTGCGGGTATCGAGCAGCGGAGTCTCCGCCGTGACCGTGATGGTCTGCTGCACGGTCGGCGCGAGCGTCATGGAAACGCTCGACGAGCGACCGATGTTCACTTCGACGGGGGTCGTCGAAGATCCCATTCCCGAAAGCTCCGCCTTCAGGGTGTAGTGACCGGGAGAGAGATTGGGGTACCGGAAACTGCCGTCGTCTTCCGTGACGGCGACCTGAGGCGCACCTGCGCCAGTGAGAGTAACCGTAACACCCGGCAGTCCATGGCCTTCTGAGTCGACCACACGACCGGTGATGTTACCGGTTGAGATCTGAGCGAAGGCACTGCCCGTGACTAACAGCAATCCGAGCAACACCAGGCCCAGGCGGCGTCCGACGCGCCGTGGGGTAAAGCTTGAATTCATACCGGCTCCTTTCAGTTGATTGCGGGAAAAAACCACTCCCGGGTGACCGGACCCGGGAAACTGTCGCGCATCATAAGGAACGAGGAAACCTCTTGCAACGCATTTGAAAACACGCCGAGGGGTGTCCTTGCACGCTGCCGACCCATTCGTTGATTTTTCGCAAATGCCGCGTCTTTATACACTTAAGCCGTTCGCGGTGGCAAGGTGGGCGGCGCCGGATTCAAGCGATTGGAAAAACCGCCGCCGTTTTTTGAAGCCTACGACCCGCCGAACAGCGAGATGTGGCGGTTCAGCTCGACCCGCATCGAGCCGAAGTCGATCACCACCCGGAACTTCTTCAGCAGGTCCTGCCCCAGGATCCCGAAGGCCTGGGAGTGCTCCGTTCCGTACAGCGGCAGGTCCGCGAACCGCCCTGCCCACTTGTCGACGCCGACCTCGACGTTCATGATCTTCGAGCCGCGCTTTTGCGAGCCGCCCAGCCCCTGCAGCGTCGCGCCGTGAATCTTTTCCGCCGAGCGCACCGGCGTTTTGTCCAGGAGGTCCTTGTTCAGAAACGTCACCTCGGATCCGGTGTCGAGCACGAACAGGTACCAGGCGCGGTGATTGATCGCACCGTGCACGAACGGGCGGAAGCCGACGTGAAAGAGGTTCTGCTCGGGATCGGGCTTGCGGTCGGCCGCCGTGAGCGGCGTGAAGGCGGCGTTGCCTTTCGACGTATCGAGCTCGAGCCGGAATTCCTTGAGCAGGTTCGCGCCGAGGATCAATCGCATCGCGAACTGCTTCTGATTGCGCACCACGAAGCTCAGCGCTTCGTCGGCCATGATCGCCACCGGCACCGCGGCGACGTTCACGCCGCCGATGCGCAGCGACTTCACGAGACCGAAGCGCACCACGATCGGCTCGCCGTGGAGTCCGAAGAACTCCCCCCGGAAGTCGCCGAGCGGCTGCACCGCCAGCTCGCGCGCGAGACTCTCCGACACGATCGACAGCACCGCGCCGGAGTCGATGATCCCCACCGCGGGCTTCCCTTCGATCTCGACGTCGATGCGCGGCACGTCGGGCTTGCCGAACGTCAGCGGCACCCGCGCCGCCGGCTCGCCGGAGAACCGGTAGACGCGCGTCGACTCCAGCGACTTCAGATAGTCGATATGCCACTGCTTCACGATCGTGCCGTGCTCGGTCGCGTATTGCGCCCACTGCAGCGCGGCCGGAAAGTTGTTGGTCAGATACTCGAGCTGCGACAGGCTCCAGCCGATCGCGCCGGCGTCGTTGCGGAACGGATGGAGATCGAGGGCCTGCTTCAGATGCACGCGCGCGTCGTCGAAGCGGCCACAGGCCAGCTCCGCCTCGCCGATGGCCGTGAGCTGCTTGTGGCTGACGTCGGGAGTCGACGCGATCTCGCCGGCCATGCGCGCCGCCTTCGCGAAGTCGCCTTTGTCGACGAGCACGCGCACGGAGTTCGAGGAGGTCCGCTCCTGCGTCGGAAGGATGAACAGCGGCGAGATCGTGACGTCCGAGCGCAGCGTGCAGCGGCCCAGTGCGAGCGCCAGGAGTGCCGCTGCGATCGCGCGCGTCATGATCATCACTTTACCGCCGCGCGGACGTTGTTCGACGCACAGCGGTAGCCGCCGTTGAGGATCACGCTGCGCACGAGCGGCGGCAGCAGTTGCAGCTCGACGCCGGCGGCGTGGAAGCGTTCGACGATCGCGTCGTCGGCGGAGTCGAGCACCGACGCGAAGCCGTTCGCGCGCAGGCGCCCGTCAGGACCACGCTCGAAGACGATGTTGTTCCAGCCGACCACGAAGTCAGGATGCTTCAATGTGGCCGTGTCCGCGAGAAACGGAACGGGAACAAGCAGCAGCGGCAGGCGCTCGACCTCGAATCCCTCGCGCGCCAGCGACTTCGCGATGAGGTCCACGAACGCGTCGAGTCCGCGCGCGCGCTTGCTGCCCTGCGACTCCGCGAGCGCCTTCGGCAGCTCGACGGAAGCGGCGATGCCGTAGGCGCGGCGAAAGCGTCCCCACTCTTCCGCGGACGTGGTGCGGAACAGTTCTTCGTTCTGCGAGAGGTCGGCAACGAACGCGGTCCACTTGCCGTCGCCGCGCGGGTCGCCGCGCGGGACAAGCGTGACCAGCGAGTCGAGATCGAAGTCGCCGCCGCCGTAGATCGCGTCGATCAGCTTCTTCCGCTCCGTCCATTTCCCGCTGTCCGGCAGCGGATGAATGATCCGCACTTTCCGGCCGTACAGCTTTTCGAGCTCGGCCAGCGACTGCTTCGTCAACGCCAGATAGTCGTCGATGCCTTTGGTCGTATCGAACTGCTTGCGCGGGATCGCGCCGCGCTTCATCCGCTCGAGGTTGCGCACTTCCAGCGCGTGGATGGCGATCCAGGCCGCGTCGGGCGTGAACAGGACCTGTCCGTTGTGAAACGGCGTCGAGCCGACCGTCCACTCGATGCCGCCGAGGGCGCGGTCGAGCGAGTCGCTCGCGCCGCTGATGATCTGCCGCGCCATGTTGCCGTCTTCTTCGCGGTGCTCCTGCACGTTCGGCCGCGTGATCAGCACGACCCCGCGATCGGCGCGGCGCGCGACGGTGAACGGATCGCGCGGCCACGGCGTGAAGTCGCGCCCGAACGAGTCGATGTAATCGATGTTCGCCTTTTCGCCGATGGCCTCCTTCATCGCGCTGTCGGTCAGGACGACCAGCCGCCGCCGCGGCGTCGCGGCGCGTTGCGCGGCGAGGAACGTCTCGACGCTCGAGGCGGAGAAAAATTGCGACGGGAGCACGAAGACGGTGGCTTCGATGGGACCCGCGTAGTCGTCGGGGATGGTGATGGATGAGCTCTTGAACTTCCGCGACGCGCTTGCGCGCGGTACGAGCTCCCACGCGAACTCGACCTTCTCGGCGCTCTCGAAGTCGAAGCCGATGATCTCGTTGAGCTCCTGCATCTGCCGCTCGCGAAGCGCGCGCGCGATCGAGCCGTCCATCTCCTGCGGGATGAGCGGCAAGACCTTCTTTCGAAACTTCGGCTCCTCCGCGAAGCGCACCGGATCGACGAGCTGATACGCGAGCAGCATGGCCATGTCGATCTTCGTCCAGGGCGCGCCCGCGTCCGACAGCCGCCGCGCATACGTCTTCGCCAGCTCGATCGCGAACTTGCCGGCGGCGTCGCGGTTCGCGCAGGCCGGATTCGCGAGCGTCTCGCCGATCGCGCGCAGCAGCGGCGGCAACTTCGCCGGATCGCGGAACAGCTCGCGCTCGACGTCTTCGGCGCGCTCGGACGCGGCGATCTTTCCCACCCGCTCGCACGGAGGGACGTCCGCGCGAGCCGCGGTGGATGCGGCCGCGATGGCGAGCGCGAGAAGGAAACGGAGGCGCGGCACTATTGCACGAACACCGGAATCGTAAACGCCCTCGCCCATCCGCCCGCCTTCGGCTTCACGGAGAGATCGAGCGCGTAGCGGCCGGCCGGCAATCCGTCGCTCTTCAGCTCGAGCACGAGCTGCGCCGCGCTCGCTGCGTCGGGCGCGGTCATGCCGACGATCGAGATGTTCGCCGGCCGCGTCGTGCCGTCGGGCATTTTCAGCGTGACGCCGAGGGCCACGTCTTTCGGGTCGACGTGATAGAGGAACAGCGCGAACCGCTTCGGCGCGTCCTGCTTCACCTGCCACAGGCCGCCCGGCACGAAGCTCTCCGCCGCGATCGCGAACGGATACGCGGGCTCGTGTCCGTCTTTCGCCCCGCGAACCATGAACCAGCCGCCGGGCTGCTCCATCGCGATCGGCGGCAGCACCGCGGGCGAAGAGAAATCGGGGACGGTCAGCTCGACGCGCTTGAAGCCGTCGAGGCGCGCGTCCGCGAATCGCACCAGCGTCTTGATCGCATAGTCGCCCGGCGGCAGCGACAGCGTCCCGTAATACTTCACGCCGCTCTTCTGCAGGATGTCGGTCACCTTCGTCAGATCGAGCAGCAGCTTCTGATAGAGAAAATCGGCGACGTTGTTCTTCTGGTCGAAGGCGTAGACGAAGATCTCCCCCTTCACGGTCTGATCGCGGGCCGCCGAGATGATCGTGGCGCCGTCGACTTCGACGATCACCGGCACCTGCGGATTCTGTCCGGCCACCGGGAAAGGAGCGGCGACGACGTTGGGCTTCACCGCGTCGAGCGCGACGTCATTGAGCAGGATCTCGCCGGCGGTGAGCGTGGCCTCCATCGCCGAGATCCTGCCGCCCGATTCGTAATAGCCGGGGCGATACGACGCCCGCGCGCCCGGCGCCTTGACCTTCACTTTCAGATTGTGAAACTTGCCGGGCGACGCGCCTCCGGAGACTTCGAAGGCCAGCACGTAGACGACTTCCTGCTGCTTCAACAACGCCCGGAAACTGCCGGAGAGATCGTTGCTGTTCTTGAAGACTTCGCCGCCGGTGGGGCGCGTCAGTACATAGAGGCCTTCATTGGAGTTTCGCTTTTTCGCGGCGTAAGGGTCGGTCTCCCCGCGCAGCCCCTTGATGTCGAGCGCGTGCAGCACGACGTCGGAGCGCTTGAACAGCTCGGCCATGCTGTTGACCGTCGACGCGGCGCTGGTGTTGCCGAAGCGCAGGTCATTGTCGATCGAATAGGCCTCGCCGCTGAGGATCTGATTGCCCTCGACCTGCGTCTCGACACCGGTGGAGCCGAACGCGTCGCGCCCCTGCACCAGCCGTCCGTCGAATCCCTCCGACAGCAGGATGATCTGCTTGCGGCCGCTGATGGCATCCAGCACGCGCCCGATGTCCGCGAGCGTCTTGATCTGCTGGTTGATGCGGCCGCGCAGAAATTCGTCGTTCGTTCGCACGGCCGCCCGATCCTGGATCGTGTTGGCGGCCGCGAACGCGGCGTCGTTCGCCTCGGCCACTCTTTTTCCGTTCATCGCGCCCATCTCGGCCAGTCCTACGCCGCGCCCGGTGATGCGGATGGGATCGGAGCTCTTGAAGAACTTCGGATTCCCGAGCGTGGTCACCGCCGCGATGAGTGCCTCGCGGTCGGTCGTGAAGTTCATCAGCAGCTCGAACCGCCCCTCGGAGGTGTACGTGGCGACGGAAACGACGTCGGACGGCAGCAGCTCTTTCTCGATGAACGCCAGCGCGGCCGTGCGCGAGCGGGTCAGCGATGCCAGCTCCGAGTTCGCGAGATCGAACAGGAGCATGAAATTGCGGCGCGCGGCCGGCGGCGGCACCGTTTTCTCCGCCGCGACGCGCGCCAGGTCGACTTCCTCGAAGTGCGTGATCTCCCGCTTCCTGCCGTCGTCGGTGATCTCGAAGTCGGCGGCCTCGAGACCGCGCACGGCGTTGCCGTTGCGGTCGTAGACGTTGACCGGGACTTCCACGACCGTGACCTGAATCGAGACGCCGGTGGTCGCGGCAATGAGCGCGAGGACGAGGGTTTTAATCATGGTGCTATCTCACGATCAGCGGGATTACAAAAGACTTCGACCAGCCGCCCGATTTCGGGCGCACTGAGAGATCGAGCGCATAACGCCCGGCCGCGAGACCGCCGGTCTTCAATTCGAGCAGCAGCCGGTCGCCGGTCATCCTGACGACCGACAATTCGACGTTGCGTGTCGCGCCGTCTGATGTTTTGACAGTGCCGGTGAGATCGAGGTTCTTCGGGTCGACGTTGTACGCGAACAGCGCCAGCCGCTGCGAGGCGTCCCACGCTCCGGCCGGGACGAATCTCTCGGAATCGACCATGAACGGATAGTCGTAATTGCGGCCCTGCTTTCCTCCGCTGACGACGAGCCACGCGCCCGGCTGCTCGGTCGCGACCTGGACGACGCTCGGCTGCGCGAAATCCGGCACACTGATATCAACGCGCCGGAAGCCGTCCAGTTTCATCTCCGGAAGGCGCACCAGCGTCTTGATCGCGTAATTGCCCGGGGGAAGCGAGAGCGCGCCGTAATACTTCAGGCCACTCTTCTCCAGCGTCGCGCCGACTTTCGCCAGATCGAGCGCCACGCGCTGAAAGAGAAAATCGCGGACCCGGTTCTCGCTGTCGAACGCATAGATGAAGAGGTCGCCCTTGACCGCGCCGTTTTTCGCGCCCGCGAGCAGGCTCTTGCCGTCGATCTCCACGATCACCGGCACCTGCGGGTCCTCTCCGTCCACCGGAAACGCCGCCGTAAAGACGTTCGTCTTCACGTCCTCGGAGGCGACGTCATTGAGCAGAATCTCGCCCGTGGCCAGCGTCGCCTCGAGCGTGGACTCCGCCGATTTCAATTCGTAATAGCCGCTGCGGTAGCTGGCGGTCGCACCCGGCGTTTTCACTCTGACCTTGAGATTGTGAAACCGGCCGGGGATCGAGCCGGAGGCCTGGAAGCCGAGGATGTAGACCACTTCCTGCTGCTTCAGGAGGGAGCGGAAGCTCGAGGAGAGATCGTTGGCGTTCTTGAAGACCTCGCCGCCGGTCGGGCGGGTCAATAGATACAGGCCCTCATTGGAGCTTCGCTTGAGTCCCGCGCTGGCGTCGACGTCGGTGCGCAGTCCCTTGATGTCGATCGCGTGCAAGACGACGTCGGACCGCCGCAGCAGCTCGCCCATGGTCGTGACCGAACTGGCCACGGCGGCGTTTCCGAAGCGGTCGTCGCTGTTCACTTCATAAGAGGCGCCTCGGACGACCTTTTCGCTGTCGATATTGCTGACGTCCTGCGTTTCCTTCGACCCGCGGGGCGTCTCGCGTCCCTGAATCAGCTGGGCGTCGAATCCCTCCGACAGGAGAATGATCTGCTTTCTCCCGCTGACGCTGTCGAGCATCCGGCCGATGTTCGCGAAGGTGTTGACCTGATGATGGATGCGGCCGCGCTTGTAGTCGTTGTCGACCTCCCCGGTCATCGCATTGGAGGCGGCGACGACCTCGAGATATTCGGTCGTTTTCTCGGCGATGACCTCCGCCTTCGGGACGCGGACGACCATCCCCGGCTCCTGCTTCATGACGCCGTAATCGCGCGCGGCGAGCATGAGCGGATCGGCGGGCTTGAAGAAACGCGGATCGCCCATGGTCGCGATCGCGGCGACGAGCGTGTCGCGGTCGCCGGTGAAATTCGTGAGGAGGCGGAATCCGCTTTCGACCGTGTAGGTCGCGACCGCGCCGGCGTCGGAGGACAGGAGCTCGTGCGTGACGAAATCCATCGCCGCCTCGCGCGAGCGGGTGATCGACGCCGGCGTGGAGTTCGAGAGATCGAACAGCAGCATGAAATTGCGGCGGGCCGCGGGCGGAAGCGTCGCCTTCACCTCCGCGATTTTCGCGAGGTCGATCTCCTCGAAATTCGTAATGGACTGCCGCTTGCCGTCGTCGGCCAGCTCGAAGTCGCCGGCCTTCAATCCGCGAACGGCGTTGCCGGCGCGGTCATAGACGTTGACCGGCACCTCGACGAGCGTGACCTGGATGGACGCGCCGCTGCGCGGCTGCGCGAGCAGACCGGCCGCAACGCCTGTTGCTAACAGCAGGCCGCAGGAGACGCCGAGCCGGCTTCGCATGGAGCCTACTGGACGTACACCGGAATCGTGAACGTCTTCGACCAGCCTCCCGCCTTCGGCTGCACGGCGAGATCGAGCGTGTACCGGCCGGGCGCGATGCCCGCGGTCTTGAGCTCCAGGAACAGCTGCGCCGCCTTCGCGGCGTCGGGCACGGTCATCTTGGCGAACGCGAGACTCGCGTCGCGCGTATTGCCGTCGGCGCCTTTCAACTTGCCTGTAATGGCCAGGTCCTTCGGATCGACGTTGTACGTGAACAGCGCCAGCCGCTGCGGCGCGGCCTGCGTCACCATCCACGTCCCCGCGGGAACGAAGGTGTCCGTGGCCACCGCGTACGGATACGTGAAATTCTGCCCCGGCCGCGGCGCGCCGCGCATCATCAACCACGCGCCCGGCGCCTCGGTGGCCACCGGCTGTAATACCGTCGGCTGTGAGAAATCGGGCACTGTGATGTTCGCGCGCTTGAAGCCGTCCATCGACGCGTCGGGGATGCGCACGAGCGTCTTGATCGCATAATCGCCCGGCGGCAGCGAGAGCGTGCCGTAAAACTTCAATCCCCCCTTCTGCAGCGCCTCGCCGACCTTGGTCAGATCGAGACCGAAACGCTGGAAGAGGAAATCGCGGATCTTGTTCTCGCGGTCGAACGCATAGACGAACAGATCGGCATTGACGGCCTGTCCCTTCGCCCCCGCGACGAGGCTCTTGCCGTCGATCTCCACAATGACCGGAACCTGCGGGTTCTGTCCCTTCACCGGGAATGCCGAGGCCATGACGCTGGTCTTCACCGCGTCGAACGCGACGTCATTGAGCAGAATCTCGCCGGCGGTGAACGTCGCCTCGAGCGGCGACACATTGGGATTCGCCTCGTAATAGCCGGAGCGATAGCTCGCCTTGGCGCCCGGCGTTTTGACCTTGACCTTCAGATTATGAAATTTGCCGGGCGTGTTGCTGGGGGCCTGAAATCCGAGGACGTAGACCACTTCCTGCTGCTTGAGCAGCGCCTGGAAACTGGTCGAGAGATCGTTCGCGTTCTTGAACACCTCGCCGCCGGTCGGGCGCGTGAGCACATACAGCCCCTCGTTGGAGCTCCCCTTCCGGCCGGCCGGATCGGACGCGCTGCGAAGACCCTTGATGTCGATGGCGTGCATGACGACGTCGGAGCGCTTGAGCAGCTCGCCCATGGTGGTGATCATGTTGGCGGCAGCGGTATTTCCGAAGCGCTCATCGTTCTGGACTTCATAAGAGGCGCCGCTGAGGATCTTGTCCGCCTCTTCCATCGATTGCTGTGAGGAGCCGGCGGCCTCGCGTCCCTGCACCAGACGCGCGTCGAACCCCTCGGAGAGCAGGATGATCTGCTTCCGGCCGCTGACGCTGTCGAGAATGCGGCCGATGTTCGCAAAGGCCTTGATCTGCTGATTGACGCGTCCGCGCCGGAAATCGTCGTCGGCGCGGGCGCTGGCCTCGTTGCCCGCCGTCACCGCCTCGACGAATTCGAGGTCGCGCGAGGCCGAGCCGCCGACCGGTCCCTTGTCCTCGCCGCCACGCGAAGAATCCATCAGCGCCTGCTGCATCCCGTTGCCGGTCATGGTGGCGGCGAGCATCAGCGGATCGGTGCTCTTGAAGAACTGCGGATTGCCGAGCGTCGTCACCGCGGCCACGAGCGCGTCGCGATCGGTGGTGAAGTTCGTCAGCAGGCGGAAACCCTTCTCGACGGTGTACGTGGCCACCGCCGCGACGTCGCCCGGGGCGAGCTCTTTCTTGACGAAGTCGAGCGCCGCCTCGCGGGAACGGCCGAGGTTCGTCGGCGTCGAGTTCGTGAGGTCGAACAGCAGCATGAAGTTGCGCCGCGCCGCCGCGGGCGCGGGCGTCGTCGGATCGGCCGCGACTTTGGCGAGGTCGATCGCCTCGAAGTTCGTGATCTCGCGCTTCTTGCCGTCGTCGGTCAGCTCGAAGTCCGCCGCGGTCAATCCGCGGATCGAGTTTCCGGAACGGTCGTAGACGTTGACCGGAACTTCGACCAGCGTGACCTGAATCGTCGCGGTGCTGCGCGGGGCGGACTGCGCGACGAGAGGCGTGGTCGTTGCGCCGCCCGCCAGTAGGAGGCAAAGCGCGAGGGCCGTCGGTTTTTTCATGAGTTCTCCCTGGGAAGCAGCCGACAAGATACCAAAGCCGAGTGGTGCCGGAGGTGTCACGAAATGACAAACGCCGCGATTCGCTCGCGGCGTTTGCGTTGGCCTGCCTTCCGGCTGCCTACGAGGTTAGCTGTCGGATTCGGGCTGGAAGCCCTACCGGCTTTTGGCCGGATTCACCCCGGACGGTGGCAAGCCGTCGCTGATCGGTTCCCCCGCTCCTCGGCGCCGAGGATTAGGCGGCAAGGCCGCCACCAATAGCGGCGTCGGAGAGTGTACGCCCACGTCGTGCCAAGTCAAGAGGAAGACACGCTGTGCTACGCTGCTCGGCCCGCATGGGCCGTAAGCTGCCATGGATGTGGACACTTGCGATCGCCGTGGTCGCCTTCGCCATCCGCGCCGTTGTTGCAGTCCAGCTCGGCGGGACACCGTTGTTCGAGCGGCCTCAGGTGGACTCGTACGAGTTTCTCGTCTGGGCGCAGAGCATCGGCGAGGGTGAGCTGTTCCGCTGGCTCGGGCCGAGCCACGGCCCCGGTTACGCGTATTTTCTCGCCGCGCTGCTCCTGCTCTTCAGCGGCTCCCTGACCGCGGTCGCCCTGGCGCAGAGCGCGCTCGGCGCCGCATTGTGCGTGATTACGGCCTCATTATCCGCGCGAATTTTTCAGGATCGCCGCGCCGGCCTTGCAGCGGGCTTTCTGCTGGCGATCTTCGGACCGCTGGTCTATGTCGAAGTCTCTCTGTTCGCCGAGGGACTGTTCACGTTTCTGTTGATCCTCTCATTGTGGCTGCTCACGCGGCCGCAGATCTCGATCGGCATCGCGATCTGTATTGGAGCACTGATCGGATTCGCCGCAATCACCCGCGCCACCGCCCTCCCCTTTCTGCCCGCGATCGTCCTCCTGATCCTGTTGCAATGGATCCCGATCCCGCGCCGGCTGGTGATCTGGATGATTGCGGCGTGGCTGGCGATCGTCGCGCCGGTGCTGATCAAGCTGCGCTACACGACCGGCGGCTGGCTGCCGGTGCAGACCTTCGGCGGTCTCAATTTCTATATGGGCAACCACCCCGGCGCGTCAGGGACTCCTGAAAACCGGCTCGGCGGCTCGTGGGATGAGCTCTATTACGAGCCCGCGCGCCACGGCATCACCATGGCCACGGAGCGCGAACGCTATTTCATGCGCAAGGCATGGAAGGAGATCGGCGAGCACCCTCTGGGAGCACTCGGCGCGATCGGCCGCAAAGCAGTCTGGTTCGTGCAGGACGACGAGGTTCGCGACAACTTCAATTTCTTTCGCACGCAGTCGTTTTTATTACGCTGGCTGCCGGGCTTCGGCTGGCTCTTCCCATTCGCGGCATGGGGATTATGGCTGGTGATTTCACAGCGCCGGCTGTCGCCCGCCATTACGCTTTATCTGTTGATGTTCGCCGCGTCGAACATCCTCATTGTGGTTTCCTGCCGTTACAGAATTCCATTGATCCCTGTCTTCGCGATCCTGGCCGGCGGCGCCATTGTCTGGCTCATTGACCGCATTCGTGAAAAACAGTGGCGTGCATTGACACCAGCCGCCGTGGTTTTGATCGTGGCGGCGATCGTCACGCGAGTGTGGCAGCACGCGCCGAGTCACAATTTCTCCGAGGAATGGTCGATGACCGCGGCATCCCTGCAGGCCCTCGGACGCACGGCGGAGGCGCGGGAGGCCGTCGACCGCGCGCTCGCCGCGGACAATCAATCGCCGCTGGCGTGGCTGCAATCCGGCCAGTTGCGTCTGCAGGCGCAGGACTTCCCCGGCGCCGAAAAAGCGTTCGCGAACGCGGTCCGCATCAGCCCCAACTATCACCGCGCGCGCCTCGACCTCGGCATCGCCTACAGGCGCAGAAACGATCTCGAAAGCGCGTTGCGCGAGCTGCGGCAGGCGCGCTGGGTCATCCCCGACGACCCGCAGACGCTGCAGGAGCTCGCCGAGGTGCTGCTCGAGAAGGGCGAGCTGGACGAAGCGCGATCGCTGCTGCGCGAGCTGGTGAAGATCGAGCCCGACAACTATCGCGCCTGGCTCGCTCTCGCGCGTCTCGAAGGAGCGGCGCGCAATCCGAAGGCCGGCGTCGCGATGGCGTCGAAGGCGGTGGAGCTCGACGGCTCGCAATCGGAGGCGTGGATGCTGCTGACGATGCTCGCCCTCGACGCCGGCGACGCCCCAACCGCGGACCGGGCGCTCTCGCAAGCGGACCGGCTGATGGGCGCCGACAACCCGGGCGCCGGCTTCGCCCACGCCCTCCTCGACCGCCTGCACGGCGAGCCCGAGAAAGCGGACGCGCGGCTGAAGGACCTGCTCCGCCGCTACCCCGGCTTCCAGCAAGCCGCACAACTCCTCCTCGCGAACGCGTCCGAGCTCGGCCGCCGCGAAGAAGCCGAGGCCTTCCTGCGCGCCCTCCCGCGCTAGGGAATCATTTCCGCGACGCCGCGTTTTTACACCCCGCCAGCCAGCGTCGCGGCATGTGGTATCTTCCGCGCCGCTCTCGCAAGGCTCCTCGGCCCAGGTAGCTCAGTTGGTAGAGCAGAGGACTGAAAATCCTCGTGTCGGCGGTTCAATTCCGTCCCTGGGCACCAACCTCTTATCCCTCCAAGTCGTTTTCTTCCGTGAGTTAAGCGTTTCCACGCGGTGCTCGTGCTTTTCGTGTGTTCGGCGCGCGGTTGCTCTACAAGATGATCGGCTTTACGCTGCTCACTTCTTGAGCGCGCGGGGCAGATAAGCATGCACCGGTATGCGGTGATTAGTCTTGCAGTAGCGGTGTTGTCGTATTCGCCGTCCGTCCGGGCAGCGTGCGAGCTTGCCCGCATCACGAGTCTCAGGGTCGGTCCGCCGGCAGCCAACGGCGTCAGGCAGATTTACGTGGGATATGAGTTCGGAGAGGGAAACAATGGCGTGACCCTCAGCACGTCGATTTCCGGATGCGGCAACAGCTGGAATCTCGGCGCTCACGCCACCAGCGGTACCGTCTCCATGGGCTGTACGTTTGCGTGTAGCGCAAATGCCTCCTATCAAATCAGTGCCGAGGCCAAATCGGGAGCCTTTGGCTGCGAGACCGTCGACACGAAGACGATCACCCTGACCCTGCCGGAGGAGTCGGGCAGCGTCACCCTCAACAACTACCGCGACGTCTTTGGCCAGATTCGCCTGTTCGGCACCTACACCCTGCACGGCGGCACGGCAGCGAGCCAGCTCGTCCTTCAGCAGATGCCCACGGCAGGTGAGAACGGCAGCAACATCACCGGTGCGCCAATCGACATTCCGCTGTCGTCGCCCGGCGGCGCCTTCGATGTTCCCTTCACGCCGGCGACGAATGCCCACCATTTCGAAGTCGTGGCGACGCTGACGTCCTGCGGTACCGTCGCACGTGCGAGCACGCTGATCGACTGTGACTCGTGTCCTGCGCAGTCGGCCGACCCGGTCTGGTACGTCGATGGCACGACCCGTTACACCGACACCGATCCGCTGCCACGTCAGCTCGACACGATCGCGCTGACGAGGATCTACGACACCTATCATCGTTTTCGAAGCTATTTCGGCCGTGGATGGTGGAGCTTTCTGGATGCCCGTCTCACGGTCCTGACATCCTCGCTCGGCGACAGGATCGCCATGACGACCGATTCCGGCGACGCGGTGGTGTTCTTGTCGAAGAACGGCCTCTACACACAGCTCGCACCTCTGGCGTCCATCCCCGGATCATTGAAATACGAAAGCACAGCGGCCCAGTACGTTTACAGGCCTTCTGGCCGCGGCACGGCGCTGTTGTATCGCGCGAGCGACGGGCGTTTCGTGGGATTTCGCGACGTCGCGACAGGACGCGAGATGCAGGTGAGCTGGAACGGCGCCGGACTTCCGGCGGCCGTCACCGACAGCTGGACGGGATTGACCTGGTCGCTGACGACCGACTCGCTGAAACGCCGGATCACCGCCGTCACCGTCGATACGCTGACCTGGAACTACGAGTACGACGCCGGCGACAACCTGCAGCGGGTGGCCGCGCCCGGAGGCGCGACCTGGCGTACGTACGAACAGCTCGCCGATCGCCTGACCACGGTTCGCGACGGCGACGGCAACATGATCGAGACCCACGCCTACAACTCGGCGGGTGCGGCAATCTCGAGCACCGGACCGGGCGACGAGATCGCCTCGATCGAATACGCGCGCCCGGGCGCCGGCGGCCACGACACGATCACCCGCGTGACGGCGAACACGGGAATGACGACCGACTATCTGCTGCGTCCCGTTGCCGGAACCTATCGCCCGGTTCAGGTGACCGGCGGCTGCACGTCGTGCGGTACCAATGACGCGACCTACGTCTATGACGAGCGCGGACACGTGACGCTTCAACAGGACGCGCGCGGATACGTATCGCGATCGCAATACGATCCCCTGACCGGCGCGCTCGTGGTGCGGTCAACGCACCTGCAGCCTTCCACATGCGATCCGGCGGTCAGCCCGGATCGCTGCCGGATGAGCTCCGAGCAATTGAGCGCCGCCGCGCTCGTCACCACGCGCGGGACATTGACTACGCGCTACGCGTACACCGATGCGAACTGGCCGGAACGGCCTACCTCGATCTCCATCGACAGTCTGGTCAGCGCGCCTCCGCCGCAATCGGAGCGCCGCGAGACCTTCAGCTACGCCCTCAACGGCGAGGTGCTCTCCCACTCCGTCAGCGGCTGGAGCGGCGGCGTGTACTCCACGCGAACGACCACGACGACGCTCTATGACGGCGTCGCGGGCGCGGCCTTCAACCCGGGAGGCACGGCGTTCGACTCGCAGTGGCTGTCGCTGCCGCAGCCGCTGGGCCGCCGGAAGTCGATCGACGGGCCGCGTACGGATGTCTCCGACGTCACCCAGCTTGTTTATTACCCGCTGAACAACGCCGTTCCCGCGACCCTGCGCGGTCATCTCGCCGCGGTGAAGAATGCGGCCGGGCACATCACGCGCTACGAGCAATACGACGTCTTCGGCAACCTCACGCGCATCGTCGATCCGAACGGGGTGGCGACCGAGCTGACGTTCGATTTCCTCGGCCGGCCCCTGGCCACGACGCTGAAAGCCTCGGCCGGCTGTAATACGACGGCCGATCCGTTGTGCGCGACCGACCTGACCACGATCCGAACATATGCGGGCGCGGGCGCGCTTCGCAGCGAGCAGAGGGCCGGAGGCGGCGTGACGCAGTATGAGTACGACGCCCGCGGCCGGCTGCTGGCGATGGTCCGCGGACCCTCGCTCGCCGACAAGCGCGAGAAGCTGGAGTATGCGTTCGATGCCGCGACGGGGAAGAAGAGCGTCGAGCGCGCCTTCGCACGCGAGGACGGATTATGGGTCGAGAAGAAAAATGAGGGATTCGCCTACGACGCCTTCAGCCGTCTGGCCACGGTCACACACCCCGATGGCACGAGCACCTCGAATACGTATGACGCGGGGAACCTGACCACCGGCGTCCGCGATGAAAATCACGGCTCGACGAACACGAAATACTCCTACGATCCGGCCGGGCGGCTTGAAAAGGTGGAGCAGTTGCTGGACGGGATCTGGCTGTCCACCGCGTATGCCTACGATGCGCACGGAAACCTTGCGACTGTGACCGACCCGAATGGAAACGTCACGTCGTACCTGTTCGACGACTTCGTACAGATGGTTACCCAGCAGAGTCCCGTGACCGGGACGACGCAGTACGCATACGACGCGGCCGGCAATCTGACCACCGCCACCGATGCGAACGGCGCGCAGACGCAGCGAACCTTCGACGCGCTGAACCGGGTGACGAGCGCAACCTCCACCCGCGGGACCGCGGTCGAGACGGTGACGTGGTCCTACGACGACCTGCAAACGGGAGGTTTCACCGTCGGCCGTCTGTCGTTGATGACCGATCCGGCAGGTGCCACGCACTTTTCCTATGACCGGCGTGGCCTGCTCCTCAATGAAAGCCGGACCTTCAACGGCGCTCTGTATCAGTACGTCACGGCGTTTCAATATGACCGCGACGGCAATCGCTCGCTGATCGGCTATCCGTCGACCCAGCTCACGGTCACCTACAACTACGATTACGCCGGACGCCCGGTGAGCGCGAGCGGCGTGATCAGCGCGGCGGAATACCTGCCGTTCGGTCCGCTCAGGAAGCTCGTGTTTGCAAACGGCACGTCGCAAACGCTGGCCTACGATGCCCGATACCGGCTGTCGAGAAATACGCTCGCCGGAGCGGCCAGCGCGCTGGTGGATCAGCAGTACCATACCGACGGCGTAGGGAATGTCACCCTGATCGAGGATCTTCTCGATCACGGGTACGACAGAACGTTCTCGTACGACGGGCTGAACCGGCTGATGACCGCGACCTCCCAGGCTCTATGGGGTGCCGACGCGTACACGTGGGACGCGATGGGAAACATTCGCAGCATGCGGCGCGGCGAGATCACCCCTACGGACGAGGGCGATCCCCCGGGCGACGGTTATCTCCGTCTCAGGACGAATGGACTGTGGAAGGTTTTCGGCCGCACGACGACCTTCGACTACGTCGATGCGACGCCGCGCCTGAGAACGGTGACGGCCAACGATCTGGAGCACGGCGTCACCTACGACGCGGCCGGCAACGAGACCGCGTATCTGGCGACCCGCACATACTCGCCGCGCAACCTCCTGCAGGAAGTCGCCGATGACGCCGAGCCGGAAGAGCCGCTGCGCCACAGAGTGACCTACGGCTACGACGGCCGCGGCGTCCGCGTGACGCGAGGCGAGAGTCCCGCGAACGAAGGGTCAGGGACCGCGCGCCGCTACTACATCTACAGTCCGGAACTGCGGCTGCTTTCGGTCACCCGCGATGACAGCCCGAACGTATGGGCGATGTCCGGTGCCGACCGCGATGTGAACTACGAGCTCGTCTGGTTCGGCGACCGCCCGGTGGCCCAGGTACCGACGGCCGGCCCGCGGGTCTACACCTTCGCCGACCACCTCGGCACCCCAATCCTCCAGACCGACGCCACCGGCACCGTAACCTGGCACGCCGACTACGAGCCCTTCGGCAACGTCTATTCAATGCGCGCCGGCAACCGCCTCGACCAACCCCTCCGCTTCCCCGGCCAGGAAGTCGCCACGAACGGGGAAGGGTTCGAGGAGAATTACAACATCTTCCGGTGGTACCGGGCGGGGTGGGGGCGGTATGTAACGGCGGATCCGACAGGGCTTGATGGCGGCATCAACGTGTACGGATACGCGAACGCGAATCCGGTGGGCAACATTGATCCGCTGGGTTTAGCGCCGGATGCGAAGTGTTGCGTGGGGTTTTCGTCGATGCTGCCGGGACAGGAGATCGGCGGAGTTGGAGTGACCCTGAAGCACAAGCTGGGCGGTGGCCCGGCGAACACGCTGCGTTTCGGAATCGATTGCCCGCCAGACAAGCCGGTGCTGAAACAGGTCGGCTTGGAATCTGACGGCCCGAAGCCTGAGAGTCCTCAAGAGCATCCCTTCCCGAACGGGTGGGATCGCAAATGGAAGATGGTGTGGTATCCGAACAAGTACGAAATCGATGTAAGTGTTCCGACGAGAACATGGTTTTTTGACCGACCGAGTCTCAAACGAATTCGCGTGTCGGTGGCGTGCTGCAACTTCTGATCATGGTAACGATTAACGCCAAGGATCTTCTGCTGGTAGTCGTTGTTGCCGTGGTGGCGGCAGCAGTTGCCTGCATTCCATTACGCAAGACCGAAATCGCTGTCGCTACGCCATCGCGGCATCGCGTGTCGTTATCGGTGCCGGGGATCTGGTCAAGCATCTTCAACTCGAGAGCACTGCTGCGGTCCGAATCTGGATCTTCGGTTCGAGAGGCTGAGCTTCTCCACACGTTCCTCGAGAGCGCGGTGATGTTGCTCCCCGGACGAGAAGAGGCGACGGTGGTGTGCGTGTTCAACTTCGACGTGGGCTACCGGGTGATCGTGTTCGATCTGAATCGCGTTGTGGCCAAGCCGACCGACTCGGAATTAGCGACGATCGTCCCACGCACTGACATCGCCGTGCGTCATGCATCGGCAGAAGAGCTTCGGGCGACCGTCGAGCAGATCGCGGCGATGTCCGAGGACGCATTCAAGTCATCGTCTTTTCCGACGCTCGACCTCGGTGTCTTGAAGGTCTACGCAAAGAAAGGCAACGTTGAAGATCGGATCCGAGAGGCTTTGGTTCGAGAGGAGCAACAGCCGTCGTCTGTCGCCGAGAATTGATAGCGTGGCTATCTACCTCGAAAACGGGGGCTTCTTCTTCGACGACTTGCACGAGCGCGAGTCAACGGAGCGACGGACGCGGAGTTCACGAAACCAGGGGAATTCCCGCCGCCCGTCCTCCCTCGCGACCGGACGTGCATCGTTCCGTGGTGCCGCCCAAGGCGCGGCTGTGGCAGACGTGGCCCGCTGCTTCGTGGTTCCGCGCGCTTCCGGCGCTCGTGCCGTCGCGGCCGCACGTTTGCCACCCTCTCGCGCGCGCGGCCGCCGCTAGCATCTGGAGACTTCTCTGCGGCACGGTTCTCCCAGGCGATTGGATACGGTCAGTACTGGGCCTCCAGGGGTCAGCGTGATCCTCCAGGGTCAGCGCTAAGCCTCCAGGGGGTCAGCGCTGATCCTCCAGGGGTCAGCGCTGATCCTCCAGGGGTCAGCGTTGATCCTCCAGGGGTCAGTGTTGATCCTCCAGGGGTCAGCGCTGATCCTCCAGGGGTCAGCGCTAAGCCTCCAGGGGTCAGCGTTGATCCTCCAGGGGTCAGCGCTGATCCTCCAGGGGTCAGCGCTTTCGATCCGCGAACACGATGCTGAGGTCCGGTCAGTTCCCCGAATCCACGCGCACCCAGCGATCGCCGATCAGCTCCCACGTGTCGGCGAGATTCGAAACGCCGTGGTAGCCGCCGAAGACGACGAGGGTCTTGCGGGTCTCGTCGTACGCCATTCCGGGTAAACCATGCGCCGTCGGTGTCGGGCCGTTGAACAGGCTCCACGTGAGGCCGTTCCAGGTCCAGACGCGATCGTCGGCGTCGTCTCCCAGCAGATAGACGGTTCCCTGATCGGGATGGAACGCCATCTGATGCGACGAGCGCGGCCCCGGTCCTTGGGCGTCGATTCGCCGCCACGAAGCGCCGTCCCACTCCCAGAAGTCGCTCAGCGATCCGCTCTGGTTCGAGCCGCCGTACAACAACACGCGCTGCCGCGCCTCGTCATAAACGAGAGCGTGATGCACGCGGGCCGACGGTCCCGTCGTGGCCACGCGCCGCCAGGACACCCCGTCCCACTCCCAGGTGTCGCGTTGCAGGACGATGTCGCGATCCTGACCGCCGAACAGCACGGTCACTCCCCGCGCCTTGTCGTAGGCCATCGCCTGGTGATTCCGGATTCCGGGACCTTCCTGCGAGACCTGCCGCCACTGCACGCCATCCCACTCCTGCGTATCGCCGTAAAGCGTGTCTCCCCCGCCGATGCCGCCCTGCATCACCAGGACGCCGCGCCTCGTGTCGTACGCGACTCCGGCGAGCGTGCGCGGAGGCGGCCCGCTCGTATCGATCAATCGCCAGCGGATCGTCAGCCCGGCGCCCGGACGGACGACACGCCCGCGCATGCTCGACCAGGCCCACACTTCGCCGGCCGTCGATTCCAGCGCGTGGTCGCCGTTGATCAGGATCACCGCGCGGAGTCGCGGGTCATAGACGAGCGCGTGTCCCGATCGCGGGAGCGGCTTTGCCGGCGGATTCTGCGCCGCCGCCGCCTCGCAAAAGACCGTCACAATGACAGCGGTCAGCGACGCCAGGCACCTCCGAACAGTCATCAAAGTGACTTAAGCACACCGATGCGCCAACCTGGGGTTACGAAGGTGTGACGCAGACTTGCCTCACGCAACAAGCCCCTTGCCGCTCGAAACAAACCCCCTTGCCTCGCGACACAATCCCCTCGCTTCGCGACACAAACCCCCTTGCTTCACGCGACAAGCCCCTTGCCTCGCGGCACAACCCCACTTGCCTCGCGCGACAACGCTCTTGCCTGGCGCGACGAGCCTCTTTGCCTCGCGTGAAATCCATGGTTGATTGGCGTGACAACCCATTTGATTCGCGAAGCAAAGTCTTACCGGCGAACAGCAGCGAGCTCGAGCCCGCAGGCAAGGCTCGTTGTCTCGCGAGGCAAAAGTTTCTTTGCGCACAGCAAAGAGGCTTGTCTCGCGAGGCAAAAGTCTCGTCAGGCACAGCAAGATGCCCTGTCACGCGAGACAACAGCCTTGCTGCGCGTACCAACCTTGGATATCACGCTGATCAACAGCCTAGATTCGCGAGGCAAAACTGTGCGTCGCGACGCACAGCCTCTCAAATAACCTTTGTCCAGGACGCCCTTCCGGACGTATAGTGTCCGCAGGTCCAGTCGTCTCCAATTCGCGCTCGAGGTGTGGCATGCCCCGGTTCCGGTACTTCCCCGGCCGTGTTCTCTTTTTCGTCGTCCTGATCCTCGCCGCCTCCGCGGCGCTGGCGGCGACGATTCATCCGACCGGAACCTCCGTTCCCGGCGAAGTGCTGGTGAAGATCCGGACGGATGCGTCCCAGAACGAGGTCGCCGGCATCGAGCATCTCGCCGACGCCGATCAGGGCGAGCGCGTCGCCACCGTGAAATCGGGACACATCGTCCGCCTGCATTCGCGCTCGAAGAACGTCGACGCGCTCATCACCGCGCTCTCGAAGAATCCCAACATCGAGTACGTCGAGCCCAACTACCTCCTGCACCTCGTCGCCACGCCCAACGACACCTCGTTCGGCCAGTTGTGGGGACTCAGGAACACGGGACAGGTGATCGGCGGCGTCGCCGGAATCGCGGGAGCGGACATCAGTGCCGAGGGGGCGTGGAATGTGACGACCGGCTCGGCGTCGATCGTCGTCGGCGTGGTCGACACCGGAATCGACTACAACCACCCCGATCTCGCCGCGAACGTCTGGAGCAACCCCGGCGGCAAAGGCAACGCCATCTGCGCGGCCGGAACGCACGGCTTCAACGCCATCACCAAGACCTGCAACCCGATGGACGACCACTACCACGGCACGCACGTGTCGGGAACGATCGGCGGCGTCGGCAACAACTCGCTGGGTGTCGCGGGCGTCAACTGGACGACCTCGATCATGGGACTCAAGTTCCTGGACTGGGACGGCGGCGGCACGACCGCCGACGCCATCGCGGCGATCGACTTCGCCGTGCAGGCGAAGATCGACGGCGTCAACGTGCGCGTCCTGTCGAACAGCTGGGGCGGCGGCGGATTCTCGAAGGCGCTGCTCGACGAGATCAACAAGGCCAACGAGAACGACATCCTGTTCGTCGCCTCGTCCGGCAACGACTACTCGAACAACGACACCTACCCGCACTATCCCTCGAGCTACGCGACGCCGAACATGATCGCCGTCGCGGCCACCGACAACCGCGACGCGCTGGCCTACTTCTCCAACATCGGTCCGACGACCGTCCACCTCGGCGCGCCGGGCCTGAACGTCTATTCGACCATGCCCGGTGGGTCCTATGGGTCGCTGAGCGGCACCTCCATGGCCGCGCCTCACGTCAGCGGCGTCGCCGCGCTGGTCCTGGCGCAGCATCCTGCCTACACGACCGCGCAGGTCAAAGCCGCGATTCTCGACAATACCGATCCGATCAGCAGCCTCCAGGGAAAGGTGATTACCAACGGGCGTCTCAATGCCGCCCGGGCGCTGGGCGTGCCCGCGGGTCCCGATTTCACGCTCTCCATCAGCCCTGCCTCGCGAACCGTCCTGCAGGGAGGGTCGACGACCTACACCGTCACCATTACACCGACGAACGGCTTCTCCGGGGACGTCGCGCTGTCGATCACCGGCCTGCCGGCGGGAGCCACCGGCTCCTTCACCCCGACCCCGGCGACCACCAACTCGACGCTGAGCATCACCACCAGCGCCGCCACACCGGTGAGCAACAACACGCCGATCATCACCGCATCGGGCGCCGGGAAATCACACTCCGCCGTCGCGACCCTCATCGTCACCGCTCCCCCGGTCTTCATTCCGTGCCCGACGCTGTCGTTCGTCACGCGCGTCGACAGCGGCACACCGACGGCGCTGCTGACGGCAGACTTCAACCGCGACGGAAAAGCGGATCTCGCGTCGACGAACGTGAGCACGAACAACGTCTCGGTGGTGCTCGGAAACGGCAATGGCTTCTTCCAGTCCTCCGTGAAATTCGCGGTCGGGACGGCTCCCCTGTCGCTGGCCGGCGCTGATTTCAACGGCGACGGCAGGATCGATCTCGTCACCGCGAATTCCGGCTCGAACAACGTCTCGATTCTCATCGGGAACGGCGACGGCACGTTCCTGGCCGCGACGCATGTCCCGGCCGGCACGAGTCCCTTCGCCGTGACCACGGGCGACTTCAACAACGACGGCAAGACCGACGTCGCCGTGGCGAACAACGGATCGAGCAACGTCTCGATCCTCCTGGGCGCGGGCGACGGGACGTTCCAGGCGGCCGTCAACTACGCCGCCGCGTCGGGACCGTTCAGCATCGCCGCCGCCGATCTCAATCGCGACGGCGCGGCCGATCTGGCGGTGGCCGCGTACAACGTCAGCAAGGTCGCGGTGCTCCGAGGCAACGGCGACGGCACCTTCCAGGCCGCGGTGACGTACAGCGCCGGAGGCGGCACCGCGGCCGTCGCGGCCGGCGACGTCAACGGCGACGGCAAGATCGATCTCGCCACCGCGAACTTCAGCACGAACAACGTCTCCATCCTCCTCGGGAACGGCGACGGCACATTGCAGGCGGCCACGAATCTCGCGGCCGGCACCGCGCCCTATTCAGTCACCGTCGGCGATCTCACCAACGACGGCAAGGCCGATCTCACGACCGCCAACAGCGAGTCCGACAACATTTCGCTCATGGTCGGGAACGGCGACGGCACCTTCCAGGCGGCGATCACGTATGCGTCCGACTACTACTATTACGGCGGCCCGAATCAGACCGTCCTCGGCGACTTCAACGGCGACGGCAAGACCGACGTTGCCGTCGCGAATCAATACAGCGGCATGGCCGTGCTGCTGAACACCGGCAGCTGCACGCTCAACTGCAACATCATGCTCGGCGCGGTGCAATACTCCGCCGGCACGACGCCCAACGCGCTGGCCGCGGGCGACTTCAATCGCGACGGCGTGCCCGATCTCGCGGTCGTGAACAGCGGCGCCAACACCGTCTCGATCGAGTTGGGCAATGTCGACGGCACCTTCATCGCCGGCGTCAATGCGGGCGTAGGCACCGCGCCCGGCTCCGTGGCCGCGGGCGACTTCGATGCCGACGGGAAGCTCGATCTGGCCGTGGGCAACAGCGGATCGAACAACGTCTCGATCCTGCGCGGCAACGGCGACGGCACGTTCCAGGCGGCCGTCCATTACGACGCCGGCACGAGCCCGCAGGCGGTGGCGATCGGCGACTTCGACCGCGACGGCCGCGCCGATCTCGCCGTCGCCAACAGCGGCACGAACAACGTCTCCGTCCTGCGCGGAAACGGCAACGCCACGTTCCAGGCCGCCGTGGATTACGGCGCCGGTACGAGCCCTCATGGCCTGGCCGTTGGCGACTTCAATCGCGACGGCATTCTCGACCTGGCCACTGCGAATTTCGGTTCCGGCAACGTCTCGCTGCTCGCCGGAAACGCCGCCGGAACGTTCCAGGCGGCGGTGAATTTCGGCGTCGGAAGCGGTCCGTATGCGATCGTCAGCGGCGATTTCAATCGCGACGGCAAAGCCGACCTGGCGGCCGCGAACAGCGGCTCGAACAACGTCTCCGTCCTCCTCGGAAACGGAAACGCGACGTTCCAGACGGCGGTCCAATACGCGGCGGGCGTCAATCCCGTCGGCCTGACCGTCGCCGACTTCAATGCCGACGGCAAATCCGATCTGGCCGCCGCGAATTACAACTCGCACAATGTCTCCGTTCTCATCGGCGCCGGCGACGGCTCGTTCGACACGCCCGGCAATCAAAGCTCGGGGACCGGCGCCGCGGCGGTGGCCAGCGGCGACTTCAATCGCGACGGCAAGCCCGATCTCGCCGTGGCCAACTCCGGTGCCGGCACGTTCTCCATCCTGCTGACGGCCTGCCCGCTGCCCGACCTCGTGGTCTCGAAGTCGCACGCCGGCAACTTCACGCAGGGCGCGATCGGCGCGACCTACACCATTACGGTCACGAACAACGGCGCGGCGACGACGTCGGGCCTGGTCACGGTGACGGATACGCTCCCATTGGGCCTGACCGCAACCGCGATCGGCGGCAGCGGCTGGACCTGCACGCTGGCTTCGCTGACCTGCACCCGCGGCGACGCGCTCGCGGGGGGCGCGGGCTATCCGGCCATCACGCTGACGGTCAACGTCGGCAGCGGAGCCGGGACCAATGTGCTCAACGTCGTCAACGTCTCCGGCGGCGGAGAGATCTACACCCTCAACAACAGCGCCAGCGACAGCGCGGCCGTCACGCAGATCACCGATCTCATCGTGACGTCGTCCCACAGCGGCAGTTTCACGCAGGGAGCCACCGGCAGGATCTACACTCTCGTCGCGAGAAATGCGGGCGGTCTCGCCACCAGCGGCACGGTCACGGTCGTCGACACACTCCCCACGGGGCTGACCGCCACCGCCATCAGCGGCTCCGGCTGGTCGTGCACGCTCGGCTCGCTCACCTGTACGCGCAGCGATTCTCTCGCGGCACGGACCAACTACCCGCCGATCACGCTCACGGTCAACGTCTCCGCCAGCGCGGCGCCCTCGGTCGTGAATACCGTGACCGTTTCGGGAGGCAGCGAGTCGAATACCGCCAACGATACGTCGGCCGATCTGACGGTCGTCTGGAACAGCGAGACCTGCGGGTCGTTCGGCGCGCCGGTTCTCTACACCACCGGCTCGGATCCGGTCGCCGTAGCGGCGAGAGACTTCAACGGCGACGGCAAAGTCGATCTCGCCGTCGTGAACAATTACTCCAACTCGGTCTCGGTGCTCCTCGGAAATGGCGACGGCACGTTCCAGGCCGCGGTCAACTACAACGTGGGCAGCTACCCGACCGGCCTCGGCCTCGCCGATCTCAATAACGACGGCAAAACCGACATCCTCGTCGTGGTCACCTATTCCTACGGCGTCGTGGTGTTGCTCGGCAACGGGAACGGCACCTTCGCGCCGGCGGTCGCCTATGTCGCGCATGCCGGATCCTATCCGAACTCCCTGGCCACCGGCGACTTCAACGGCGACGGCAACGTCGATGCCGCCGTCACCGCGGGCTCGCTGTTCGTCCTCCTCGGAAACGGAAACGGCTCGCTGCAGCCGGGAGTCGAATATGCGACCGGTACGTCGCTCAATTACGTCACTGCCGCGGAGCTCAATGGAGACAGCAAGCTCGATCTGATCATCAGTTCTTATTACAACGCCAAAGTATCGGTGATGCTCGGCAACGGCGACGGCACGTTCCAGCCGCCCGCGAATCAGATATCGATCTACGATCCGAATTACGTTTCGGTCGGCGACTTCAATGGCGACGGCAACACCGACGCCGCCGTCACCACCTATTACGACTCCAACGTCAAGATCCTGATGGGGGCCGGAAACGGCACGTTTGCGGCGCCGGTCACTTATCCCAGCGTTTATGGCAGCTATTCATCGACCATCGATGACGTCAACGGCGACGGCAAACTCGACATCCTCGTCGCCAATGGCGGCTCGAACGGTATTTCCGTGCTCCGCGGAAACGGCGACGGGACGTTCCAGCCTTACACCTTCTTCAATGTCGGTTCAGGTCCGTACCAGGTCGTGGTCAGCGACTTCAACGGCGACGGCAAGGCCGACCTGGCCGCGGCCCTGCGCTATTCCGGCAAGCTCGGCATCCTGATGAACGGATGCCCCGACCTCACCCTCACCAAGACCCATTCGGGAACGTTCTACAGCGGCCAGACCGGATATTACGGATTGAGGGTCGGCAACAGCGGCATGGGCAACAGTGCCGGCCAGATCTCGGTGACCGACGCGCTCCCGGCCGGTCTCACCGCGGTTTCGATGTACGGCTACGGATGGACGTGCACGCTGGCGACGCTGACCTGCACGACCACCAACTCGGTCACGTCGGGCGGCTATCTCGATTACATCAACGTCGTCGTCAACATCGCCCCCAGCGCTCCCGCCAGCATTACGAACACGGCCACGGTCACCGGCGGCGGCGACACGAACAACGCCAACAACAGCGCCAGCGATACGACCACCGTCCAGCAGGCGCCGGACCTCGTCGTTACCAAGAGTCACAGTGGAAACTTCGTCCAGGGCCAGAACGCAACGTACACCATCACCGTCGGGAACACCGGCGGCGGATCGACCAGCGGTGCCGTCACCGTCAACGATTATCTTCCGTCGAGCATGAGCGTGACGTCGATGAGCGGAGCAGGCTGGACCTGTCAAAACGCGAACGCGACCTGCACGCGGTCGGACGCCCTCGCCTTCGGAGCGACCTATCCGCCCATCACTCTCACGGTGAGCGTGTCCGTGAACGCGTTGCAGGCGGTGACGAACACCGCCTACGTCTCGGGCGGCGGCGAGCCTTCTTTGACCAGCTACAACAACTCGTTTTACGACTTCACTCAGATTCTCACGAAACCCACTCTGGTCACGGCGGCGGCGGTATCGACGTCGGCGGTGAACGTCACCTGGAGCCCGGTCGCTTACGCCTCCGGCTATCAGGTTCTGCGCAGTTCCAACAACGGGCCGTTCGTGGTGGTCGGCACGCCCACGTTCAACGTTTTCGTGGACACCACGGTCGCGCCGAATACGGCGTACCTCTATCAGGTCAAGTCGACCGACGGCGTTTCCCTGAGCCCGGCGAGCCTGATCGATCTCGCCACGACGGTCATGTTCACCGACGATCCCCTCGTGGCGGGAACGACGAGGAGCAAGGCCGCGCACATTACGGAATTGCGAACGGCCGTCAATGCCGTGCGTGCCCTCGCGGGACTGGCGCCGGCCGCATTCACCGACCCGGCCCTCGGCGACGGCTCGCCGGTCCGCGCCGTGCACATTATCGAACTGCGCACGGCGCTGGTGGAGGCGCGGAACGCCCTCTACCTCGACGGCATCAATTTCCTCGATCCATTGACGTCGACGACCCGATTGAAGGCCGTGCACGTCCAGCAGCTCCGCTCCGCCGTGAAATAGATGGATGGACCCGGCGTCGATGCCCTGATGCGCGACTATGACGGCGACGTTCCCGGCGCCTCGCTGCACATCGGCTCGGGGCCGGTTGCCTTGTCCGGCTGGACGAACGTCGATCTCGTTCCTTATGAGGGCGTGCACGTCGTCTGCGACGTGCGGCATGGACTGCCGTTCAAGAGCGTCGATCTGATCTTCGCCGAGCATTTCATCGAGCACCTCACGCTCGCCGGCGGCCTCCGCTTCCTGCGCGAATGCCGGCGCACGCTCGCCGCGGACGGGACGTTGCGCTTATCGACGCCGAACCTCGACTGGGTCTGGCTGACGCATTACAAGCCGCCCGCCGAGATGAGCCTCGAAGAAGAACTGTACGGCTGTCTCGAAATGAATCGCGCCTTCCACGGCTGGGGCCATCAGTTTCTCTACAACCGCCGCACGCTGACCAGTGCATTACGCAGTGCCGGCTTCGGCCTCGTCATCGAGCTCGCCTACGGCGAGAGCGAAAACGCCGCGCTGCAGAACCTCGAGCGCCACGAACGCCACCGCGACCTCCCCGACGCCCCCTCGGTGCTCGTCCTCGAAGCCTCCGGCTACGGCAACGACGACACGGAGTTCGAGCGCATCGCCGAACCCTACATCCGCGACGCCGCCGTCACTTGACGCGGTCGCGGACGATGATTGCCAGCTCGCGCAATGGACGCGCGTCTTTGCCGAGGGGCTCGATCGCGGTCAGGGACGTCTCGACCAGTTCCCCGCTCAGCTTGCGCGCGCCTTCGACGCCGGCGAGCTTCACGAACGTCAGCCTCTGCTCGTCCTTGCCGACATCCTTTCCCAGCACCTCGGGGACGGACGTCACGTCGAGCACGTCGTCGGTGATCTGGAATGCCAGGCCGAGGTTCTTGGCGAAGACTTCGATGCGCTGCAGCGGGGCGGGATGCACGTTCGCCAGCATCGCGCCGACCGCGGCGGCGGCGACGAACAGCGCGCCGGTCTTGCGGGAGTGGATGAACTCCAGCGTGTCGAAGTCGAGATGCGACCCTTCGCTATGCAGATCGACCGCCTCGCCGGCGACCGTGCCGTTCCAGCCCACCGCGTCGACCACGCGCTGCAGCACCTGGCGCATCGGCCAGCGCCGCGGCGAAAGGCTCGCGTGCGTGTCGGCGATGAGGCCGTAGGAGTGATTGAGCAGCGCGACCGCCGAGAGAATCGCCAGGTCCTCGCCGAACTCGCGATGCAATGCCGGCTGGCCGCGGCGCAGCAGCGCGTCGTCCATCGCCGGCAGGTCGTCGAGGATCAGCGATGACGCGTGGATCATCTCCATCGCCGCCGCCGCGCCGACGAGCTTCCCGGCCTTGCAGCCGAAGGTCTCCCCCACCGCGATCGTGAGCACGCCGCGGACGCGCTTTCCGGCCGCCCCCAGGGCGCGGCGGAGCGGCGCATCGAGCGGAGCCGGCGCGCCCGTCTTCGACGACAGCTCCTGCAAATAGTCATCGATGAGCGCGCGGCGCGCCGAGAAGTAGTCGTTCACCGGCGCGCATGGTAGCATCGCCCAAGTCTATGAACCTTCGACACTTCGGACGGACCCAGCAGATGTGGGTCCTCGTTGTGGCCTGCGTCATCCTCTACGCAATTTTCCTCTGGTTCGTCCCCGACATGAACCTCCAGCTGTGGTGGAAAGTCATGCTCGCGGGCGTCGCCGCAGCGGTGGTCAGCATCTTCGTCTTTCAGGTCTGGCTGAGCCGCGTCCTGGCGCGGCGCGAGGGGATGATCAAGCTGATCGACCGCGTCACCACCGGCGATCTCTCCCTCACCGCGCGCGACATCGTCGCGGAGACACAGTCGGCGAAGATGGGCGCGGCGATGCGCGCGCTGGTGGCGACGCTCGAGCGCACCATCCGCCGCTTCGGGCAGCTCGCCGCCGACGTCTCGAGAGTCAGCGAGCAGATCAGCGGCCGCTCGCGCATCCTCGCGCGCAGCGCGTCGGACCAGCTCGGCTCGACGGAGTCGACCTCCTCGTCGGTCACGCAGATCGACCAGTCGATCAACAACGTCCGCAAGAGCATGGAAGACCTCTCCGCGAACGCGGAAGAGACGTCGACGTCGATCCTGGAGATGTCGGCATCGATCGAGGAAGTGAGCCGCATCGCCGACACGCTCTCCGAGTTCGTCGAGCAGACCGGCTCCGCGATCGAAGAGATGATCGCCTCGATCAACGAGGTCGCGACGAACACCGAGTCGTTCTCCTCCTTCGCCACGCAGACCGCGTCGTCGATGGTGGAGATGAACGCCACCACCGAGGAGATCCGCAACTCGGCGCGGCAGTCGTCGGAGCTCGCGCGCTACGTCAAAGACGCCGCGAACGAAGGACGCACCGCCGTCGAAGGCACGGTCGGCGGCATGCGCAAGATCCAGGTGGCGGTCGACGAGGCCAAGGGCGCCCTCGGCGATCTCGCCGAGCGCTCGCAGGAGATCGGCGACATCGTCCGCGTGATCGACGACATCGCCGGCCAGACCAACCTCCTCGCGCTCAACGCCGCGATCATCGCCGCGCAGGCCGGCGAGCGCGGGCGCGGCTTCGCCGTCGTGGCCGACGAGATCCGCGACCTCTCGGAGCGCACCTCGGTATCGACCGAGGAGATCCGCACGCTGATTCAGAACGTGCAGAAGGGCGTCGGCAAGGCCGCGGAGCAGATGACCCTCAGCGCCGACCGCGTGAGCGACGGCGTCAGTCTCACCGCGCGCGCCTCGCAGGTGCTCGACAAGATCCTCGAGCTCACCGACCGCTCGACCAGCTCGATCTCCGAGATCGCGCGCGCCACCGAGGAGCAGGCCCGCGGCAGCTCGGCGGCGACGGCGGCCATCGAGGAAGTGACGAAGATGGTGCAGCAGACCGCCGCGGCGACGCAGCAGCAGTCGCTGACCTCGCGCAAGATCGGCGAGCAGGCGGCGATGGTGCGCGACTACACCAAGCACCTCAAGCGCGCAATGAACGAGCAGGAGACCGGCAGCCGCGCCATCAGCCGGGCCATGGAGAACATCATGGGGCTCGTGCAGACGGTGCTCGAGTCGACGTCCGTCCTCGCCGCCGAGAGCTCGGCGATCGTGAAGTCGATGGAGATCATCAAGCACGGCTCGCGCGAGTCGAGCTTCGGCGTGAGCGATCTCAATCAGATGGCCAACTCGCTGAGCCACGAGTCGACGCTGCTCAAGCAGGAGCTCGGGCGCTTCACGCTTCCCGCGCCGAATCGCGGCGGCAGGGTGAGCACCGCCACCGTGCTGTGGCAGAAGCTGACCTTCGACCCGGCGCACACGTCGGCGTCCGCGCTCGGTTTCCTCTCAAAGGCGATTCACGCGAACCTGGTGAAGTACGGGGAGGGCGCGGAGCTGATGCCCGATCTCGCCGAGCGCTGGGAAGTGCTCGAGCAGGGGCATCTCTACCGCTTCCAGCTTCGCCGCGGCGCGCGCTTCCATAACGGGCGTCCGATCGAGGCGAAAGACGTCTACGAGTCGTTCCTCCGCCTGCTCCTGCCGGAGGTGAAGTCGACCGGCGCCTGGATCATGCGCAGCGTGCGCGGCGCGAAGGACGTGCTGGAGGGCCGCACGCGCGCGCTCTCCGGGATCGTCGTGCGCGACCCGCACACGCTCGAGTTCTATCTCGACGAGCCGGTGGCGTTCTTCCTCTCGCTGCTGACGATGCATGAATGCGGAATCGTCTGCCCCGAGGATGCGCGCGACCACGAGCGCTACCGCCTGCTCGGCACCGGCGCGGGTCCGTTCCGCGTCGACGAGGTGGTGGAAGGCGACCACGTGCGGCTGGTGAAGAACCGCGACTACTACGTGCCGGACGTGCCGTTCGTGGACGAGCTGACGTTCCGCCTCGACCTGCGCAGCTTCCGCGACATGGCCGAGGCGTTCATTCGCGGGGAGCTCGACGTCGCGCACGGCATTCCGCCGAAGATCGTCAACGAGGTGCGCAACGATCCGCGCTTCGCGCCTTACCTGTTGACGACGGTGCAGCTCCACACCTCGTACCTCGCATACGACACCTCCACCGCGCCGTTCGACCGCGTCGAGGTACGCCAGGCCGTGAACTGCGCCGTCAACCGCGAGCGGATCAACGAGCGCGTCTACACCGGGCTCGCGGTCGTCGCGCAGTCGCTGCTGCCGCCGGGACTCCTCGGATACGACGAGTCGCTGCGCGGCCACGCGTACGATCCCGACCGCGCGCGGACGCTGATGCGGAGCGCGGGCTACGGCTCCGGCTTCTCGATGGAGTACCGCACCTGGGACACGGATGAGTTCAACAACTCCGGCATGGTGCCGCTGATCATCGAGGATCTCGCCGCGATCGGCATTACCGTCAACGTGACCCGGCATTCGGCCACCGAGGCGCGCGCGCCGCTCGAGAGGCGCGGGCATGGGCAGCTCTACTGCGCGAACTGGTACGCCGACTTCCCGGACTCCGACAACTTCTTCTACATCTTCTTCCACTCGGAGGCGTCGTCGTCCGTCCGCGGCCTGTACTTCCACCGGCCGGACGTCGACGCGAAGATCATCGAGGCGCGGCGCTCGAACGACAGCGAGAAGCGCACGGCGATCTATCGCGGCCTGAACGAGCTGGTGGTGAAGGAAGCGCCGCTCGCGCCGCTGTTCCACGAGCGCCTGTTCGTGCTGCACAAGCCGGAGATCCGCGGCGTGCGGACCTCGCTCGTGCCGCCGCCGGTGCGGTATCGCGACGTGTGGCGTGAGCAGACTTAAGGTTCACGCCGCGCTGTTCACCGTGGCGCTGCTTTTCTCGGCCAATTACATCCTGGCGAAGCTCGGCATGCGCGAGTTCGCGCCGCTCTCGTTCGCGTGGCTGCGCATCGCCGCCGCCGCGGCCATCATGTCCGTCGTCGTACGCGACGCCGAGCCGCTCGGGCGCGAAGATGCGCGCCGCATTTTCGTATGGGCCTTGCTCGGCGTGGTCATCAACGCGTCGCTGTTTCTCCTCGGACTGTCTTTGACGACCGTGCAGGTCTCGGCGGTGCTGATCACCGCCATCCCGGTGTTCACGCTCGCGCTGGCGATCCTGGCCGGCAACGAGCGCCCCACGGCGACGCGCATCGGCGGCATCGCCCTCGCCGCCGCGGGCGCGCTGCTCGTGGTCGGCGGGGAGAGCCTGCACGGATCGCGGTCGTCGTTCATCGGCGCGGTGCTGATCGTGCTCAATTGTTTTTCGTACGCGACGTATCTCGTGATCTCGAAGCCGCACATGGCGCGGCTGTCGGCGCGGCGCGTCGTCGCGCGGATGTTTCTCGTCGGCAGCGTGCTGATGCTGCCGGTCTCGGGATATTCGCTGTGGCACGAACGCTGGTCTGCGATCCCGGCCCGCGCGTGGCTGGTGCTGGCGGTCGTGGTCGCCGGCCCGACCGTCATCGCCTATCTGCTGCAGGCGTGGGCGCTGGGACACGCGGACAGCTCGGCGGTCGCGGCCTACACGTACGTCCAGCCGGTACTGGCGTCGTTTCTCGGGGCGGTCGTCTTCGGCGAGGCCATCCGTCCCATCGTCGTGCTCGCCGCGGTCATGATTTTCACCGGCGTCTGGCTGGCGGGCCGGGCATCGGGGCCGATTCCCGAGTAACCTGTAAACGAAATCCGCCTTTGTCCGTCGAAATCACGTGAGAAGCAACGTGGCAGCGTTCCGATTGCACGACCCCGGCGACGGCCCGACGGACCGCGAGTTGATCGACCGGACGCTGGCCGGCGACGGCGCCGCCTACGGGATCCTCGTCGAGCGCTTTCAGCGCCGGATCTATCGCGTGGCCTTCGCCATCGTGCGCGACGACGTCGAGGCGGACACCGTCACGCAGGACACGTTCGTCCAGGCCTACACGCATCTCGCGCGCTTCCAGGGACGCTCGGAGCTGGAGACTTGGCTGACCCGCATCGCCATCAACCGCTCGCGCGACGCGCTGCGCCGCCGCCGATTCCTGAGCCTCTTCACGCGCGACGAGGAAGACGGCGAGACGATGATCGAGCCGGTGGACGACCGCCCCGATCCGGAACGGCAGATCATGTCGGTGCAGCTCCGCGCGGCGATCGTGCGCGCGGAACGGCAGCTGTCGCCGCAGCAGAAGGTGATCTTCCGCCTTCGCCACTATGAGAGTCTTTCGCTCGAGGAGATCGCCGATCACCTCGGCCTGCGCGCGGGCACGGTCCGCGCTCATCTGTTTCGCGCCATCCACAAGGTACGCAGAGAGCTTGCGGCATGGCGATCCCACGGAGGTAGCGATGAAGCAGCACTACAGTGAAGCCGATCTGCTCGAGACGTACTACACGCAGCCCGGCGACTCGATGCCGGTGATGATGCACCTCGCGGAGTGCGGCGAGTGCGCGTCGCGCTACGAGCGCCTGGAGCGCAAGGTGCGCGGCCTGGCCGCGTGCGAGCACGACAAGCCGGAGACGTTCTGGGCGCGCCAGCGGATCTCGATCATGCGAAAGGTGGAGGGGCGGAAGGCGCGGCCGGTGATGCGGTATGCGGCCGCGGCGGCGTTGACGCTGGCGTTGGGCGGGCTGGTGACGTGGAGAGAGGTCTCCCAGTCTCCAAGTCTCCCGGTCTCCGAGAGTGTCACCATCACCGCGTCAGCCGAAACCGAACCTCCGGCCATCACCACGGATCCCTGGCAGTCCGAGGAGTTGAAGGACTACCAGCCGGTCGTTGCGTGGGAGTCGTGGGTCGAGGCGGACACGAAGGGTAACGGGGATCACTCGTGAAGATGAATCGGATCGTGCTCGCCGCGGTGCTCGTGCTGGCGGCGGCATTTGCAAACGCGCAGAACATGCCGCCCGGCAAGTGGTGGCAGAAGCCGGAGATCGTGCAGCACCTGCAGCTCACCAACGACCAGCAGGACAAGCTCGACGAGATTTTCCGCGGGGCGGCGAACGGATTGATCGACGCGAAGGGCGACGTGGAGAAGCTGCAGATCGCGCTGCGCGGCGAGCTCGATCGTCCGCAGGTCAAGCGCGCCGATGTGCTGCGCATCGCCAAGCAGCTCGGCGAGGCGCGCGGACGTCTCTTCGAGCGCGAGCTGACCATGCTCATCGACATGCGCGGCGTGCTGAACGACCAGCAGTGGAACCGCATGAAGAACGTGCTCGACCGCATGCAGAACATGAATCGAGAGCGGCCGATGCAGCAGAAGCCGATGCGACGCCGGCAACCGTAGGCTTTGGACTGCGGCGGCGCTGCCGCCGCTATCCGAAAGCGGCGGCAATGCCGCCGCAGTCCACATAGAATCGGCGCGTGCTCGACGTCGCGCTGCGCAACGTCTCATTCGCGAACATCCTCCGCGACGTCACCCTGACGTTTCCCGCGAGTAAACACACCGCGCTCGCCGGTCCGCCGGGCGCGGGCGCGTCGACGCTGATCCGTCTCATCGCCGGCACGCTGAAACCGTCGGCCGGCGAGATCGTCATCGGCACGCGCGTGGTCACGGACGTCAAGCCGTCGCGCCGCCCGCTGCTCCATGTCACGTCCGACATCGACGTACCGGGGCGCTGGAGCGTGCAGCACGCGCTCATCGCCGCCGTCCGTACGCGCACGCTCGATCGCGAAGACCGCCATCGCGAGTTCGAGCTGGCCGCGGAAAAGTGGGAGCTCGTACCGCTGTTGGATCGCCGCATCGACACGCTCTCGTCCACCGAGGCCGCGCGCGTGCACTTCGCGCGCATCGAGCTGCTGCGCCCGGCCATCGTCGTCGCCGACCGCTGGCTCGAGCGCGTCAATGCGTCGGAGCCGCTCGCGGACATGCTGTATCGGACGATGCGTGTTCTCGGCGCGACCGTCATCTCGGTGCCGGCGACACGCGGCGAGGTCGCGTTCAGCGATCACATCGTGGTGCTGGAGAACGGACGCGTCGCGCAGGCCGGAAGCGCGGCCGAGGTATTCGCGAACCCGGTCAGCGACGCCGCCGCGGCGGCGACCGGCGAGGCCGACGTCATCCCGGTCACGATCCGGGGCAACGAAGTGGAGTCGGTCATCGGGGCGTGGCAGGTCGCGGAGCCGCCGTTTCAGGGAAGCGGCGTCGCGCTGGTGCGGCCGTCCGATTTCTCGCTGGCCGAGGCCGGCGAGGATTCCGACCTCATCTTCGGCGTGGAAGAGGCGGGATTTGCCGACGGGCGCTGGATCGCCCGAGGCATGCTCAGCGGCGGCGTGACGCTGCGGGTCGAGCTGCCAAGCCACGCGAACATCCACAAAGGGCGCCTCCTGGCGCTGCGTTACGACCCCTCCCGGTTCCGCCTGCTCCCGCGCGAGCTCGCTCCCCTGCGCGCCTCCGTACCGACCGACGTCGTGCCGCCGCTCTCGGAATCGCGATGAGGCGCGCCATTTGCAGCGTCCGCTGCGACGCCGCACTGCTGTCCTAAACAGGAGTATCCGAATTTGATCCGAGCGCGCCGAACTCCGTTCAAGCTCCGCAAGCTCCTCGTCATCGACGACGACCAGAAAACCGTCGCCTACTACCGCGAGCTGCTCACGCCGTACGGCTTCGAGGTGCTGATCGCGCTCGACGGCGAGCAGGCCATCCCGCTCGTCGAGACCAATCCCGACATCCTGCTGGTGATCCTCGACATCTCCATGCCGCGTATGGACGGACGCCAGTGGCTGCGCTGGTTCCGGACGAAGAGCAAGGAGGCGCCGGTGATCGTCATCAGCGGCTACAAGCTCGAACCGGAGGACGAAGAGCTCAAGCCGTCAGTGGTGCTCGAGAAACCCTTCCACGTCGCCGAGCTCCTCGACCTGGTCGGCCTTTTCTGCGGCCTCGGCACCCCGATCACGGAGCCGCGAGACGTGACGGCTTAGGTGGAGCGGCGGGCTTTAGCCCGCCGAAACGCGGCCGGCGGGCTAAAGCCCGCCGCTCCACAGGAACGCTAGCCGCGCGGATATGCGCAGCTCTCAATCGACTGCAGGTCGAGCTGCATCGAGGCGATGCTCTGCTGGATCTCGATGCGCACCGGGATGCGGCGCTCGTCGGCGGACAGCCACACCTTCACGCCGCCCTGCCATTTCTTGCCGCCCGGCGCGTCGACGATCGCGAACTCCTTCACGCCCACGCGGCGTCCGTCGACGGTCATCACCTTGTTCTCGCCGGGACGGAAGATGACCGGATACTCGCGGCCGTCGGTGTAGATGCTGGTCTGCATCGGCGCGTTCAGCGTGTGGGCGTGCTGGCGAAGGAAGTAGATCGCGGTGAGGATGTCGCGCGTCTGCTGCTGATCGGCCGGCAGCATCCTCACCCGGTTCTCCACCTCCTCGGTGGTCTGCTTGCGGATGCGCGCGAGGCGCTTCACGTAGTCGAAGATCGTCCGCTCGTTGCGCGCCTTCTTCCCCCACGCGTAGCCGTGATAGGTCATCAGCGTGCGCGTGTCGCGGTCGTCCATCTGCGACTCGTACGCGTAGAAGCCGCCCTGCTTGCCGCTCGGCGCGGTGATGAGCAACTCGCTGTGGACGGCATGATCGCCGGCCGCGGGATAGGTCGTGCGGAAACTGCCGACGCCGCTCGTCGGAAAGATCAGCCCGGCCAGGAAGCGAACGCCGCCCTTGAGGCGCCACGAATAGCGCAGCTCCTCGACATTCGTGTCGTTACAGCTCAGGTCGGACGCGAACGCCGTGGCGGACACGAACGCGACCATGAGGGCGACGATGCTGCGCTGGATCATGTTCATTGGACGCGATTACAAACAGAAAGGTGCGGGGCGATATTCACGGCTCACATCGCCGCAATTGCCTGTTCAACCTCATCAATCACGTAGTCGGGCGTCGACGAGCCGGCCGTCAGTCCGACGACTTCCGCGCCGCTCAGCCATTGCGGCTCGATGTCGTTCGCGCCCTGGATCAGATACGCCGGCTTGTTCTCGCGGCAGATCTCCCAGAGGTGTTTCGTGTTCGCGCTCTTGCGGCCGCCGATGATGATGATGACGTCGATCTCCGGGTCGTGGGCGAGCACGCGCGCGGCGTCCTGGTTCTCTTTCGTCGCGTAGCAGATCGTGTCGCCGCGCTCGACCTGCTCCGCGCGCCGCTCGATGACGCGCACGACGTCCTCGAACTCCTCGGCATTGAGCGTGGTCTGGTAGAAGATCTTGATCTTCGGGTACGGGCTCCAGTCGATCGACTCGGCCTCCTCGATCTTCGAGACGATGTGGTACGTCGCCGGATCGAGGTCGTTGGTGTAGCCGATGACCTCGCGGTGTTTCGGATCGCCGATGAAGACGAGGTGATAGTCCGTGGCGAGGGCCTGCTTCGACTCGCGGTGGATGTCGTAGACGAACTTGCAGGTTGTGTCGAGGATCTGCAGCCCATGCTCGCGGGCGCGGTCGTGAAACGACGGCGGCACGCCGTGCGCCGAAAACACGATCGTCGGCTCCTGCACCGCCACGATCTCGTCGACCGTGCGCACGCCGAGGTCCTCCATCTCCTGGACCACCCGCTCGTTGTGCACCACCTGCCCGAGAATCGCCCCCCGCCCCCCCTTCGCCGCGAATCGCTTGACCTTGAGATCGGCGATGCGGACGCCGGAGCAGAAGCCGTACTTGGTTGCGCGCTTTACTTTCATCGGGGGAGTAAACGTTAGTACTCGAGTGCGCATTCTAAGGGTTGCTGAGTTGCTAGGTTGCTGGGTTGCTAAAGACCTAGCAACTCAGCAACCTAGCAACCCAGCAACCAATACAATCCCCACGTGTCCACCCGCCCCGAACCTCTCTTCACGACGAGATTCGCCGCCCTCTGGCTCTTCCAATTCGCCACCTTCTTCGCGGCGTTCCAGCTCTTTCCGGTCATTCCGTTCCGGATTCTGGCGCTCGGGGGGACGAAGGCGGCGGCGGGGTCGTTTTTGTTTGTCTACACGATCTCCAGCGCGTTTGCGGCGCCGGTGATGGGGGCGATCGCGGATCACTTCGGGCGGAAGCGCATGCTCATCACGGCGTCGCTGCTGTTCATCGTCTTCTCGCTGCTCTACGCCATCGTCACCTGGCTCCCGCTGGTGCTGCTGATCGGCGTCGCGCATGGCTCGCTCTGGTCGGCGATCCTCTCCTCGGCCGGCGCGATCATGACCGACTACATCCCGGCCTCGCGGCGCACCGAGGGGCTGGCGTACTGGGGACTCGCGCCGACGGCGGCGGTGGCGATCGCGCCGATGGTCGGGCTGTTCGTCTATCGCCACGGCTGGACGATGCTCTGCCTCGATCTGGCGGCGATCTCGATGCTGACGTCGATCTGGGCGACGAGGTTGCCGGTGGAGCGGCGGCCGCTTCGGCCGCCGGACGGCACGGCGCCCGGAGCGGGCGACGCTCCACTCAACCTCCGTGAGTTGTGGGATTGGCGGGTGGTGCGGGCGACGCTTGCGCTCACCTGCACCGCGGTCGGATACGGCGGCATCACCAGCTACGTCGCGATCCTCGCGCACGAACGGCATCTCCAGCCGGATTCGCTGTTCTTCACCGTCTTCGCGATCGCCACCGTGACCGTGCGCGTGCTCACCTCGCGCCTCGGCGATCGCTTCGGCCCGCTGGTGCTGCTCTATCCCGCGTTCGTGGCGATGCCGGTTGCTCTGGCGATCCTCTCTTTCGCGTCGACGCACGCGCAGCTCGTCGCGTCGGCGATCCTCTTCGGCCTCGGCCTCGGCTCCGCCTTCCCCGCGTTCATGACGCTCATCGTCGGCGCGACGGACGAGCGCAGCCGCGCGCGCACGTTCGGCAGCGTGATCTGGGCGTTCGACACCGGCATCGGCATCGGCTCGCTCGCCATCGGCGCGATCGGGCAGCGCTACGGACTCGGAACCGGGTTCGCGCTGTCGGCCGGACTGAGCGCGCTCGCGATCCCGGTCTTCCTCATGACCGCGAGGCGCTTCGTCGTTACGGCCCGATGACGATTTTCGTGCCGCGCGGCAGGCGGATGTCCGCCGAGACGCCGCGGTCGAACACGCCCGTGTACCACGAGGCCGGCTTCTGCGCGCCGCCGTGGTCCATCAGGTAGCGGCCGAGGTTGAAGGCGTCCCTCTGCGACATCCGGATGCAGCCGTGTGAGGCGGCGTCGCCGAGCATGTCCTCATCGCCGGTGCCGTGGATGTAGAAGTCGGGCTCCTTGAAGAAGATCTTCACGACCTTCATCGGGTTCTTGTCGCTGCCGGGAGCGGCCGGTTTTTTGTCCTTCGCCCACTTCTCGTCCGGCGGCACCCAGGCCGGATTCCAGACGATGTGATTGATGTGGAACGTGCCCTGCGGCGTCGGATACTTCTTCTTGCCCACGGAGATGTCGTAGCGGCGGATGGTCCTGCCGCCGACGCGCAGCTCCATGACGTTTTTCTTCGTGCTGGCGGCGAGGGTGACCTCGCCCGGGACAGCGGTTTTCGTGGCAAACAGGGTCAGGAGGAAGAGGATCGTGGTCACATGGCAACGGAAGTGCAGAATCTCTGCCGCATGCCGGAACCGGAAGAACAGAAAGACGAGCACATGGAACGCCACGTGGTCTACGAGACGGTGAGCTCGAGCTCCACCAAGGGCAACGCCGTGACGTTCATCGTGATCATCGTCGTCGCCATCGCCCTGATCGCCTGGGTCGTGATGCAGATGCGTTAGAGTCGCGCGTCATGTTGACGCCACTCGTCCTAGCCGCAACGCTGACTCTCGACCCGCGCGCCGCCGAGCGCTTCGCGAACCTCGCGCTGGCGTGCGCGCACAAGGAGTATCCGAACAAGATCGCGCACGTCCTCAACTCCGACAAGGACGTCGCGCCGCCGCGCGCGCTGACGCCGGCGTTCTACGGCTGCTACGACTGGCATTCGTCGGTGCATGGCCACTGGCTCCTGGCACGCCTGGCGCGGCTCTCCCCCGACGCGCCGTTCGCGGCGAATGCGCGTGCGGCGCTCGCGGAGAGCATCACGCCGGCGAACATCGCGCAGGAAGTGGCCTATCTCAATCGTCCCGGCCAGGCCAGCTTCGAGCGGCCGTACGGCCTCGCGTGGCTGCTGCAGCTGACCGGCGAGCTGCGCGAGACCAACGACCCGCTGTACGCGACGATCAAGCCGCTCGAAGGCGCCGCGGTGGAGCGATTGAAGACCTGGCTGCCGAAGCTCTCCTACGCCGTCCGCTCCGGCGAGCACAGTCAGACCGCGTTCGCGCTTGGACTCATGCTCGACTCGACGGCCGACAACGACTTCGCGAGTCTCATTCGCACGCGCGCCCGCGCGTTCTACGGCAACGATCGCAACTGCCCGCTCGCCTACGAGCCGTCCGGCGAAGACTTTCTATCGCCGTGTCTAGCCGAGGCCGACCTGATGCGCCGAGTGTTGCCACCGGGCGAGTACGCGAAGTGGCTGACGCGCTTCATGCCGAAGATGACGCTCATGCCGGCCATCGTCACCGATCCCAGCGATCCGAAGCTCGCGCATCTCGACGGACTCAATCTCAGCCGCGCCTGGATGCTCGAAGGCATCGCCTCCGGCCTGCCGAAGAACGACCCGCGCGTCGCCTCGCTGCTCGCGGCTTCGAAAGCGCACGCCGATGCGGGACTGAAGTCCGTCACCGGCGAGCACTACGAAGGCGGCCACTGGCTCGGCAGCTTCGCGACCTATCTGGTCACGAAGCGCGGGATCCGCTGACTCACTCCTTCTTCTTCCGCACCCGCAGCGCCGGCGACGACAGATCGAGCTCCGCCTGCGAGATGACCTCGACGTCCTCGAACTGCGCGCGCAGCGGCTCGACGAACTCCTTGGCGTTGCCGGCGATGACGACGCTGAAGTCCTTCGACGCCAGATGCGACGCCGCGAACGCGCGCACGTCCGCCGCCGTCACCGCCTGCATCCTCGGCACGTACTGATTGATGTCGCTCAGCGGCTGGTCGTAGAGCGCGAGCGTCGCCACGCGGTTGACGATCCCGCTCGTGGTCTCCAGCGAGAACGCGAAGCCGCCGATCACCGCCGCCTTCCTCGGCAGCAGCTCCGCCTCCGGCACGTCGGTCGTCGCGAGGCGGTCGAGCTCTCCGCGCACCAACTGCACGAGCTCCGCCGCCGAGGCGTGCTTCGTCTGCGCGGTAGCGGCGAACGGCCCGACATCCGCGCGCGGCTCGAAGCTGCTCTCCGCGCCGTAGCTCAGCCCGCGCTTGATCCGCACTTCCTGATTCAGCCGCGACGAGTACCCGCCGCCGAGGACCATGTTCGCCACGATCGCCTTCGAGTAATCCGGATCCGCGCGGCGGATGCCGGGGCCGGCGATCACCACGGCGGAGTTGCCGGCGTCCGGCATGTCGATGACCACCACGCGCGGGTGGAGCGGCGCCCGCTCCGGGCGCCGGCTTTCGGCGGCCGAAGCGGCCGCCGCTCCACTCTTCCACGATCCAAACAACTTTTCCGCCAGTGCGAACGCGTCCTCCGCGGCCAGATCCCCCGCGAACACGAGCACGGCGTTGCCGGGGCGGTAGTACGCGCGATGGAACTTCACGAGGTCGTCGCGCGTGAGCTTGGCGAGGGTCGATGGCAGTCCTTCGAGGTTGTGTCCGTACGGCGCGGCGCCGAACACGAGGCGCGAGGCGACCATCGCCGCGACGGCGTCGGGCTGCTCGAGCGTCACCTGCAGCGAGTCGAGGACCCGCGCGCGCTCGCGATCGAGCTCGCTTTTCCTGAACGTTGCGTTGCGCGCGACGTCGGCGACGTACTCCATCGTCTTGCCGAGGTTCGCCGACATCACGCTGATGTTGATCGACGTGCTGTCCCATCCGGCATTCGCGGACAGCGTCGCACCGAGGGCTTCGACGCCGCGCGCGATCTCCTCGGCGGTGCGCGTCTTCGTCCCCTTGGTCAGCACGTTGGCGGTCATCTGCGCGAGCCCGTCGCGGTTCTTCGGATCGGCGCCCGCGCCGGTCCTGATCATCAGCCGCGCGGCGACGAGCGGCAGTCCCGGCTTCGGCACCACGATCACGCGCAGCCCGTTGCCGAGCGTCTTCTCCACCGCCTGCGGTACTTTTGTTTCCCGCGGCGCGGCCGGCGGAGGCGGCGTCTGGACTGCGGCAGCGATGCTGCCGCTTTCAACAGCGGCGACGAGCAGCAATGCGACGAGCCGCTTCATTTCTTCTCCCTGTAATCGATCACGACCGCCTTGCCGTCGAGCAGATACTGCTTCACCACGCGCTGGATGTCGGCCGCGGTGAGCGCCTGCAGTTTCGCGAGGTTGTCGTTGATGCCGTTCGCGTCGTGATCGATCACCACCGACTCGCCCATGCTGAAGGCCTTGCCGTTGCTGGTCTCGCGGTCGCGCAGCTCCGAGGTGAGCATCAGGTTCTTCACCTTCTCCAGCTCCGAGACCGGCACCGGCTTCGCCGCGAGCGCGGCGAGCTCGTTGCGGATCATCTTCTCCGCCTCCGCGGTCTCGTGTCCGCTGGCCATGATCGCGGCGATCTCGAAGAGACCCGGATCTTCGCGCAGGTCGGCGTTCGCGAACACCTCCTGCGCCACCTCGCCGCGCACGAGCTTTTCCCTCAGCCGCGACGAGTCGCCCTCGGTGAGCAGCGTGTTCACCGCCGCCAGCGGCACCGAGTCCGCGTGCGACGCCTGCGGGATCAGCCACGTCAGCACGACCGCGGGCAGCGGCACGCTCGCGCCGTTCTCGGTCACGCGCTTCTCCGCTTCGCGCGGCGGCTCTTTCACGCTGACGCGCGGAATCTCGGTCGACGGCTTCGCGACCGCGCCGAGGTACTTGTCGGTCCAGGCGTCGAGCTGCTGCGGATCGAAGTCGCCGGCGATGACCAGCACCGCGTTGTCGGGGCGGTAGAACGTCGAGTGAAACGCGCGCACGTCGTCGAGCGTCGCCGCGTCGAGGTCCTCGAGGCTGCCGATCACGGGACGCTTGTACGGATGCGTCGCGAACGAGTCGGTCTCCATCACGTGAAAGAGCATCCCGTAGGGCGGCGCGAGGACGCTGGAGCGGAACTCCTCCTTCACCACGTCGCGCTCGGACTTGAAGTTCCCGTCGTCGACGGTGAGCGATCCCATGCGCTCCCCCTCCGCCCACAGCAGCGTCTCGAGGTAGTTCGACGGCACGACCTCGTAGTAGACCGTGGCGTCGTTGAACGTCGTGGCGTTGTTCCACCCGCCCACGTCCTCGGTCAGCCGGTCGAGCATCTCCGACGGCATGTTCGCCGTGCTCTTGAACATCATGTGCTCGAAGAGATGCGCGAACCCCGACCGCTTCTCCGGATCGTCCTTCCCCCCGACGCGATACCAGACCTGAATCGCCACGGTGGGCGTCGACCGGTCCTGGATCGCATAAACCTCGAGCCCGTTCGGCAACACCCGATGCCTGAACTCGATCGGCGGAATCGTGGCCGCGCCCCGCGCGGCGGCGACGACGAAGAGGAGGAGGAGGGAAAGGCGCCGCATAGAGGGCGAATGTTAGCGCCGGGAGGAAGGGCGGAGGTGGTGCATGTTGGCAACGATTGGAACGCCGGCGTCCCCTATTCGTAGCGCAGCGCTTCGACGGGGTTCATCTCTGCTGCGCGGGTCGCGGGGTAAATGCCCGACACGAGGCCGACGGTGATGGAGACGCCCGTCGACAGGAGCAGCGAGGAGATCGTGATCACGGTGGGCCAGCCGGCGTAGGCGGCGACGATGCGCGCGAGGACGATACCGATCACGATTCCGGCGATGCCGCCGATGAAGCTGATCGCGAACGACTCGACGACGAACTGGGCGCGGATGTCGCGGCGGGTGGCGCCGATGGCGCGGCGCACGCCGATCTCGCGCGTGCGCTCCAGAACGCTGGCCAGCATGATGTTCATGATCCCGATGCCGCCGACGAGCAGCGAGATGCCGGCGATGGAGCCCATGACGATGTTGAAGATCTTCTGCGTCTTGCGGCTCTGCTCGAGCAGCGCTTCCGGCACCACGACCTCGTAGTCGTCGGCGCCGCCGTGCAGGCGCTGGATCAGCGGCTCGATCACCTGCGCGGCCGCGCGCGTGGAGACGCCTTCCTTCAGCGTCACCAGCAGCTCGTCGACCGGCGGATCGAGCGGATCGCGGTCGAACTTGCGCATCGCGGTCGTGACCGGAATCCAGATCTCCTTCGCCGTCGACCCGGAGTCGACCGAGCTCTGTCCCGCGGCCGCCGGCGCGGCGTCGCTGGCCATCACGCCGACCACTTCGAGCCAGACGTCGTTGACCTTCAGCTGCTTTCCGAGCACCGGGCCGTAGCCGAAGAGCGTGCGGCGGATCTCCTGGCCGACCATGCACACCTGTGCGTGCTCGACCTCATCGCGTCCGTCGAAGAAGCGTCCCTCGGCGAGGCCGACGTCGGCGACGTCGCGGTAGCGCGACGAGATGCCGAGGACCTTGCCCTTCGCCTTCGCGCCCGGCGCCATGATCTTGTACGGCTTCACCTCGATGCGCGGCAGGACGCGCTCGACATTCGGCACCGCCTCGCGGATCGCCTCGGCATCGCGCAGCGACACTCCCAGCGATTTCTTGCGGAGCTCGGCGCGCTCCTCCGGCTTCACGTCCTTCGCGCGCACGATCACGTTCCGGAGGCCGAGGCGTCCGATCGCCTCCAGCGCCTGCTGCTCGGCGCCCGCGCCGATCGACAGCATCGCGATCACCGCGCCGACGCCGAAGATCATGCCCAGCATCGTCAGCGACGTGCGCAGCTTGTGCGTCGCGAGATTGCCGAGCGCGGTGTGAAACGTCTCAGGATTGGCGTGCATCGTCCTTCGTCGGATCTTCCAGCGCGATCTCGTCGCCGTCGATGATCCCGCGCGTCACCACCACGCGTCCGGCGCTCGACGAGCCGATGGTCACGACTGCGGGCTCGAACTTGCCGTCGCGTTTCCGGTAGACGAGCTTCTTCCCTTCCTTCTCGAACAGCGCCTGCCGCGGGATGGCGAAGACCTTGGCCTGGCTCTCGACTTCGAGCACCGCGCGGACGCGCGTGCCGGGCTTCATCAGCCGCGGATCGCTTCGCTCGAGATCGACGGTCACGCCGAAGTACTGCACCGGCTGCCGCGGGATGCGCGGCCGCGCGACCTTGTCGACCGAGCTCACCTTGCCGGTGAACGTGGCGCCGGGATGCGACTCCAGCGCGACGGTGGCCTTTTCGCCGACCGCGAGTCCCGCGGCGTCGGCCTCGAGCACGAAGACCTCGGCCTTCATCGACTGCAGCTCCGGAATCTCGCCGATCGGCTGGCCGCGCCACATCGTGTCGCCGACGCGAATGATGTCGCCGCGCCAGTTGCGCTGGAGCACGAGGATGCCGTCATGCGGCGCGACGACCTGCAGCGCCTGCAGCCCGTCTTCCGCCTCCTTGATCTTCAGCCCCGCCTTGCGGTCTTCGATGGCCAGCAGATCGCGCTCGACGCCGGCGAGGTTGCCGCGCACGCCGAGCACTTCTTCCGCGTGGCGCTTGCGATTCGCGGCGAGGTCCTGGTCGACCTCGGACTCGATGCGTGCGTATCGCGAGAACACCTCGGCATCATCGAACTTGAATCGCTTCGCCGCCTCGAGCTCGCTCTGCGCGAGCTTCGCGTCGCGGCGGAGGTTCTTGCTGGTCGACGTGGCCTCGGCGTCGGCCTTGGTGAGCTTGTTGTTCGCGGTCGTGCGGTCTTCGTGGCCGGTGAGGAGGAGGTTCTCGAAATCGGTGGCGTCGAAGCGGATGATGACGTCGCCCTTGCGCAACAGCGTTCCGTCGTTCGCGACCCACGAAACCTTCATCGCCGAGGTGGCATTCTGCGGCGTGCCGACCGGCGTGGCCTTCACAGCTTTCAGCGTTCCCTCGGCGGTGACGTGACGCGTGAACTCCAGCGGCTGCACGCGAAACGTGGCGATGCCGGGCGCGCGATCGCCACAGCCGAGGAGCGACGCACCGATGATTGCGGCGACGAACGCGCGCTTCACTTGCTCTCGTCCTCCGACTGTTTCGCGACCAGCACGCGGTCGCCCGCGGACAGGCCTGCGACGACTTCGACCGACTTGTCGTTCTCGCGGCCGAGGCGGAGCGGGACGCGGTCGACGGCGAATGCGCCGCGGCGCTGGACGTATGGTCCCTGGCTCGAGACGAAGATCGCCTCGCGCGGGACGAGCACCGCGTTGCGCACGCGCGCCAGCTCGATCGTCCCCTGGAAGCGCATGCCCGGGCGCATCTTCGCGGGGTCGGTGCGATCGAGCTTGACGTCGACGCGCAGCACCTTCAGCGGATCCTGCGTGTTCTTCTTGCGCTGCACGGTGCGGCCAGCGCTCACGATCGTGCCGTGAAACTCCTCGTCGGGAAGCGCGTCGAGGCGCAGCGTCACGCGCTGCCCGATGGCCACACGCCCGGCGTCGACCTCATCCACCTCGCCCTCCGCCTTCATCCGGTTGAGGTCGGGGATCTCGACGACGCGCTCCGCTTTCCAGACGCTGTCGCCGACCTTCTTCTTCTCGCCGCGCCAGTTGGTGATGTAGATGACGGTGCCGTCGCGCGGCGCGACCACCGACATCTGGCGGATCGAGTCCTGCGTCCGCGCGACCACCGCCGACGCTTCCTTCTGTTTGCTTTCGAGCAACGCGATGCGCGCCGCGGCGGCCTGTTCCAGCGAGCGCACGCGCGAGCGGATCGAGTTGGCCTCGCGTTTTGCGATCGCGTTCTCGATCTCCGCGGTCTTCCGCTCGTTGATGCCGGCGACGTCGGGCGGCGCCTCGAGCTTGAGCGATGTCTTGCGCAGCCGCGCCTCGGCTTCGGCGAGCTTGAGCCGCTCGTCCTTCGTGCCGAGGGCCAGATCGTTGCGCTCCTTCTCGATCTGCTTGCGCGCCTCGTCCGCCTCGGCGGTCTTCTCATCGAGCCGGCGCTGCAGCATCGTCGTGTCGAAGCGGAGGACCGGCATCCCCTGCTTCACGTCCATCCCCTCGGGCCCGAGGAACGAGATCTTGAACTCCCAGACATCGGTCAGAGGAGGAGGGCCGAGCGGCTGCGATGCTTCCGACGCAAGCGTGCCGGTCACTTCGATGCCGGTCACGAGATCGCCGCGCGTCGCGCGTACCCATTGCCCCTGCCGGTCGGCGGCGAGCTTGTTGCGCAGCGTCCAGCCTCCGAAGAGGAAGAGGACGACCGCGGCGACGGGAACGATCACGCGCGCTTTTTTCATCACCGGACCACCACCGGCGCGAGCTTCTGATCTTCCTCGAGGCCGGTCAGTACGATGCAGTCCTGAGCGTTGCACGGCCCGAGCTTCACGTCCGCGGTCTTGCCGCTCGCGAGATGCGCGCGCGGAGAGGCCGCGGAGAAATCGATGGCCGCGCGTGGCGCGAGCAGCATCGCGCGCTTCTCGTCGCGTTTCACGACCACGCGGGCGGAGAGCCCCGGCCGCATGCGCGTCGGATCGAGCTTGTCGAGCGTGACCAGCACTTCGAACTGGCGCCGGAGCGACATCCGGCGGCTCTCCTGCGCGACGGCGGAGATCGCGGAGATGTGTCCGGTGAAGACCATCGACGGATAGCCGTCGAGCGTGACCGTGACCGGCATCCCGACGGCGATCTTGCCGTCGTCGACATCGGCCAGGGCGGCGTTCACGCGGATGGAGGACATATCGGGAAGCAGCGCGATCGGAAACCCGACGAACACCGGATCGCCCGCCTGCAGCTTGCGTCCTTCCCACGGATGATCGCGCACGACCACGATGCCGCTCTTCGGCGCGCGGAGGACGAGCGCGTTGATGCCCTCCTCGGCGCGGGCGATGGCGCGCCGCGCCTGCTCGATCCTCAGCACGATGTTCTGCCGCTCCGCGTCGATGCCGGTCCGTTGCGAGCGCAGCACGTCGAGCGCCTTGTCGTAGTCGGTCTGCGTGCGGCGCAGCGCGGTCTGGCGCTCTTCGAACTGGCGGCCGGAGATCAGGTCGCGCGGCACCTTCGCCTGCAGCTGGGCCTTGTCGAGCTCGGCCTTCTTCTTCTCGGTCTCGAGCTGCTGCTGCTGGACGTCGGCGGACCACTGAGCCTCGCGCTGCTGCAGCTCCTGCAGCGTCTGCGTGAGCGTCTGGCGGCGTCCCTCGAGATCGGCGGTGAGCCCGCTGTTGTCGAGCTCCGCGACCGGCTCGCCGGCCTTCACCTCGGCGCCGTCATCGGCGATCCACTTGATGCCGGTCTGCCAGGATGGCAGCGGCGGCACCGCCAGGGCATCGCCGCGCGCGGCTTCGAGCTCGCCCGAGAGAACGAGCTCGCTCGTGAACGCACCGCGGCGCACGCGCAGCTCGTGATTGCGCTCGTCGTCGGTCGAGTAGCCGGAAAAACAGCCGGCAAGCAGGACCGCGATGCATGCGTAACGGACCATTTGGTTGTTCTGACGAATTCTGCCGGGTGAAGGTTTGCCCAGCCGATACAATTCCCCAACATTGATGACTGCCGCGGCCGCCAATTTCCCGCCCGACTCCCGCTTTTCCCTGGTCCGGGTGGACTCGCCCGGCGACGATTTCGCCGCCGACGTCCGCACCGGCCTGACCGCGGCGCGCAAATGGCTGCCGCCGCGCTGGTTCTATGACGACGTCGGCTCGGCGCTGTTCGACGCCATCTGTTTTCTGCCCGAGTACTACGTCACCCGCGCGGAAACGGAAGTCCTCACCTCCTTCCGTCACGAGATCATCGCTTCCTTCGGTCCGCAGGTGCGGCTGGTCGAGCTGGGAAGCGGCATGGCCAGAAAGACGCGGATCCTGCTCGACGTCCTTGCCGCGCGCGAAGGCGAGCTCGAATATGTGCCGGTCGACGTCGACGACGGGATGCTGGAGCGCAGCGGACGCGATCTACTGAGCGAGTATCCGCGGCTGCGCGTCACCGCGATCCGCTCCGATTTCTCCCGTCCGTCGATCCCGCTTTCCGGCCTGCCGCCCCGCCGCGCGCGCACAGTGGTGTTGTTTCTCGGATCGACGATCGGCAATCTCGATCCCGAGGCCGCAGTGGCGATGCTGCGCGATCTCCGCTCCGCGCTACGCCCGGGCGACGCGCTGCTCCTCGGCGCCGATCTGCGTAAAGAGCGCGCGATTCTCGAGGCCGCGTATGACGACCCTCTCGGCGTCACCGCCTCCTTCAATCTCAATCTGCTGCAGCGCATCAACCGCGAGCTGCGGGGGCACTTCGAGCTCGCCTCTTTTTCGCATCGCGCGCTGTACGACGAGGCGCTGGGACGCATCGAGATGCATCTGGTCAGCAAACGCGCGCAGCCCGTGCGGATCGACGCGCTGGAGCTCGAGATCGAGCTCGCCGAGGGCGAGACCATTCACACCGAGAACTCGTACAAGCACAACGACGCGACGCTTCGCGCGCTCGCCGAGGCGAGCGGATTCTCGGTCGAAAAAACGTGGACCGATCAGCGCCGCTGGTTCGCCGACGCGCTCTTTGTGGCCTCGTAAAAACGCGGAACCACGTTCCGTAGAACAGCCCTTCCGTCTATCGGTGTCAATGCGCTGCGCAGAATAGGACGCCCGTGCGCGCGCAGCGCATTCGCCGCCCTTGCACTGTGCACAATCGGTCGCTTCGCGGAGCTCGAAAAATCTCGCCGCGCCAACTCCACTGCGCACGCGCGCTGCGCATCAAATTGCGCGTATTTCTCCGCCGCGTAGCAGTGAGGAGCGGCGCGGCCGAATGCATGTTCAATTCTGAACAGACGCAGCAATCACCGGTACTTACGATCGCTGCGCTTTTTAGCAAATGCCCACCATAGACGGACGCGGAAATGCGCCATCATCACCGTCCCTCAGAGACGTGTTCGACCGTGACTCGTTATCGGCAGTACGCACGCGATACGAGTCACAAAAGTCGATCTACGCGACGGGGGACGACGACGATGCTCTTTACCTGATCGAATCGGGTCAGGTGAAGCTTTCGATGTCTTCTGCCGCAGGTCAGGATTGCCTGATCGCGATCTATACGGCCGGCGACGTGTTCGGCGAGTCGTGCCTGGTCGGACCCGGAAAGCGATTCGAGACCGCAAAGACGATGCAGCCGACGGTGGTGCGCCGTGCGACGCGCCGCGAGTTTCTCGCCGAGATCTACCGGTCGTCGGCGTTCGACTCGCTGGTGCGGCTCCTGGCGGCGCGCCTGGCCGAGCGGCAGACCGCGGTGTTCGATCTGGTGACCATGGATGCCGAGCGCCGGCTGGCGAAGGTGATCCTCGCGTTCGCGGAGAAGCTCGGCACGCGCGACGGCGAGTACCTCAAGCTCGAACAGCGCATCTCCCACGAAGACCTCTCGCAGATCGTCGGCACCACCCGCCCCAGGATCACCAACTTCATGCAGCGCTTCCGCAAGATGGGCATCCTCGAAGGGCATCGCGCCATCACCGTCCACCGGCAGAAGGCGCGGGAGTTTCTGGCGAAGGAGTGACGAGAGGTCGCCCGGTTGCCCGGGGAACCGATCAATGTCTAAAAGTGAACCGCAGAAACGCCGCATCCCGCATATCTTGCCTCCCAGCCGCTTCGGAGAGCTGCCTCCCTCCCGTCCCGTCCCAAACCCATGACCGTTCCCTCGCCTGCGACTCGCTTGCACGACGTCGTCGTGGTCAACGACCAGTCGCATGCAGAGTGGCGCGTGGCCAAGGCGGCCATCGACGGCGGCAAGATCGTCATCGCCGCCGCCCGCCCGCCCCGCGACTTCTTCGCAAATCCCTCCAGCACCTACACCATCGCCGCGCTCGACGGCGGCGGCCGCGCCCGCAAATTCGTCAGCGTCACCCTCGATCGCGCCGCCTCTCCGCGAGATTGCCCTCGTGATTTCTACGTCTTCGCCTGAGAAATGCGGCCCGGCTGGACGCTGTTTCCATCGCCGGTTATCATTCTGCGTCTTTGCCGCGGTAGCTCAGTTGGTTAGAGCACCAGATTGTGGATCTGGGGGTCGGCGGTTCGAGCCCGCCCCGCGGTACCATCCCGCCTGATGACCGTCACTCCTGAACACACAGTCGAGCCCCGCCTCTCGCGCGGCCTGCGCGATCTGCTGCCGAACGAGATGCTGGCGCGGCAGCAGATGATCGACACGATCCGCCGCACCTACGAGCTGTACGGATTCGTGCCGCTCAGCACTCCCGCGATCGAGTACCTCGACGTCCTCTCCGGCAGCGCGGGGCAGGAGGCGCAGCAGTCGATCTTCCGCGTGACCAACCCCGAGCGCGAAGAGCTCGGCCTGCGCTTCGATCTCACCGTGCCGCTGGCGCGCGTCATCGCGCAGTATCGCGATCTGCCGCGGCCCTTCCGCCGCTATCAGGTCGCGCCGGTGTGGCGCGCCGACAAACCCGACAAGGGCCGCTTCCGCGAGTTCACGCAGTTCGACCTCGACTCCGTCGGCGTCGAAAGCGAGGTCGCCGACACGGAGATCCTCGCCGGGATGTGCGACACGCTTTCCAACCTCGGCGTCGGCCGCTATCTCGTCCGCTTCTCCAGCCGGGCCATGCTCAACCTGCTGCTCGCGTTCGCGACCATCCCGCAGGAGCAGGGCGCCGACGTTTTTCGCGTGCTCGACAAGCTCGACAAAGTCGGCATCGAGAAGGTGCGGCTCGAGCTGATGCAGGGCTACAAAGACGAGTCGGGCGACACCATCCGCGGCGTCGGGCTCGCCCGCGATCAGGTCGAGCGCATCGAGCGCTTCCTGGCGATCAACGCCGACGCGCGGCACGACGTGATCGCCCGCGTCCGCGAGCTTTTCGCGAGCGTCGAAGGCGCGCGCGAGCAGATCGACGTCGTCGAGCGGATCTCGAACCACCTCTACTCCCTCGGCTACGGCGACGACAAGGTCTCGCTCGACCTCTCCATCGCGCGCGGCCTCGCCTACTACACCGGCCCGGTCTTCGAGGCCATCCTGCCCGACGCGCCGCAGTTCGGCTCCGTCTTCGGCGGCGGGCGGTACGACAACCTGGTCATGCGTTTCCTCGGCGAGGCCATCCCCGCCGTCGGCGCGTCGATCGGCGTCGACCGCCTCCTCGCCGCGCTCGTTCATCTCGGCCGCATCGGCAAAGAGAAAGCGACGGCGCGCGTGCTCATCACGCAGATGGACGCCGCGCTCACGCCCGACTACATCGCAATGGCGTGGGAGCTCCGCCGCGCCGGCATCCCGACCGAGCTGTACCTCGGCAACGCCAAGGGGCCGGGCAAGCAACTGAAGTACGCCGATCAGTACGACATCCCGCTGGTCGTGCTCTACGGCTCGAACGAGAAGCAGCAGGGCACGGTGACAGTGAAGGACATGGTCGCGGGACGCGAGCGCGCGAAGCCGGTCGCCGACCGCAAGGAATACCTCGCGCAGCGCGCGGGCCAGGTAGTCGTGCCGCGAGGCGAGCTGGTGGAAGCGATCCGGAAGATGCTCGCGGAGATCGAATGACGATCGTCCTCGACGGCACCTCGCTGACCATCGAACAGCTCGTGCAGATTGCGCGCGGCCGCGAGCGCGTGGAATGTGATCCGGCGAGCGATGAGCGCGTGCGGCGCGGCGAGGAGGCGATCGCGCGCGTGGTGGAGGAGTACAAGCAGGCCTACGCGCGCGGCGGCCAGATCTCCGAGTACGGCGTCACCACCGGCTTCGGCGAGTTCAAGGACAAGCCGATCGCGCCCGACGACCTCGTGCAGCTGCAGCGCAATCTCCTGCTCTCGCATTCGGTCGGCGTCGGCGACAACACCGATCCCGACGATCTCTCCAACTACTTTCCCGCCGAGGTCGTGCGCGGCGCGCTGGCCACGCGGCTCAACGCGTTCCTGAAGGGACACTCCGGCGTCCGCCGCAAGCTGGTGAGCATCGTCGAGGCGATGGTGAATCGCGGCGTGATCCCGCTCGTTCCGCTGCGCGGCTCCGTCGGCGCGAGCGGCGATCTCTGCCCGCTCTCGCACCTCTTCGTGACGCTCCTCGGCGAAGGCCGCTTCTACACGCTCGACGACCCGACTCTGCGAAACGCGAGCGAGCTGCCGGAGCTCCTCGGGTTCGATGCCGAGGAGATGAAGCCGACGTTCAAGGAAGGCCTGGCGCTGGTCAACGGCGCGAACTTCTCCGCGGCCATGCTCGCGCTCGCGGCGCACGACGCATCGCAGCTCGCCGACCTCGCCGACGGCGCCGCCTCGCTGACGCTCGAGGCGATGGCCGGCTGCACGCGCGCGCTCGACGAGAAGGTGCACCAGGAGCGCGGGCACGACGGACAGATCGAGAGCGCGCAGCGCATGCGCGAGATGGTCATCGGCAGCCGGCTCGTCGAGCGCGCCGGCGCGGTGCAGGACGCGTACTCGCTGCGCTGCGCGCCGCAGGTGCACGGCGCCACCCGCGACACGATCCGCTTCGTGCGCACGATCGCGACGCGCGAACTGAACGCCGCCACCGACAACCCGCTCTTCTTCCCCGAGAGCGGCGACCCGTTCGATCTGCAGTTCCGCGCGAACTGGCCGGAGTGGTATCACGGCGACCGGCGCATCGCCTACTCCGCCGGCAATTTCCACGGCCAGCCGCTCGCGCTCGCGGCGGACTTCCTGACCATCGCCGTCGCGGAGCTCGCGAACATCTCCGAGCGCCGCACACAGATGATGCTCGACGGCGCGCACAACCGCGGCCTGCCGCAGAACCTCACCACCCGTCCCGGCGTGAACTCGGGACTGATGATCCTGCAGTACACCGCCGCGTCGATCGTGTCGGAGAACAAGGTCCTCGCGCATCCCGCGTCAGTCGACTCCATTCCGACCGGCGCGAATACCGAGGATCACGTGTCGATGTCAACGCATGCGGGACGCAAGCTGCGCAGCGTGATCTCGAACGCGCAGTCGGTGCTGGCGATCGAGCTGCTGACCGGCGCGCAGGCCGTCGAGTGGCGCGCGGTGTTCCAGTACGACCCGAATCAGCGCGCGCCGAAGCTGCTCGACCTCGCCAATGCCGAGGCGCAGGCAAAGCAGTTCGAGGACGCGGTCGGCGACCGCGCCCCGAACATCGCCACGCAGCTCGGCCACGGCACCCGCGAGCTCTACCTGCGCATCCGCGCCGCGGCGAAGCCCGTCTTCCGCGACCGGCCGCTGGACGGCGACATCCGCGCCGTGCGGCGGGCGATCATCACGCGCTCTTGAACTTGAAGCCGAGGTACGTTCCGGAGCTGATGCCCATGAGCGTCAGCAGCGTGTTGTTGAATTCCGGCATCGAGAGATCGCTCGCGACCGTGGCAATGAAGATCAGCCCGAGAACGAGCGTCCACGCCAGGATCTGGAAGCGATGGAGCGCAATCGTGTCGCCGTCGGAGAGCACGTCGACCAGCCAGCTCCGCTTCGTCATCCGCGGCGAGATGATGTCCGCCACCGATCGATCCATTTGCGCGACGCGCATGCCGATCGCACCGCGCGCCTGATCCGCCGCCGCATTCGCTCCCGCCGCGGGCAACGTCGCCTCAGCCGCCAGCAGATCGGTTTTCTGGCGCAGCAGGCCGCTGACCTCCGTCACGGCGCGCGTGCGGTCGGCCGAGTCGATCATGATCGAGCCGAGCGCCGTCGCGGCGCTGATGCCGAGGAGCGCCAGCAGCGAGCTCGGAATCGAATCGCGGTCGCCGGTGATGATCCAGATGATGATGTAGCCGATCACGATCAGCGCGAACCACCAGGCCATCTGCGACCGCGCGAGGCTGAAGGCCTGCGGCGTGCCGTTGATGGGCGCGCCGTTGCGTAGCATGTCGCTCGTGAAGGCGTAGTAGAGAAGCCCGCCAACGATCAGCAGCATCACCAGAATCCAGAGGAAACCGAAGTCGGCAACCGTGGCCTTCTTCAGATAGAGCGTTGCTTTCGTACGATTTGCGAGCGGCAGCGCCGGCTTGCCGCTCACCGCGACGCTGGCAACGATCGTCCTCTGGGCCTCGAACGGATCGTGCAGCAACTCCCGCCACAGATCCTCGCCGCCCGTCCTCCGAAGCCGGAACGTCAACTCACCGCGGTGGTCGCCCGCCGGACTGATCGGACCGACCGCGATCGGCTTCAGCTTCGAATCGACGCCGTTGAGATAGAGCGTGATCGGCGTCGCAGTCGGACTGGCGTTCGCCTCGGCCTGGTAAGCATCCAGATGCGTCACCACGACGCCGATGTCGTCGCCGAGCCGCACCTCGCGTTCCCTGGTCGCCACGCCGCCGGCGCCTAACTTGTTCACCTGATCGATGGCCGGCGTCTCACCGAGCGCGTGGAAAAGCGGTAAGGCTGCGATCAGCGCCGCGAGAGCGAAACGTTTCATGGGACGGGACCCTCCCTTTACTGATGGAGAGTCGCGGTCCCGGCTTTTCCCTACCGACGCGGCGATATCCACGCGGTCCGGTGGGCTGTATTCTGATCTCGTGATCCTCACAATTCTTCTCTCCCTGCTCGCCCAGACTACGCCTGCCCAACCCGCCGCCGACGACGCGCGGACGGTGAAGATCGTCGAGGCAAAGCTCGAGGCCGCGGTCTCGACGAAGGCGCCGGAGATCGCGTTCACCGTCGAGAATCAGGGCAAGGCCGCCGTGGAGAAGGTCACGATCCTGGCCACGCTCGCCAACGCCGCCGGCACCGCGCAGCGCGTGGACGTCGTGCCCGCGCAGATCGCGAAGCTCGATCCCGGCCAGCAGCAGGTCGTCTTCCTCAAGCCACAGTTGGAGAAGGACGGCAAGTACACCGGCGTCGTCCGGCTGCGTTACCTTGACCAGACCTCGGACTCGATGCCGGTGGAGATCACGCGCACCACGCCGGCCACCGCCGAGCCGGCGATCACCGTCGAGGACGCCCTCGGCTCGAAGCTGGATCTCGATCCGTTCAAGGCGAAGAGCGCGAAGGTCGTCTTCAACGTCACCGAGACCGGCGGCGCGAAGCAGACGCTCACCCCGCATCTCAAGTCGTTCGCGCAGAAGCTCGACGGCGACAAGAAGATCGCCGCGGTCGGAAAACTGCACGACGAGAAGCCAATCCCGATCGGCGCGAAGGAGTCGAAGGACGTCGCGGTGCAGATCGACGGCATCGAGCGCGCCGGCGAGTACATCGCCAGCGTGGTCTTCGAGAAAGGAACGTTCAGAACGCAGCCGAAGACGGCGACGGTCTATGCGCGCGAGAGCTGGCTCATCGCCGCGCTGCTCATCGCCATCGGCGTCTTCGCATCGTTCGCTCTGCGGGTCTACTACAAGTACACCCGCCCGCGGCTGATCACGGAGAATCAGGTCGCCAGGATCCAGCAGACCCTCGGTGAGCTCGCTGCCGCTGCTGCCGCGGATGCGGACGCGGCGAGAGTCGTGAAGCGGTTCCAGGATCACGTCGGCGATCGATGGAACACCCTCGGCCGCATGGACCGCGCGGTCGGCTCGCCGGAAGTCACGCTCTGGGAGGACCAGCTTCAGCTCCTCGATACCTGGCTGAAACTGCGAAAGTTGAGCGCCCGCGTTCCAGAGGCGCTGCGCAAGGACTACAACACCGCCATGAGCGCGGCCGAGCAGGTCCTCGACCGCACTGCCGCGACCTCACAGAACGTCAGCGACGCGAGGGACGCGCTCGAGAAGCTGATCGCGCCGATCACCGCGGTCCAGACGAAAGGCGTGACCGACACGACCGATATCGTGTTCGGCCGCGTACGCACGTGGGAAGAGCTGAAGGGACGGGACCGCGCGATCTACCGGCGCCTCTGGCTGATCGACCGCGCCGCCGTCTGGATCGCGCTCATCGTTGCGATCTTCATCGGTATCAAGACCGTCTGGGCCACCGATCTCACGTGGGGCGGCTGGGTCGATCACCTGGCCGCCCTCGTGTGGGGATTCGGACTCCATCAATTGACCGCCGCCGGCGTCGGATCTGTTTTGGCAGAGGTCAGAAAAGCGCTCGATTGACCTGCATCACCTCTGGAACGCGTAACTGACCTTCGCGAAGACCTGGCGGTTGCTCGGCTCGAAGTCGCCGTTCGTGCCGACGACCTCGTCGAGGTCGCCGTAGCCGATGTAGGCGACGGTCTGCCAGTTGATCTTGTAGGCGAACAGCAGTTGCGTGGCCAGCGTGCCGCTGTGCTGGCCGATGTCGAAGCCGTACAGCGCCTCGTCGCGGTTGGTGCGCTGGTTCTGCACGATCGCGCGGAGGAACATCCGCGGGTTGAACGTATACGTCGCCTTCACCCGCTCGACCTGCGACGTGAACAGACGGTCGCTGTTGACGTTGAGCCAGCGCAGGCCGGTCGTCAGTCCGAGCTGCAGATGTTGCGTCGGCCGCAGCGTCGCGCTGAAGTTCACGTTCGCGCCCTTGCCGAGGCGATTGTTCGTGAAGTCGACCTCGTCGCCGAGCCAGCCGTCGAGGCTGATGAAGCTGATCACGCGGCTGACGCCGAACTGCACCGTGTAATACAGCCGGTCGCGATCGAACGTCTCGCCCGCGTTCGCCACGGTTTCGTGCGCGAGGCGGAGCCGCGTGAACGAGCGGAACTTTCCGTCGGCGCCGAAGCCGGTCGAGACCTGGCGGAACAGCAGGTCGCCGCCCTGCGTCTGCTGATACTCGCCGAACGCATAGGTGCGGAAGCGGCTGAAGAAGCCCTTCGGCCGGAACGTGTGCCCGTACTCCCCGTAGCTGCCGCGATAGCCGACCTGCGGCACGAAGCCGTTGTCGGCGCGGAAGTCGTCGGAGTAGTCGCTGTAATTCAGGTAGAAGTCGTTCTTCGCCGACGAGTACTGATACCAGGCGTATCCCGCGCTTCCATTGAGGTTCTCGCCGTTCCACTGCGAGGAAAGGTCGAGGCGGTTCGGCTCGGTGGTGCGGCTGAGAAGGAACTGGCCGGTGAAGGTGTGATGCTCGCCGAGGCGCCACTGGAAATCGGGGCCGAACACGCGGTTGTGCGCGCCGCCTTCCGACTCGCGCGTCGTCACGAGCATGCTCAGAAACGAGCGGCCGAAGTCCCGGCGGATGCGGCCGATCGCCGCGAGCGAGTGGAACTCCTGCGGCGCGAAGTCGGATCCGAACGCCGACGGAATGATCACCGAGCCGCCGCCGCGATCCTGCGCGACGAGCGCGGTGTATGCGTACTGCCCCTTCTTTCCGGTCGTGCGCGCGCCCCATCGCGGCGCGGTCAGCGTGCGCGTGTAGACCGCCTGGATCGGCGTCGTGAACAGCTCCACGCCTTCGAGGAAGAACGGCCGTTTCTCGGGGAGGAAGATCGCGAAGCGCTCGTTCGTCGAGATCACCGCGACGTCCGATTCGATCTGCGAGAAGTCGGGATTGACCGTCGCGTCGACGGCCATGTCGGCGCTCGGGTTCCACTTCACATCGAGTCCGGCGTCGGTGCCGACCGGGCGCGTCACCAGGTCGCTTCCGAGTCCGTCCCGCGGCTGGCCGAGCTGGTTCGCGGTCAGGTACGGCGCGATGACGTAGTGATCGCCGGCCGGAAGTCCCTGCAGTCCGACGATCTTGCCGAAGTTGCAGACGAAACAGTTCGAGTCGCGCGGCAGCTTGCTGGTGAAGTACTGATAGCGGCGGTCGCGCGGGCGGTTGCGATAGAGCACCAGCCCCCACTGCTCGGGGTTCGGATTGTCGTAGCGGACGGCCGAGAACGGGACGCGCATCTCCATCGTCCAGCCGTGATCGTTCACCTTCGCGGCCGAGTCCCAGAAGAAATCGGGCGCGTTGTCCTCGCCGTTGCCGGCGTCGTCGGTGATCGCGTCGTACTGCACGCCGCGCGCGGTCACGAGGAAGAGGTAGCCGCTCTTTCCGTCGTTGCGCGTGTCGACGATGATGCCCGCGTAGTCGTCGGTGTTGCCGCTGATCTGATCGTGATCGGCGTACGGCGCGATGATGTCGGAAGGCTTCGAGTCGAACGACTCCATCGCCACGTAGAGAAACTTCGAGTCGTACGTCACCCACCCGACCGTCTTCACCTGCGGCTCGACGTTGTCGCCGGGATTGGTCTCGTACCAGGTCTCGTATTTCGCGGCGTGCTGCCAGCCCGCATCGGACAGATCGCCGTCGACGGTGATCGTCGCGTCGGTGCGCTGCAGTGCCACCGGCGGCGGCAGTTCGGCGAATGCTGCGGTGGCAATCAGGAGTAGTGCTGCGGCCGTGAGCAGTCGTTTCATCGGTTCTCCTCCAACCCCCGAAACTCGGTCGTACGAAAGTATTCGTAACATGGACGCCGGGGTTTCAAAGAAGTTAGTCAACGAACGGTGAACAGGTGCTACACGTGCTATTCTCCCCGCTCCACACGCCCCGTGCGTCGTCCTTCCTCTGGACCAAACGACGCATGCGAAAAATCATCTTCATCATTACAACTCTCTGTCTCTTCACGCTCCGCGCCGAGGCGGCGATGGTGCGCGTCATCGGGATCGAGAACGGGCACACCATCACCATCGACGAGCGCGGGACGCGCGTGAGCGTACGGCTCGGTGGAGTCGCAATCACGGACGAGCTGCGCGCGCGAGAGCTGCTGCGCTGGACCATCGGCAACGCGTGGGTGATGCTCGAGCGGGCCGCCGACGACATGGCGCTGGTCTATCGCTCGCCCGACGCGTTGTTCATCAACCGCGAGCTCGTGCTGCGCGGATGCGCGCGCGCCACGCTTCCCGGGATCGAGCCGGAGAATCGCCCCGCCGTCACGTACCTCGGCGAGATCAATCCCGAGGGACCGCAGCGCGGCGCTAGATCTGAGGACCCGGCACCTGGTAGCGGCAGCGGTACTCGTCGCCCCCCTCGAGCGTCACCGAAACCACCACGTCGATCGCGTTCGAGCCGGACCCCTGGCGCCGCGGATCCGTCGGCGCCCCATGCCCCGTCGTCGGGAGCTCGAACACGTGCTCCTCGTTCTCCGCGATCGTCTGATTGAACTGGCGGTACGTGTTGTCGAGACGATAGGTGATGACTTCGCTGGGCCGAACCTCGACGCGGATGGCCTTGACGACGATGTCCTGGCGCGAGTTGTTCGCGACCTCGACGTTGAAGGTCATCGCGTCGCTCCGGTCCTCGCTGGTCGTGCCCTGCCCGCTCAGGCCGACCATGACCTCGACGCTGCCGTGCTGGCAGTCTTCGAAGAAGTTTTGCTTGGCGATGCCGAATTGGTCTTTCGACGACCCACAGGCGAGAAGCGTGAAGAGCAGCGGCAGCAGCGTCAGGCGTTTCACGGCGCCATCGTACACGGGAGGGAGCGGCGGACTAAAGGGACGCCGCCCCTCCCGTAGTTCTGTTCCGTGAAAAGGATGTCGTCTTCCGTGGCGATGACCACGGTCGACGCGCGCGTGCCGTAGCGATCGCCCGCGATGAACACCTCTTCTTCAACGCGCCCGCTGTTACGCGGCGTGCCGAGAAATCGCAGCAGGTCGTCGGTGGGATCGGCGGGAATCGATTTCATCGCCTCGATGGCGAGATCCACCTTCGGCCAATGCTCGCCGGACGGCGCGTTGCTGAATCCGTAAATCCCGCGCTCGAGAATTCGCGGCGTCTCGCCCGGCGTCACGTAAACGACCGTGCGGCCCGCTTCGCCGATGATCAGATGAAATCCCGCGTATTGCTCCGTCTCGATCGACGCCGCGAATGCCTCCGGCGTCGCGGTGGACGTCACGAACGCGCTCACCAGCAATCCGCGCGAACGCCCGCGCGGCATTGCACCGCGCAGATTCGTGACCGCCGCGAAGCGGCCGCCGCGCGCGACCGCCAGCCACGAGCCGCCATGCAAGGCGTCGCGCCCGCCGATGACATCCGGCGCGTCGTCCCAGAAGTGCGCCTCGCGCGTCGCGCGCTCGTAGTCCTCGTCGCGATTCGCGGCGAGCACCAACCGATCACCGTGCGCGAGCGCGATCAGACACATGGGCCAGAGTGTATGCGACCAGCCGGAACGCCGCCGCCCACGCCCCCACGTTCACCGCGATCAACAGCACCACCACTGCCACGCGCAGCGGCTGCGCGCCCTCGGACAACACGTCGGTCGGCTTCACCAGCGCGTCGAACGCGACGATGCCGGGCCAGCTCGGCCACTGCCACGGACCGTACCAGCCGAGGAGTGTCATGGCGATGCCGCCGAGCGCGGAGAGGAAGCCCCTGCTCATCCTGACGCTCATGCTAAAGTCCGCCGCGGGCCGATGTTCACCATCCTCATTGTCGACGACAACCCGTCGTTCCGCATGCAGGCGGCGCGGCTGTGCGAGCGCGAAGGCTTCGCGACCGTCACCGCCGGCAACATCAGCGAGTTGATGGGAGTCCTCTCGACCACGGCTCCCGACCTCGTGCTGATCGACATCGAGCTCCCCCAGATCCCCGGCCACCGCCTCGGCTCTCTGATCCGCGCGCGCCGCCACGTCCCGATCGTGCTCGTCTCCGCGCTCAGCGAGGAGCGCGTGCGCCGCCTCTTCGAGGCCTCGGATGCGGACGGCTGGATCTGCAAGCCGCTCACGCGCGACAAGCTCATCGCCGCCGTGACGCGCTTCGGCACCGCGCAGCCCGAGAGCGCGCAGCCGGCTGCGGCGGAGATTCCCGCACCCGCGAGCGAGGCGAAGCCGTACCGCGTGCTGGTGATCGAAGACGAGCACGTCATCGCCGCCCGCATCGAGTCGGTGCTCGAGAGCACGTGCGCGGTGACGACCGTGGCCGAAGGCGACGCCGCGATCGAGCGCCTCACGCACGGGCACTACGACTGCGTCCTCCTCGACCTCACCCTCCCCCGCCTCAGCGGCTTCGACGTCCTCCGCCACCTCCTGATCCGTAAGCCGGAGCTGCTGAAGGCGACGGTGATCATGACCGCGGCCGCCGACGAGTCGCTGCAGTTCATCGATCCGTCGACTGTGGGCGGCGTGTTGCGGAAGCCATTTGCGGTGGCGGCGTTGGCTGACATCGTCGCGTCGATCGCGAAGCGGTGATACCGTTCGCGGCCGATGAAAACGCTCCTATCCCTTTTATTCGCCGCGACTCTCGCCGTCTCCGCGCAGGAGGCGCCGCCGGCGCAGCCCGCGCCGCTGCCGATCCCCGAAAAGTACTGGCCCGAGGCGAAGTCGAAAGAGATCCTCGACAAGACCATCACCATCCGGCTCGCGCCCGACCTCTCCACGCTCACGGCCGAGGAGAAGTCGGCGCTGAAAGAGCTCCTCGAAGTCGGCGCGGTCATGCAGCGGCTGTACGAACAGCAGCGGCATGCCGAGGCGCTGCCGGCGTTTGAAACGCTCCGCAACGTCGACGCGCGCAACGGCAGCCCGGCGCGGACGAAGAACCTCCGCACGCTGTACCGCCTCTTCCAGGGACCGATCGCCACGACGCTCGACAACAAACGCGAGCCGTTCCTCCCGGTCGCGCCGGCGCTTCCCGGAAAAAACATGTATCCCGCCGACGCCACGCAGGCGGAGCTCGACGCGTTCATGGCCGCGCATCCCGAGGTGCGCGAGGCGATCCTCGACCCCCGCACGGTCGTGCGCCGCGAGACCAAGAACAACCTCGCCGCCGACATCCAGGCGCTGCAGCTCTTCCCGATCCTGCGCACGCTGCACCCCTACTACCTCGAGCATCTGCGCTCGCGCCAGCTGACCGCCGATCCGAAGAACTTCTACGCCGTCCCGTACACCATCGCCTACGCCGACGACATGATCGCGGCCTACAACCACCTCGTGAACGCGGCCATGTACGTCGAAGGCGTCGACTCCGAATTCGGACGCTACCTCTGGAACCGCTCGCGCGACCTGCTGTCGAACGACTACGAGAGCGGCGACGCGTCGTGGGTCACCGGCCGCTTCAACCATCTCGACATGCAGCTCGGCGCGTACGAGAGCTACGACGACGCGCTGTACGGCGCGAAGACGTTCCACAGCATGAGCATCCTGCTGAAGAACGAGAAGGCGACCGCCGACCTGGTGAAGGCGCTCGGCGGCTTGCAGGCGATCGAAGACGCGCTGCCGTACGACCACCACAAGCGCGTCAAGGAAGACATCCCCATCGGCGTGTACGAGGTGATCGCCGACTTCGGCCAGGCGCGCGGCACGAACACGGCCACGATCCTGCCGAACGATCCGCTGTTCGCGCGCCGCTACGGCCGCAAGATCCTGCTGCGCGAGAACATCATGCGCCATCCGGACATCGTCGCCGGCGACCGGCGCATCTGGCGCGCCGCCACCGCCGACGCGCACGCGAACGACTACGATCCCGAGGGGAGCATCCAGCGCGTGCTGTGGCACGAGATCGGACACTACCTCGGGCCTGACGGCGGCGCCCTCGCCGATTACGCCGACTCGACCGAAGAGCTGAAGAGCGATCTGGTCTCGCTCTTCGCGCTGCACCGGATGAATCATCCCGCGCTGCGCGCGATCCAGGCGTCCGGCATCCGCCGCACGCTGCAAAGCGTCAAGCCGCGCAACGACGAGACCTACCCGAGAATGCAGCTGATCCAGTTCAACTGGTTCCTCGACAAGGGGCTGCTGACCTTCGATCCGAAAACCGCGAAGCTGACCATCAACTACGAGCGCTACCCCGACACCGTGCTCTCGCTGCTCAAGGAAGTGCTGAAGCTGCAGCAGGACGGCAACAAGGACGCCGCCGCGGCGTTCTTCGAGCGCTGGACGAAATGGACCCCCGAGCTGCACGAGAAGCTCGCCGCGAAGATTCGCGAGGCGCAGGGCGCCTCGCGATTCAGGCTGGTGCTGTACGGAGCGATGGGAGAGTGATGATGATGCGTTCTGGACTGCGGCAACACAGTTGCCGCTTTCTTCTGCTCTTCCTCGCCGCGTGTGCCACCGCGCCGAAGCCGGCGGCTCCGCCGCCAACGGCGAGAGCGGCGACTGGCGTCGCCGCACTCCAGACCCTGGACGGGTTCATTCCGCTCCGCTGGGACGCGGAGAACGGCAAGCTGCTGATGGAGATCGCGCGCTTCAACGAGGAGATCATCTGGCAGGTCTCGCTGGCGTCGGGCGTCGGCTCGAACCCGATCGGACTCGACCGCCACCAGCTCGGCGCGACGCACATCATCCGCTTCGAGCGCGTCGGACCGCGCGTGCTGATGACCGAGCCGAACTACGCCTACCGCGCGCTCTCCGACGACGCCGCGGAGCGGCGCGCGGTCGAGGAGTCGTTCGCGCAGTCGGTGCTGGCCTCGTTCAAAGTCGAGTCGGCGACCGCGAACGGCGTGCTCGTCGACGCCACCGACTTCTTTCTCAGCGACGCCCACGGCGTCGCGCGCCGTCTGCGCGACACGGAACAGGGCTCGTACTCGCTCGACAAGAACCGCAGCGCGATCTACCTCCCGAACACGAAGGGGTTCCCGAAGAATACCGAGGTCGAGGCGACGCTGACGTTCACCACCAGCGACCGTCCCGGCAACCTCGTGCGCCAGGTCACGCCGACCGCCGACATCGTGACGGTGCGCCAGCATCATTCGTTCGTCGCCGCGCCGCCGCCCGGCTACACGCCGCGCCGCGCCGATCCGCGCGTCGGCGTCTTCGGCATCGACTTCTACGACTACGCCTCGCCGTTCACCACGCCGATCTCGAAACACTGGATCTCGCGGCACCGCCTCGAGCCGGGACAGTCGCTCGTCTATTACGTCGACAACGGCGTGCCGGAGCCGATCCGCAGCGCGCTCGTGGAAGGCGCCTCGTGGTGGAACCAGGCCTTCGAGGCGGCCGGCTTTCCGAACGGTTTCCAGGTGAAGGTGCTCCCCGCCGACGCCGATCCGATGGACATCCGCTACAACGTCATCAACTGGGTGCATCGCTCCACGCGCGGCTGGTCGTACGGCGGCGGCGTGACCGATCCGCGCACCGGCGAGATCATCAAGGGCACCGTGCTCCTCGGGTCTCTGCGCATCCGCCAGGATGTGCTCCTCGCGCGCGGCATGATGCCGGTCTACGACGAGCTCGATCCGAAGACCTCGCCGTCATTGATGGCCCTCGCGCGCATCCGCCAGCTCTCCGCGCACGAAGTCGGCCACACCCTCGGCCTCGATCACAACATGGCCGCCTCGACGTACGGCCGCGCGTCGGTGATGGACTACCCCGCCCCGTACGTGAAGATCACCCCCGACGGGAAGCTCGACCTCTCCGAGGCCTACAGCACCGGCGTCGGCCCGTACGACGTCGCCGCGATCAAGTACGCGTATCAGCCGGTGAAGAACGACGCGGAGCTCGACGCGCTGGCGGCCGCGGTGCCGCTGTTCGTCTCCGATCCGCACTCGCGCCCGGTCAGCGGCGCGCATCCCCTCGGCAGCGTGTGGGACAACGGCGGCGATCCGGTAGCGATGCTGCGCCACGAGATCGAAGTGCGGCGCATCGCGCTCGAGCAGTTCGGCGCGAACAACATCGCCCGAAACGCCCCGCTCTCCGATCTCGAGATCACGCTCGTGCCGCTGGTCCTCCATCATCGCTATCAGCTCGAAGCCGCGGCGAAGTCGGTCGGCGGCGTCAACTTCACCTACGATCGCACCCCGCCGCGCGCGGTGCCGGCGAAGCAGCAGCGCGATGCGTTGAAGGCGATCCTCGAGACGCTGCAGCCGTCGTTCCTCACGATTCCGCAGCGCATCGTCGATCTCATCCCTCCGCCCGCGTACGCCACCGGCGACGCGAACACGGAGCTCTTCCCGCGCCGCACCGACCCGGCCTTCGATCCGGTCGCCGCGGCCACCACCGCCGCCGACCTCGCCGTCTCCGCGCTGCTCGATCCCGCGCGCAGCGCGCGGCTCGCGCAGCAGAACGACTTCACCATGCGCGACGTCACCGACGCGCTGATCGACGTCGCGTCGCGCGAAGGACGGATCACGCGCGCGACCCGAACGCTGATCTTCGTGAGACTCGCGGAGCTCGCCGCGAACCGGGACGCCGACCCGCAGGTGCGCGCCGAGGCCTCGGACGCGCTGCGTCGACTGTCGTCGCGCCTCACCAGCGTCGCTGACAACGCCGAGAACGCGCACCGCGCGATGACCCGCGACGACATCAAGCGCTTCCTCGAGCGTCCCGCCGAGGCGTGGCAGCCGCCGAAGTTGCCGGCGATCCCGCCGGGACCCCCGATCTAGCCGCCGGACGTCACGACCAGCCTCGGCGGCCTCACGATTGATATGGGGGCATATCAATCGTGAGCTCGGCGGGGTAACGATTGATATGGGGTGATATCAATCGCGACCCCCGCGACCTCACGATTGGCTGCGGCGGGGTCATGATCGATATAGGGGCATATCAATCGTGACCTCGGCGACCTCACGAACGGGTGCGGCGGGGTCACGATCGATATGGGGGCATATCAATCGTGACCTCGGAGGGGTAACGATTGATATAGGGTCATATCAATCATGGCCTCGGCGGGTCGAGCCGCCGGTTGCCGCTAGCCACCCGAGGTGACGATCATGTCGGGGTCGGAGCTGAAGTCCGCGTATACCCGGCTTTATGGAGGTCAAGAAGGCGTGACGCGCACGACCAGGAAGGGATTCAGCGCGCTCTTTGCGACAAAGCGCGGCATGAAGCGGAAGAACCATTCCGCCGGCTTGCCGAGAGCGCGGCCGTACCAGTGCTGCGCGGCCTGGCGGAACTGCAGGCGCTTGTACGGCGAGAGCGGCTCGACGCGAACATCCTCGGGAACGAGCGCGCGGATCTCGTCGAATGTCGGGAGAAAGCCTTCGCGGCGCGAATGGAAGCGCGGGCTGCCGGGGCGGTCGCTGTGCCAGAAGTCGATCGGGAACGCGCCGTTCGGGCAGTCGAGATAGATCGCGGTCTTCGTCACGCGCAGCAGCTCGCGCAGGAACGCGGCGCGCAGCGCGTCGCGATCCGGCAGCGGCTTCACCGCGTAGCGCGGAACGGCGGTCTCCTCGACGCCGATGTGCTCGATCACGCCCGACGAGATCACGACGTCGAAGTACTTGTCCGGAAACGGCAGCGCCAGCGCGCTGGCGACGACGAGCCGGTCGCGATGCTCGCGCTCCCGCCACTGCCACTTGCGCAGCTGCGAGAGATCGTTCCCCCACGCCTCGAAGCCGCGGTCGTTCAGGAGATCGACGGACAGGCCGTTGCCGCAACCGCAGTCGAGCACGCGGGGCGGCGGGACGCCGCCCGGCCAGCCGCCGGGACGGCGGCGCTCCGGAACGCCGGCGTCTCGCCGGCTGGTCAGGCGCCGTCCCGGCGCCTCGCCGTCCAGCAGCGGCAGGTAGAAGTCGAGGATGCGCCGGCGGGTGCCTTCGACCTCCAGCTCCAAACCTTCGCGATGTTCGGGCGTCAGTACAGTCGAGGCGTCGAATTGATCGTAGTACCGGCCCTCGGAGAAATCGCCGCCGGGGTAGCAACGCGCGCACTCCGGACAGCACGACGCCGTGTCGAGCGCGACCCGGCAATGAGGGCAGGTCAGGTAGGGAAATCCCGCGTCGCGGCTCTCCATATCAGAGGTCCGTCCAGGCAAACGCCGCATGCTATCGCGAGAAAAGGTGGTTTCCGTGCTTTCGGCCCTGACCTTCCTGGCCGGCTTCCTCCTCATCCTCGCCGTCCTCGCTCCCTACTTCACGATCCGGGCGACCACGTCGACGAACAACAATCACTGGGTCCACAACAACGACTCCGATACGGTGATCGTCTTCGTTCACGGGATCTTCTCGGACACCAAGGGATGCTGGACGAACAAAGACAAGAAACACTATTTTCCGGAGATGGTGATGAAGGACGCCGATTTCGGCGATCCGTCGATCTTCGTGGCCGGTTACGCGACGACCCTCAAGGCCGGCAAATACGGAGTCGCATCCTCGGCCGCCGATGTCTGGAAAGCACTGTCGACGCCGGTGGACGGACGGGTTCCGGCCGTCACGAAACGAAACATCATCTTCGTCTGCCACAGCACCGGCGGCATCGTCGTGCGTTACCTGCTTCTGGACAAGAAGGCGCAGATGCGCGACAAGAACATCGGCCTCGTCCTGATCGCGTCTCCGTCGGCAGGGTCGGAATTCGCCAGGCTCCTCAGTCCCCTCTCGCGTCTCTACGACTCGCAGCTCGCCTCGGAATTGCGCGATCAGAACAATGCTCTCCTCGAGGATCTCGACGATCGCTTCCGCGATCTCGTCTACCACCGCGACCTCCGCATCGCGGGTGTCGAGGCCTTTGAGCAAAACGGTCTGCTCCGCCGCGTGCTCGGGCGGGCGGTGCCGAAGGAATCGGCCAGCCGGTACTTCGGACATGCCGTGCAGCTGGCCGGGCAGAACCACATCACCAGCGTGAAGCCGGCCGATTCGCATCATCCCGCGTACTCGCTGCTGCTCAATTTCTGTACGCAGGACTTTCGACAGCTGGTCGAATCCGCCGCCCATGAAGCCCCGGCATTCGAGACCGCGCAACGGCGATGGCAGACCGACAGCAGCGACGTGGCTCACGTCGCCATCTCCGCCGACGGGGATGAGATCGCATACGTGCGAGTACAGGCGGGCCTGTCGTCGCTGATGCTGAGCCGGGTGAACCACACCGACGGCGCGACCGTCGTTGTCCAGCCGAAGCCGAATGACTACTCGGCCTACGAGGGCGTGGCCTTCGACGCCGAAGGAGAGTGGATCTACTACGTCCGGGCCCGTGAGGGAAATTCGCAGGTCAGCGATCTATGGCGGGTGAGACGGAACGGGCACAACAACGTCAGGATTCTCAAAGACGTCGACACGGCCATCAAGTTCAACCCGGGTAAGCCTGGGCAGTTTGCCTATGTGCACGGCGATCCGGCACATGGACGAAGCGAGATCGTCGCCGCGATGCTGCAGGGAAAGGCGCCAAGCGCCATTCCCGAGCCAACGCCGCTCCTGACCAGGAGCCTTCCGCAATACATCGCCGGCGTCTCCTGGGCACCATCGGGAAACGCGCTGCTGGTGATCAGCGGAGAGCTGCACTCCGACGAGATGATGCTGAGCATCCTCGATGACCGGCACATGGAGCGGCGAATCGCGAGCAGACGGCGCTGGCGATCGATCGACTCCGCGGTCTGGCTGCGAAGCGGCGAGATTCTCTTCGCCGGGACCGAAACGAACGGCGGGCCGCGCCGGATCTGGCTCACCCGTCCCACCGGCGGCGAGGCAACCGACGTCACGCGGGATCTGGGCAGTTATGGTTCTCTCGGAGTCACCGCCGACGGGAAACGTCTCGTCGCCATCCAGGAGATTCTCGAATCGAAGATCCGCATGGGTTACGCCACCGGGCCCGGGGGCGAGGAACTGAGCACGACCCGATCGCGTCTCGACGGCTTCGACGGGGTTGCGGCCATGGCCAGCGGCGCCATCATTTTCACCCGGCGCTCCGGCCCGGACCAGGATCTGATCTACTTCGATCCGGCGACTCGCGAGACGCGCGAGCTCGTTGCCGGCGCAGGGGTGAACGAGAGTCCGGCCATCTGCGGGCCCGGCTTCGCGGTCTTTGCACGTGCCGACAAGGGCGCGAAGAACATCTGGAAGGTGACGCTCGACGCGTCGCCGGTCACGACGCGCCTGACCGGCGGGACCTGGGACGCCCATCCGGCGTGTTCGCCCGACGGTAAGCGGATCGCGTATTCCGTCATCGACGCGCAAACGAGCAAGCGCAGTCTGTGGTTGCTCGAGAATCAATCGCCGAAGCTCCTGGCCCCGATCGATGCGCGAAGAACGACGTTTTCGCCCGACGGCAAAAAGATCGCCGCGGTCTACGCCGATGAAAAGGAGGATTATCGCTGGCGCGTCGGCATCATCGATCCCGCCACCGGGAAGGTCGAGGCGTACGACGGCTTCAACATCGTCAGCACGTCTGCGCCTCGCTTGCGATGGCTCTCCAACGACCAGATCACTTTCGCCCCGCAGAACCCCGTTCCCCTCCTGCGGTCCCTGCACACGGGCACGAACGCACCGAGCTCGCCGATCTTGATTCCCAAAGTGACCCGCGTGTTCGACTTCGACTGGATCGAGCGCGGAAGCACGTTCGTCTATGCAGGCGGCAGCCCGGAAAGGGACGTCATCACGCTCACCGAGCCCGACTGATTTCTGTCCCGCGGCTGCAAACTTTTGGACCTCTCCGTCGTATTTAGTCGCAGGAGAGGCTCCGCCCATGTCGAGACTCACGAAAGTCCTTCTTTTTCTGATCGTTGCCGCCGTGGCGACGGTCGGAGTCTATGCGTTCGTGCGCAACGGGCAGAAGAAAGACGGCGCACTGAAGGAAGTGGAGGTCACCAGCGGCACGATCGTCGAGAAGGCCGTGGCCGTCGGCCAGATCCAGCCGCGCCAGAAGTTCCAGGTCAAGTCAAAGATCTCCGGCATCGTCCGCCGCGCGCTGGTGCAGGTCGGCGACACGGTGAAGGCCGGCGATCCGCTGTTCGAGATCGCGCCCGATCCGACGCCGCTGGAAGTGACCGAAGTCGACCGCCGCGTGGAGTCGGCGACGGCGTCGTTCAAGCGCGCCGAAGGCGACTACCAGCGCGCGCAGGAGCTCTCGCGCGGCGGCGTGCTGCCGAAGTCGGACGTCGAGGCGAAGAAGGAGTCGTACGAGCTCACGCGCGTCGCGCTGATGAAGGCGCAGCAAGACCGCGAGCTGACGCGCCGCGGACGCCTGACCAGCAGCTCGACCGAGTCGATCATCCGTGCGCCGGCCGCCGGCACGATCCTCACCCGCGCGGTCAACGAGGGCGATCCGATCGTGCCGCTGACGTCGTATCAGCCCGGCACCGAGATGGCCACCGTCGCGAACATGTCCGATCTCATCTTCAAAGGCACGGTCGACGAGATCGACGTCGGCAAGCTCTCGGTCGGCATGATCGCGCGCATCAAAGTCGGCGCGCTGCCGACCGACGTCGTGACCGGCAAGGTCGCGCGCATCGCGCCGCAGGCGCAGCAGAAAGAGGGCGCGACGCTGTTCGACGTCGAGATCGAGCTCGAGCCCGGCCAGAAGATCACCCTGCGCGCCGGCTACTCCGCCAACGCCGACGTGATCATCCGCGAGAAGAAAGACGTCCTGGTCGTCCCCGAGCGCCTCGTCCTCTTCGAAGACGGCGGCAAGAAAACCTACGTCGAGCTCCCCGGCGCGAATCCGAAAGACGAGCCGAAGAAGGTGGAGATCAAGACCGGCATTTCGGATGGGTTGAATATTGAGGTGGTGGCGGGTGTGAAGAAGGGGGACAAAGTCGTGGAGAGGCCGCCGAAGGAGATTTCGTAGGCGGCGCAATGAAAGACGTCCTCCGCCAACTCTTCCGCGACGTTCGCACCGAGAAGCTGCGCACGTTTCTCACGGTCTTCGGGATCGTGTGGGGCACGGTGGCGATCAGCCTGATGCTCGCGTTCGGAACGGGGCTGCACAAGCAGCTCGTCAAGAACACGGCCGGACTCGGCGACCGCATCGCCATCGTCTGGCCGGGACTGACCTCGATTCCGTACGAGGGGCTCGGCAAGGGGCGGCGGCTGCGCATCGCCGACGAGGACATCGACGCCATCCGTTCCGAGGTCGCGGGGCTGAAGAGAATCTCCGGCGAGTACATGACCAACATGCGCATGGACTACGGCACGAAGACGCTGTCGGTCGACATCTCCGGGATCACCGCGGAGTTCGGCGAGATGCGCAACCTGATCCCCGAGCCGGGCGGGCGCTTCGTGAATCCGATCGACGACGGCGACCAGCGCCGGGTCATCTTCATCGGCGACCAGCTGAAGGAAAACGTCTTCGGCGGCTCCGACGCGATCGGAAAAGTCGTGCTGCTCAACCAGTCGCCGTTCCAGGTCATCGGCGTACTGAAGAAGAAAGGGCAGGACTCCAGCTACAGCGGACGTGACAACGAGAAGGCGTTCATCCCCTCCTCCACCTTCCGCGCGCTGACCGGCGACAAGTACGTCGACAACATGGTCTTCCAGCCCGCCGACGCCGGCGCCTCGAAGCAGGTGATCGAGCGGATGCGCGCGGCGTTCGGCAAGCGCCTGCGCTTCGATCGGCAGGACAAGGAAGCGCTGTCGATCTGGGACACCACCGAGCAGTTCCATTTCTTCGACGTGTTCATGCTGGCCTTCAACGCGTTCCTCGGCCTGGTCGGCGTGCTGACGCTCGTCGTCGGCGGCATCGGCGTGTCGAACATCATGAACGTCATCGTCGAAGAACGGACGCGCGAGATCGGCATCAAGATGGCCCTCGGCGCGAAGTCGCAGTGGATCCTGCGCCAGTTCCTCCTCGAGACCATGCTGGTGACGCTCATCGGCGGCGCGATCGGCTTCGCCATCTCCTTCGGCATCTGCGCCGTCTTCCCCGAGCAGTTCGTCGAATACGTCGGCCGCCCCGAAGTCTCCCCGCTCGTCGCCGCGCTCACCGCGGTCGCACTGGGAGTGGTGGGGTTGGTGGCGGGGTACTTTCCCGCACGTGATGCGGCCAGGTTGGATCCGGTGGTGGCGATGAAGCTATGAGAAAAGACATCCACATCATCACCTCCCTCTTCGCCAGCTCCGGCCAGCTGCAGAAGAAGCGCGCGCTGCTGACGATCGCGTCGATCGCGTGGGGCACGGTCGCGATTCTGCTGCTGCTGGCCTTCGGGGAAGGCTTGAAGCGGCAGCTCGACAAGAACCGGCGCGCGATGGGCGAGAACATCGCCGTGCTCTGGCCGGGCGAGACCTCGAAGGCCTGGAAGGGCATGCCGCCGGGACGCCGCATCCGCCCGCGCGTCGAGGACGTCGATTTCGTGCGCGACCGCATGCCGGAGCTGAGGTCGGTGATCGGCGAGGTCGTCTCGTGGCGCACCGCCATCACCTACGAGCGCAAGACCATCAACGGCCGCGTGAACGGCGTGAGCTACGAGTACGGCGAGGCGCGCAAGCATTACCCGGAGCGCGGCGGCCGGTGGCTCTCGCCGGAAGACGACAAGCAGCGCCGCCGCGTGGCGTTCCTCGGCGACGAGATGAAGACCGATCTCTTCGGCAAGGACGTGAATCCGGTCGGCAAGACGATTCTCATCAACAACGCCCCCTATGTCGTCATCGGCGTGATGCAGCACAAGACGCAGATGGGCGCGTACCAGGGCCCCGACGCGCAGCACGCCTGCATCCCGATCTCCACGTTCAAGGCGCAGTTCGGACGCGACCGGCTGCAGAACATGCTGCTGGAGACGAAGCGCCCCGAAGACATGGAAGGGGCGCTCAAGAAATTCAACGGGATCATGGGGCCGAAGTTCGGCTACGACCCCGAGGACGACCGCGCGTTCGGAACGTGGAACACGGTCAAGACCTCGAAGGTCACGATGATGATCGCCATCGGCATCGAGATGTTCCTGGGCATCGTCGGCGCGCTGACGCTGCTCATCGGCGGCGTGGGCGTGGCCAACATCATGTTCGCGGTGATCAAGGAGCGCACGCGCGAGATCGGCGTGAAGATGGCCCTCGGCGCGAAGGCGCGCTGGATCATCTGGCCGTTCGTGCTCGAGGCGCTGCTCTACACGTTCATCGGCGGCGCGCTCGGGATCATGATCGCGACGCTCATCGCCGCCGCGGCCACGTTCCTCCCGGTCGAGAGCAACGAGGTCATGTCGTTCCTCGGCCGCCCCACGCTCTCGCCGCAGATCGGCATGGCCACCTCGATGATCCTCGGCCTGATCGGCCTCCTGGCCGGATACTTCCCCGCACGCCGCGCGGCCCGCGTCGATCCCGCGGCCACGCTGCGCTACGAATGAGGAGACCCATGGAATCGATCATCAAGATGTCGAACATCCGGAAGGTGTACGACACCGGCAAGGTGAAGGTGGAAGCGTTGAAGGGCATCGACCTCGACGTGCGCGCCGGCGAGATGCTGGCGATCGTCGGGCCGTCGGGCTCCGGCAAATCGACGCTGATGAACCTCCTCGGATGTCTCGACACGCCGTCCGACGGCATCTACGAGCTCGGCGGAGAAAACGTCGGCGGCGTGACCCGCGATCAGCTCGCCGAGATCCGCAACCGCCGCGTCGGATTCGTCTTCCAGAACTTCAACCTGCTGCCGCACATCTCCGCGCTCGAGAACGTCGAACTGCCGCTGCTCTTCGGCGGCGTCGCGCCGAAGGAGCGCCGCGCGCGCGCGGCCGAGCTCCTCGAGCGCGTCGGCCTCGGCGATCGCGCCGAGCACAAACCGACCGAGCTCTCCGGCGGCCAGATGCAGCGCGTGGCCATCGCCCGCGCGCTGGCGATGGATCCCGACATCGTCCTCGCCGACGAGCCGACCGGAAACCTCGACACCTCGTCGGGAACCGACATCATGTCGATCTTCACCGACCTCTGGAAAAGCGGGCGCACGCTGATCATCATCACCCACGATCCCGCGCTCGCGAAGCGCGCCAGCCGCATCGTCGAGATCCGCGACGGACGCATCACCAGCGATCATCGCAACGAGGAAGCGGCGTAGTGTCCCCGGAAATCTGACATACTTACAGATTCAACCACCTCCCTGGGACAACGTGAACGAAAGCAGCGGTACGGCCCTGCGCATGCGGCCCGTCAGCCTGATCGGCGAGGGCGTGCGCGGACAAGTGTTCATCGGCGTCGACGAAGTCCTGGGGCGGCAGGTGATCATCAAGAGGCTCTCGACGAGCCGGTTCGAGAGCGCGCATCGCCGCTCGACGCTGATCCGCGAGGCCCAGATCCTGGCCCGCCTCGATCACCCGAACATCCTCCGTATCTTCGACTACAGCGAGGATGACGGCTTCGACGTCTTCACCATCGAGTACATGTCCGGAACCACGCTGGCCGAGGAGCTGAGCGCGCCGGTCGACTTCGCGAAGAAGGTGCGGATCGCGACCGCCATCGCCCGCGCGCTCACCGTCGCGCATCGCGCCGGCATCGTGCACGGCGCGCTGTCGATCGACAACGTGCTGCTGGCTCCAGGGAACGCTGAGATCAAGCTGACGGACTTCGCGTCGACGACGACGCATCTCGACGACGTGCGCTCGGACGCGAAGTGGCACAGCCCGGAACAGGCGCGGGGCGAGGCGCCGACGCGCACCTCGGACATGTATTCGTTCGGCCTGCTGCTGCGCGAGCTGTTCGGAAATCGCGATCGCGACGTCCGCGCGCTGGCCGCGGCTCTGACGCGCGTGGCACCCAGCGAACGGCCGACCGCAACCGACGCTTTGACGCGGCTGAGGCGCCTGGCGTCGCGCCGGGTCAAGCACCTGCGCATGGCCGTGATCGGACTCGTTGCCGCGTTCATGGCCATCGGCGGCATCAAATACACCGTCGACATGGGCCGCGAGCGCCGCCTGGCCGTCGCCGCGCGCGCGGACGCCGAGGCGCGGCGCGCGCAGGCGAATGCGATGGTCGGCTTCATGATCATGAACATCGGGACGAAGCTCAGCTACGCCGGCCGGCTCGACCTCATGGACTCGGCCAGCGAGAAGGCGCTCGCCTACTTCGCCTCGATCCGGCCGCAGGAGATCACCGCGGACGAGGCGCGGGTGAATCTCGAGGCCCTCGCGCAGCTCGCGCAGAGTCAGATGGCGCGCGGCGACTATGGAACGGCGCGCGCGATCCTGGAGCACGCCATGAGCGTCGCCGACCCGGCATTGCGCCGCGCCCCGAGCGACGCCCAGCTCCAGCTGGACGCGGCCGGCGTCCATGCGCTGCTCAGCAACACGCTGGAGAAACAGGGGAACATCGACGGCGCGCTGGCCGAGGCGCGGCTCTGGGCCAAGGCCACCGCGGATCTGGTGCGGCGTCATCCCGGCAACATCGAATTCGTGCAGCGCGACGCGAGCGCGCACGGCCTGCTCGGGCTGCTCTACGATCGCAAGGAAGAGATCCTGGCGTCGCTTCACGAGCTGGAGCTCGACGTCACCGTCAAACGGCGCCTGCTGCCGCTGCGGGACACGGTCGAGATGCGGCTCGATCTCGCGATTCCGATTCACAAGCTCGGCCTCGCGCTGTTCAAGGTCGGACGCTTCGACGAGGCCAGGAGGACGCTGGAGGCGGGGCGCGCCGAGCTCGAAACGCTGCTCGCGAAAAACAGCTCGCGCTGGCCGATGCGCGAGCTGCTCGGTCTCTATGACGACGACCTGGTCATCGTCACGATGGCCACCGGCGATCTCGAGGCGATGGCGCGCTATTGCGCGTCGCATCTCCAAAGGGGCCGGCAGCTCACCGACTTCGATTCGGAAAACCTCACCTGGAAGCGCCAGCTCGTGGTCGCGCATCGTTCCTACGGCACGCTGGCGCGCATGCGCGGCGACCTCGAGCCGGCGCTCCAGCACCATCAAGCCTCGGTGGAGCTGATCGAGGGCGTCTTCGCCGCCGGAAAGCAGAACAAAGTCCTGACGCGCGACATGGGCCTGAGCCGCACCGCGCTCGCCCGCACGCTGCTGGCGGCGAAACGCGCGCCCGCGGCGCTCGTTCAGGCGAATCTCGCGGTGCGCGCGCTGGAGCCGGCGAAGGACGAACTGCAGTCGCAGCACGCGCTCGCCGATGCGCTGCTGGTGCAGGGCGAGGCGCGCGCGGCGAACGGCGACGCGCCCGGTGCCGAAAGCGCCTGGGCCGGCGCGCTCCGCATTCTCGAGCCGCTCGACGATCTGTCGCCCGACCCGCGCATCGCCGACACGCGCGTGCGCGTGCTGCTGCGGCGCGGCGAGCGGGAACGCGCGCGGGTGCTGATCGAGGGACTGGCCGCCATCGGCTACCGGAATCGGGAGTTCGAGGCCGTCTCTAGAGAGAAGGGCGCCCCGTCGTTACACGATTAAAGGAGGGATTAAACGTGGCTACGAAAAAAGGCGGCAAGACCAGGGAGCTCCTTGCCCCATGGTACGAGCCGTGGGAGAGCGACACGGCGAAGGCGCTGCCCGCGGCGAAACCGGGCGCGAAAAAACCGGTGAAAAAACCGGCGAAGAAAACGTCCAAGAAAACTTCCAAGAAGACGTCCAGGAAGACGACCAAGAAGTAGCAGGCCCATTGTTCACGACAGCGGCGGTCCATGCCCTTCGGGCCGCCGCTGCACTCGCAGGCACATTCACATGGCCACCATCACCGCATTCGACACCGACACGCACGTCATCGAGCCTCCGGGTACGTGGAGCTCGGTCGATCCCGCGTTTCACGAGCGGCGCCTGCGCGTCGGCGTCGACCGCGAGCGGTTCCAGTGGCTGATGCACGGCAGAAAGAAGCTGGTCCTGCTGCGCAGCGTCTTTCCGGGCGAGATCGACGCGCTGAGAGACCGGGTACGCAGAGATCCCCTCGCCTACGAGACGATGATCGAGCGGCGGATGAAGAATCCGCCGCGGACGCTGACCGCCGATCCGCGCGACAACGAGCTCGGCGAGCGCCCCGCGATCATGGACAGGATGGGCGTTTCGCAGGCCGTGATCTATCCGTCGCTGTCCCTCTTCTGGCCGTCGGTGATCGATGATCCCGACTTCACCGACGCGCATTACGCGGCCTGGAACGACTGGATCGCCGCGCGGACGGACGGTCTCGGCGACCGCCTGCTGCCGGTCGGGCAATACACGTTTCACGATCCGAAGAAAGCCGTCGCCGAGATCCGGCGCTGCAGGAAGCTCGGATTGCGCGGCCTCTTCGTGCGCGCGGTTCCGTATCGCGATCTTCCGTGGGACGACGCGTCGTACGAGCCGGTCTGGGACGCGCTCGAGGCGTGCGACATGCCGCTGCTGATGCACTTCACAGTGATGCCGAATACGTCTCACGATCCGACCTGGGAGAAGAAACTGGAGCCTCGTCACCGCGGCTTCTCGATGCAGACGTTCATCAACCGCGCGCTTCCCGCCGAGGCCGCGCTCACGAGTCTCATCCTCGGCGGCGTGCTCGAAAGGCATCCGCGGCTGCGCGTCGGCGTCACCGAGTTCGGCAGCATCTGGGTGCCGTCGTTCCTGCACCGCCTCGACTTCACGGTCGACGTCATGGGACCGCGCAACCGCTACCTGCGCGAGCTGCTGCCGCTCAAGCCGTCCGACTATTTCCGGCGGCAGGTGAAGGTGTCGACGATCTGGAACGAGCCGCTGGCCTGGCTGATCCGCTCGGCCGGCGACAACGTGCTAATGTTCGCGAGCGACTTCCCCCATCCCGAGGGGAACGGCAAGGCGGTCAAGCTCGCGCAGCGCGGCGTCGGCGCGCTCCCGCAAAAGACACAGCGCCGTTTCTTCCGCGACAATGCGCGCGAGCTCTTCGGCGATCCAGTGTAGGCGTGCGGCGCACTCACTCTCTTGGCAGCAGGTGCTTCTGCACCTTGCCGAGCGCGGTGCGCGGAATCGCCTCGACCCGCACGAAACGCCGCGGCACTTTGAACGACGCCAGCTGCTCGCGGCAGACCCGCTCCAGCTGCGCCGCGTCGAAGTCGCCGGCGATGTACGCGACGGGCACCTCGCCGCGCACGTCGTCGGGCATGCCGACGACCGCGCATTCGCTCACATGCTCGAGCAGCAGCTCTTCGATCTCGCGCGGATAGATGTTGAAGCCGCCGGAGATGATCAGATCGCTCCTGCGCCCGAGGAGCGTGTAGTAGCCGTCGGGTGAGACCGTGGCGAGATCGCCGGTACGGAAATAGCCGTCGCTGGTGTGGTGCGCGCCTCCGGCGCGCCTCCAATACCCCGCGAATACGTTCGCCCCGCGCACCAACAGCTCCCCATCCTCAATGCGCACGGAGACCCCCGGCAGCGGAACGCCGACCGTCCCCGCCCGCCGCTCGCCCGCGTACGGGTTGCTGATGTTCATGAACGTCTCGGTCATGCCGTAGCGCTCCAGGATCGTGTGGCCGAACAGCTCGCGAAACTGTTCGAGCACCTGCGCCGGCAGCGGCGCGGAGCCGGAGACGAACAGCCGCATCCGCGCGCCGATCGCGCGCGCGGCCTCGGGCGGCGTCTCCAGCAGGCGCACGTAGACCGTCGGCACGCCGAAGAACAGCGTCGGCTGAAAGTCGAGAAACTCCTGCGCGGCAGTCCGGTGATCGAAGCGCTCGAGGAGCCGCATCCGGCAGCCGCTGACCAGCCACGTGTGCAGCCCGTTGCCGAGGGCGTGGATGTGGAAGAGCGGCAACGCGAGCAGAAAACGGTCGCGCGCGGTGATCTGCCAGCACGCGGTGAGGTTGACCGCGTTGGCCATGAAGTTGTTGTGCGTCAGCACCGCGCCCTTCGACGCGCCGGTCGTGCCGGACGTGTAGATGATCGCCGCCGGATCATCGCCGTCGATTTGGACGTCCTCCGGCCGCCGCTCGTCATCCGATGAAAACAAATCGTCCGCGGTGATCATCGCGCGCGGCTCGGCGTCCGAGGTGATGTGCGCGATCTCCCGCTCGCGATAGAGGATGTTGACCGGCACGAAGATCACGCCGAGCTTCACGCAGGCGATGAAGATCTCGATCAGCTCGATGCGGTTCGCGAGATAGACGCACAACCGGTCGCCCTTGACGAACCCGCGCGCGACCAGCGCGTTCGCGACCCGGTTGCTCCGCGCCTCGACCTCGCCGAACGTATACGTCTTTCCCTCCCACTCCAGCGCGGGCTCGTCGCGCCGCGCGACCAGGGAGAGATCGAAGAGATGGAGGAGGTTCACGCGCGCCTGGCGCGGTTGCCGAGGGCGTCGTAGACGTCGTCGAAGACGTTGAGGGCGCGCTCGATCCGCTCGTCGTCATTATCGGTGCGGGCCATGATCCCGTCGAGCACCATGCGCACGCCCGCGGTCTCGGCGCGGCCGTATTTGGAGTCCTTGAGGTCGAGGTCGTGCACCATCTCCGCGATCGCCCGCACGCGCTTGTCCGGCAGGCCGACGCGCCGTACCAGCGTCTCCAGCGTGCAGCGATCCTCTTCGTGCGTGAAGTCGCCGCCGACCATATCGAACCGCAGCTCGCCGTCCTTGCGCGGCGCGGCCGGATCGGCGAAGCGGAAGCGCGCCTTCGGATCGACGAAGCGCCGGATGAACCACGCCGACGCCATCCGGTCGATCTTCACGCCGGGACGCGTCACCCACGTCCGTCCACGCAGCTCCGGTTTCGCCTTCAGCATCCTGGCCTCCTCTTTCTTTTCCTTTTCGAGACGCGACTCGATGGCCGCGATGGCTTTCTCGGCCGCCTTCCTCCGCTCCGCGTCGAAGAAGTCGATGCCGCGGATCTCTTCGAGACGGCGCGTCAGACGCGGATGCGCGCCCGCCAGCTCGCCCTTGAGCGCCTCCTTCGCCTCGGCCGCCAGCGCGGCGTAATCGGCGTCGCGCTCGTGGCGGAACTGGGCGACCGCGGCCTCGTTCGCGACGCCGTCGACGAAGTCGCCGGCGATCAGGTGCGCGTCGCCGCCGCCGGCGACGATCTCCTGCGCGATCCACTGCAGGTCCTCGAGCGTCTCCGCCCCGTGCGGCAGCAGGTAGACCGAGTTCTTCACCGCGATCGCGCCGGCAGCCGTGAGGCGCTGGCGCATCTTCGCGCGCAGATACAGCGGCCTGGAGGGAATGCGATGAATCAGCATCAGCCAGCGTGGCATGTCAGTTGACATTCTAATCTAGCAGTTGCTAGATTACGAACATGGCACGTCTCATCCTGCTGACCGGCGTCTGCGCGTTTCTGTGGTCGCTCGAGACGGTGTGGCGGCTGCAGCCCGAGACCGACTCCAACTACGCGAACAATGGACTGGGAGGATTCGATGAAAACCAGACCCTCCGCCGCCTCCTGCTCACGATCGCGATGGTCTCGGTGCTCATGACCGCGTCCCTGTCCGCATCAGCGCCCGCCGAGGAGGCGAAGCGCACGGTCGTGTTCATGTGCCCGTACGGCGGCGCCAAGAGCGTCATCGCGATGTCGTACTTCAACCAGCTCGCCGAGCGCGACTCCCTCCCCTACGTCGCCGCCGCCGTCGCCGGCGAGACGCCATACGAGGCAGTCCCGGAGAACGTCGCCGCGTTTCTGGCCAATCAAGGCTTCACCGTCACCGCCTTCAAGCCCCGCCGCGTCGCCCCCAAAGACCTCGAATCAGCGTCGCGCGTCGTCTCGATCGACTGCGACCTGACAAAGGTCGACTCCGCCGGCGTCACCATCGAGCGCTGGGACGACGTCCCGAAAGTCAGCGTCGACCTCCCCGCCTCCGCCGCCGCGATCCGGAAGCATGTCGAGACGCTGGTGGCGCAGCTCAAGGGCGGGCGGCGGTAGCTCGCCATCCCAAATTTACTGGGCTCGCGGTGCAAGCGTCTTAGCTCGCGATGCGACCCGTTTAGCTCGCGAGTTCATAATGCAGTAAGGTAGCCTCCATGAGGTCGTCGATTTTCCGCTGGCCTTGGAGCAAGAAGAAACGCATTCTTCCAAGCTATTCTGGCCTTCGGTCCGTCGTCCTGGAGGACGTTGCACCTGATCTTGCTGCCGCGGAATGTCGCGAGGCTTACGAAACGCAACGGGATGAAATCCAGCGTCGACTTATCGAAGGTCCAGAACGCCCGACAGCGCACATGGAGTTATTTACCGTACTCGTCGACGCCGCCGACTCCGGCGTAATCACCATAACGTTACCTTCCGAGCAGCAGCCGGTCCTGGCTCTGTTTTCAAGTCCCGTCCGAGCGGCCGATTACCATGATGAACTACTCGCACAGGGCACCGCCCCAAAGTACCAGGTTCTGACAGCTATACGACTGCTCGAGCTACTGAGCTCGTTACGTGATGTCGGCGTTCGAACACTCGCGTTGGATCGGTGCCCACGTTGCCCCACATTTGGCATCCTTACACTCGACGAAGGTGCCACGGCGGACTCGCTCATAAGTCTGTGGGCGATCTCGAAAGCTACCGAACTGGCAAGGCTGCATCTATATCTCAACTATGCACAAACCCTAGCCGCCGGTAAGCACTTTGACCTTGCGCGCCAAGTCGCGTACGAGACGGTTGCTCATGTAGCTCCTGATAGTCCACAGGCTCATCTTCTCTTGGGCGAGGTCGGAATCGCACTGAAGGATCGGCGCTTGGTCGAGGAGGCTGAAAAATTTCTGCGGTTCCTGCGTGCCGAGTCGTTTGCGACAAAATTGCTTCACGATGCCCAGTTGGCGGTTGCCGACTTCGCAGCCTCAGAATTATCAGCGCCACTTTCGGCACGAACGTCACCCTCCGAATGAAAGCCATGCTGAGCGACCACCTGTGGAGTGACGTTGCTGAATACGCCTCGTCCCATCGGCGCCTTCGCGCTGCAATTGCTTACGTCACCACGGACCACCTCAAGTTCCGAAGCGGGGACGTTCTTGTTTGCGATGCTTCCGATACGTCGGTGAAAGCTGGAATGACCACGGCGGCTCAATTGCGCAAATTTGTTGATGCTGGCGCGGAAATCTACTCATATTCTGGGCTTCACTCGAAAGTCGTCGTTCTCGACGACCATGCGCTCATCGGGTCAGCGAATCTGTCGGATGGAGCGGCCATTCGCACGTGCGAGGCATGCCTGCTGACAGACGATCCGCAGATCGTCGCTCTGACGTTGGCTTTTGTGGAGAAGGTAAGGCTCGAGGGCGTGCGCGTCACGCCGGCTTTTCTCCGGCGCATCGAACTGCTTCCCGTGCGAAGCTCCAGACTTCCTAGACGCGGGAGCTCAAAGAGCATCTCGGTAGGACAATCCCGCGTTTGGTTCATCTCCACGCATCGGTTAAGCGAGCGGCTTATCGAGGCAGAAGCTCGTTTTGACGAACTCGGTCTCGAAGAGGCCAAGCGGCTCGTAGTTGATGGCGCCGGAATCGAGTCCGTGCGCTGGGCAGGCAAATCAAGATTTCGCGCGGTTGCGAAGGCGGGCGATGTGGTAATCCAGGCATTCTCGTGGCGTACGGGTAGTCGGCAATTCACTGAAGTCTACGATCCAGTGCCAATTATTTATCGTTATGATCAAGACAATTGGACCCGCTTCTACCTTGATTACGCTGCCGATGCTAACGTTCACCGCTGGCGAGAGGTCGAGAAGACCCTTAAGCCTCTCGGTATTCGTAACATTGCGCGAAGCTCTACACGAGAATTAACCGGGTCCCAGCTCGCCATCCTGAGCGTTCTAGATAACAAGTCGCGTGTTCGACGGTGACGGTCCCCCCGAAAACTAGTCCGGGCAGAAAGTGAGGAACGGCCGGGTAAACTTCGAGAAAGGAGAGCCCGGATGAAGAAGAGCCGGTTCACGGAGGAGCAGATCATTACTGCGCTGAAGGAGC
>Ga0207659_10000041_pt1 | contig 91047 bp, 84 predicted proteins | sample KBSM43metaG_FD_184330 | JGI IMG/M metagenome (GOLD analysis project Ga0207659, IMG submission 184330) | Miscanthus rhizosphere microbial communities from Kellogg Biological Station, Michigan, USA - KBS M4-3 metaG (SPAdes) (version 2) | ecosystem: Host-associated > Plants > Roots > Rhizosphere >...
GCCTCGTGCGGCGCGACGGCCTGCAGCCGCGCGATGAACTCGCTGCGGTCGGCGTGCACGGGACTGGCGAGACCTTCGAAGAGGCGCGGCCACTTCTGGCGCAGCGCCGACATCAGCACCGCGCCGTCGTACATCGGCACGACCGGACGGTGGAGGTCGAACAGCTTCTCGTAGCCGGCGCCCTCGTAGACGCCGCCGGTGAGCATCCAGTTCACCAGTGGCCGCGGATCGAGCGAGACGTCGCCGAGCGCGCGCAGGTCCGGCCGCAGGTCGTAGATCATCTTGATCAGGATCGGCGCGAGCGAGCCGGTATACGGAATCGGAGTGAGAAGCGCGCGCGCGTAATAGGCCTCGCCTTCCGGCGACCACGGACTCACGTCCGCGCGCAGAAAGACTTCGTGCTCGCGGAAGACTTCGCGCATGAACTGGTCGATGACGATGCCCGAGGGGAACGCGCCGAAGCGGTACGGCATGGCGAGCTCGCCGCGGTCGTTCGCGTCGAGGCGCTTCAGATAGAAATCGCGAAGGCGCGCGACGGCGGGGACGATGTAGAAGCCGTAGCGGTTGTCGTGCTTGGACAACTGCCACGGTTTGGACGGCGAGAAGCCGCTGAAGTGGAATGCGACCAGCGGCTTGCCGTCGACGGTCCAGCGCTCTTCGCCGCCCTCGACGCCCTCGTAGCGCAGCGAGCGGTCGTGCAGGTTCCAGTAGGCGACGTTGTAGGCGGTGTCGCGGAGGATCGCGATCGAGTCGGTGAAGCACGCCACCCAGTTGAAGGAGTGCTGCTCCGCCTGCCCGCCCTGGCTCATGACGAACGCGCCCGGCGCGACGACGAGCCACTTCCAGGTGGTGATGAACTTCTGGGACTCCTCGCTGCGCCGCATCGCGAACATGCCGGCGTTGAAGATGCCGGCATTGGCGAGATCGCCGAGGCTCGGCTTCTCCCAGAACTTCTCCGGCGTCGGGAACGGCGCGATGGTGTGCGGCGTGACGACGAAGTCGGCGTCGTCGAGCCTCGCGATCATGGCGTCGGCGGGCGCGAAGAGATAGAGGTCGGAGTCGATGTAGACGAAGCGCCGCGCGGGCGAATGGCGCAGCAGGTAGTCGATCATCTGCGCCTTCGCGGCGCAGCAGAGCTCCGAGGCGTTGAGCTTCAGCGACGGATATTCGAGGTCGGGTCCGAAGGTGTCGCGGCCGGTGAGGACGATCGCCCCTTCGATGGAGACGGAGTCGCGCGTGGGCGCGTCGACGACGTTGACGACGACCGGCACCGCGCCGTGATGCCGGCGGATCGACTCGACCAGCGCGCGCGTGAACGGGACGTGGTTCACGGTGCAGACGGTGACGAAGTAGAGGTCTTCCGCGGGCCAGAGCGGCGGCGGCAACGGGGCGGGCTCGGGAGCGCCGCGCTTCGGGCGCGCCGGGCGGTCGAAGCGGTAGCCGATCGCGCGGAGAAAATCGGGATCGGGCGGGAGGCTCCAGTCGAGCGCCGACGGGATCGCCGCGGCGGTCCGGCGCCGCTTTTCGAGATACTCCCAGTAACGTTTCTGCAGGTAGGGGCCGAGGACCGGAAACCGGGCCACGGCTCGTTTGAGCTGGCTCAAGGCGCGCATTTTATGCATAAAAAGCAGGGCGCGGTCGGAAGACCGCGCCCTGCCGGGAGCAGCTGATCCCGGGTCCCTGTCCCCGGAATCGATGGCGTACGTCAGGGGTACGCCGCGCCGGGTGCGATGGTCCCGGCTTGAATACGCTCAGTCACTCAAATTGCGGATCACCGTCGGAATATCGAGGTCATTGCCGAAATCACTCGCCGCCATCGGCCCGAATCCGCCGGAGCCGTCGGGGCGGGAGAAGCCTCTGCGAAAAAACGGGGGATCGTAGATCTCGCCTTCCGCGCCGATCTGCGGCGGCGGCTCTTCGTGATGCGCGGCGATGTCCTTGTCCTTCGGCGGCGCGAACGGACGGTACGGCGAGGACGGCTGCGCCTGCGCGTGCGCGCGTCCGGTCTGCGTGGAGAGCGACTCGCCGCGGGCGTTGAGCAGGCCCTTCGTCGCCGCGTCGAAGCCGGTGGCGATGACCGTGACCTTGACCTCGTCCTTCATCCGCGCATCGATGACCGTGCCGAAGATGATGTTGGCCTCGTCGTCGGCCGCTTCCTGGATGATCGAGGCCGCCTCGTGCACTTCGAACAGCGTCATGTCCGGGCCGCCGGTGATGTTGATGAGCACGCCCTTCGCGCCCTCGATCGACGCTTCTTCGAGGAGCGGCGAGGAGATCGCGCGCTGCGCCGCTTCCACGGCGCGATGCTCGCCCGATGACACGCCCGTGCCCATGAGCGCCATGCCCATGCCGTGCATGATCGTCTTCACGTCGGCGAAGTCGAGGTTGATCTCGCCGGGAACGGTGATGAGATCGGAGATGCCCTGCACCGCCTGGCGCAGGATGTCGTCGGCGATCTTGAAGGCCTCGTTGAGCGAGGTGCCGCGCTCGACGAAGTTGAGGAGGCGCTCGTTCGGGATCGTGATCAGCGTGTCCACGGTGTCGCGCAGGGAGCGGATGCCCTGCTCGGCCTGCACGCGGCGGCGCTTGCCTTCGAAGCCGAACGGTTTCGTGACCACGGCCACCGTCAGCGCGCCGAGCTCCGCGGCCAGCGAGGCGATGATCGGAGCCGCGCCCGTGCCGGTACCCCCGCCCATGCCGGTGGTGATGAAGATCATGTCCGCGCCGCTGAGCGTTTCCAGGATGCGGTCGGTGTCCTCGAGCGCGGCCTGCTTGCCGATCTCCGGGTTCGCGCCCGCGCCGAGTCCTTTGGTGAGCTTGCCGCCGATTTGAATCTTCACCGGTGCAAGGGAAGTGCGCATGGCCTGGAGATCGGTGTTGGCGACGAGGAACTCGACGCCCTTGATCCCGGCCTGGATCATCCGGTTGACGGCGTTTCCGCCTCCACCACCCACCCCGATGACCTTGATCTTCGCCGGAAGCTGCTCTTCTTCGAGCGTGACCGCGAGCGTTCCGTCGCCAGGTCTCTCGTCAAACGTGATCATTTAATTGTCCTCAGATAGTAAAGATTTTCGTGATGCGTTTCAAATAGATTTTTGTTACGTCCACGCGAACCATTGCTTCACCGAGTCCGCGACTTTCGCCAGTCCCTTCCGCGGGCGCTTGCCCACGCGCGTCTTCTGATCTCTCAGCCCCCACAGCAGCAGGCCCGTGGCCGCGGCCCATTCGGGACCGCCGACCGTGTCGGCCAGTCCGCCGAGGCCGCGGGGCACGCCTTTGCGCGCCTGCTGGTCGAACACCTGCTCGACCATCTCGACCATGCCGTCCATCTCCGCGCCGCCGCCGACGAGGACGACGCCCGAGCGGATCTCCTTCTCCAGCCCGACCTTCTCCAGATCGCGGTAGACCAGCTTCGCGATCTCGGCCGCCCGCGGCTCGAGGATGCCGGTCAGCTCCTGCTTCGACAGGATCTTCGGCGCGCGGCCGCCGACGGTCGGCACTTCGATCGGGTCGTCGTCGGTGATGAGCGACGCCAGCGCGCAGCCGTAGCGCTTCTTGATCCGCTCCGCGTCTTCCATCGGCGTGCGCAGCACCACCGAGATGTCGCTGGTGAAGTGACCCGCGCCGACCGGCAGGACGTTGGTGTGAATGACGTTGCCTTCGAGGAAGACCGCGTAGTCGGTGGTGCCGCCGCCGATGTCCATCAGCAGCACGCCCATCTCGCGCTCGTCCTGCGTCAGCACGGCCTCGGCCGCGGCGAGCTGTTCGAGCACGAGCTCCTGCACCGCGATGCCGGCCTTGTTCACGCAGGCCAGGATGTTCTGGTTGTGCGTGCGCGCGCCGGTGACGATGTGCACGTTGGCCTCGAGGCGCGTCGCGGTCATCCCCACCGGATCGTCGATGCCGTCCTGGCCGTCGACGACGAACTCGCGCGGGATGACGTGCAGCAGCTCGAGCTCGGCCGGGATGTTGATCGACTTCGAGGCCTCGATCACGCGGTCGATGTCCTCGCGGCCGATGGCTTTGTGCTTGCCCATCACCGAGACCACGCCGCGCGAGTTGACCGAGCGGATGTGGTCGCCGGATACGCCGACGTAGACCGACTCGATCTGCAGGCCGGCCATGACCTCGGCTTCGTCGACGGCCTTCTTCACGGCGTCGATGGCCTGGTCGAGGTTGATGATGTTGCCGCGGCGCGTCCCCTTCATCGGCGAGGTTCCCTTGCCGATGATCTCGAGCTGCCCGCGGTCGTTGATCTCCCCGACCAGCGCGCAGACCTTCGAGGTGCCGATGTCGAGCGCCACTATGTATTTTTCTTCAGTTCTCGGCATGATGCCTCCACTTCACGTGTCATCCCGAGCGGAGCGAGGGACCTGGGCGGGTGGGGCGGCAGGCACGCTGTTCGCGCCCCTTCCACCCAGGTCCCTCGCTCCGCTCGGGATGACATGCGTTGTTTTCACAATGACTCGATCGGCAAATCGCAGATCGGCGTATTCGATCGGGGGGTTGTTCTCGGCGCGGAGGATCCCGTAGAGGCTGCGCCATTTCGCGGTGACGTTGTCGGAGTCCGCGTAGACGAACGCGCCGAGCGCGCGGTCGAAGATGGCGAAGCCGCGCGGCGGCACGGGCCGCACCTCGGAGATCCGCGAGTAGATCTCGCGGTCGTGCGCGCGCAACTCGCGGAGCAGCGCGACCGCGCGCGCGAGCTCCGGGCCTTCGGCATCGGTGATGACCGGCAGGTCGTCGTCGCCGGCGGCCGGCGAGAGTTCGGCGAACGCCGCTCCGGTTTCGTCGGCGTAACGCAGCTGACCGCCGCGGCGGACGAGCGCAACCGGCGTCCTCTCAATGACTTTGATGCGAAGCGTGTCGGGCAGCTTCTTCTCGATGTCGATCTGGCGGATCCAACCCGCGCCGCCGAGGTCGCGCTGCACGCGGGCGATGTCGATCTGGAAGAGATTGAGGCCGACATAGCGCTGCGCCACGCGGTCGATGTCGGCGCGCGGCGTGTGCACGTCGCCCGCGATCTCGATGTGCTTCACCGCGAAACGCGCGTCGGACTGCGTGCGCCGCCAGCCCCAGATCGCGACGGCGATGACGACCGCGAGCATCGCCGCGTTGCGCAGCACGATCAGGAGACGCGCGATCTGGATCTGCCGCTGGTTGCGGCGCAGGCGCGCGACGTCGCTGGGACGGAAGAAGCGGATGTCGACGCTCATGGCAGCGACTCCCGCACGAGCTGCTCGGCGACTTCGTGGACGTCGCCCGCGCCCATGACGATGAAGATGTCGTTGGGCTTGAGGCGGCGGCGCAGCTCGTTGACGATCTGGGCGTTGCTGCGGTCGATGAACTCGATGCCCGGCGCGGCGTCGGCGATGATGCGCGCGGAGACGCCGTCGACCGGCTGCTCGCGCGCGGCGTAGATCGGCGCGACCAGTGGAACGTCGGCGACGCGCAGCGCCTCCGCGAACTCTTTCGCGAAGTCGATGGTGCGCGAGAAGAGATGCGGCTGGAAGAGCGCGACGATGCGGCGTCCGGCGTAGCCGGCGCGCGCGGCCTCGAGCGTCGCGCGGATCTCGGTCGGATGGTGCGCGTAGTCGTCGACGATGATGCAGCCGTGGTAGTCGCCGAGGATCTGGAACCTGCGGTCGACGCCGAGGAACTTCGCCAGCGCGGCGGCGATGCGCTCGCCGTCGATGCCGAGCGCGCGGCCGACGGCGATCGCCGCGAGCGCGTTGCGGACGTTGTGCTCGCCCGGCACGAACAGCTTGAAGAACCCGACGCCCGGGACTTCGAACGAGGTGCCGCGGTCGTGATACTCGATGTTGACCGCGCGTACGTCGGCATCCTCGGAGAGCCCATAGCTGACCGGCCGCACTTCGGCGTGACGGAGCAGACGGGCGACGTCCTCATCATCGATGCAGCCGACGACTACGCCGCCGCGCTTCACGCCGCCGACGAAAATGCGGAAGGCCTCGACGATGGCCTCGAAGTTCCCGTAGTACTCGAGATGGTCCGCCTCGATGTTCGTGACCACGGCGATCTCGGGGCGCAGCTGGTGGAACGTGCGGTCGTACTCGTCGGCTTCGACGACGAGGTACTCGCCGGCGCCGCGCTTCGCGTTCGACTCGAAGTTGCGCAGGATGCCGCCGACGAGGATGGTCGGATCGAGCCCCGCTTCTTCGAGGACCGTGGCGATCATCGCCGAGGTCGTGGTCTTGCCGTGCGTGCCCGACACGCCGACGGAGCGCTTTTCGTTGACCAGCGTGCCGAGCAGCTCGGCGCGCTTCATCACCCGGACGCCTTTCGCGCGCGCGGCGTCGATCTCGGGATGCAGGCCCTTGACGGCCGAGGTCATGACCACCAGATCGGCGTCTTCGACGTGCGAGGGGTCGTGGCCGATGGTGACGGGGATGCCGTGGCTGGCCACCAGGTCGGTGGTCGCGGAGCGACGGACGTCGCATCCGGAGACGGTGATTCCTTCGGCTGCCAGGATCTCCGCCAGACCGCTCATTCCGATTCCGCCGATGCCGACGAAATGAATGCGCCTAATTTGATCAAAATTCATCCTGAACTGATCTCTTGAAATTGTAAGTTAATCTCGTTGAATTGTTTCGATGAAATCAACAATGTTTTTCGTGGCATCGGGCGTCGCCAATGTCCTGGCGGCGCTGCCCATTCGCTCGATCCGCGCCGGATCGGAGATGACTTCGGAGATCGCGCCGGCCAGACGCTCCGGCGTGAGCTCTGCTTCGGTGATGACGGCCGCGCCGCCGGCTTTCTCGACGACGCGCGCGTTGAGCTCCTGATGGTTGTTCGTCGCCGCCGCGAACGGGACGAGGATCGCGGCGCGGCCGGACGCGGCGAGCTCGCCGATGGTCATCGCGCCGGCGCGGCTGACGACGAGATCGGCGGCGGCGATCTCGTCGGCGATCGGGTCGAGATACGGCACGACGCGCGCGCTCGCGAACGCGGAAGTGCGATACGCGGCCTGCACGTTCGTGAGATCGCCCGGGCCGGTCTGGTGGACGATCTCGAGCTTGTCTTTCAGATGCGCGAGGAAGAGCAGCGCGGCGGTCATGGTGCTGTTGAGGATTCGGGAGCCTTGGGAGCCGCCGAAGACCAGGACGCGGTTCCTCGGGTTCTCGGTTCCTCGGTTCCTCGGTTGGAAGAATTCGGCGCGGATGGGGTTGCCGGTGACTACGGCGTCTTTACGCTTCATGCGCGTGGCGGCTTCTTCGAACGCTACAGCGACGCCGGTGGCAAATCTGGCGACGACGCGATTCGCTAAGCCGGGGAAGGCGTTGGATTCGTGGATGACGGTCGGGATGCCGCGCAGTCTGGCGGCGGTGAGCACCGGGCCCGAGGAGTAGCCGCCGACGCCGAGGACGACGTTCGGGTGGTGGTTCTTCACGATGCGCGCGGCCTGGAAGAAGCCGCGCGGGAGACGGAAGACGTTCTTGATGAGATCGAGGCCGCCTTTGCCTTTGAGGCCGCCGACGTCGATGAACTCGAGCGGGAAGCCGGCTTTCGGGACGATCTGTTTCTCGAGGCCCTTCTCGGTGCCGACGAAGACGACGCGGCGCGACACGTCGCGCGCGAGCCACTCGCGCGCGATGGCGATGGCGGGGTAAATGTGGCCGCCGGTGCCGCCCCCCGCGATCATCAGTGTCTTTCCGCCCGTCACGCCCATCACCCTTTTTTCTCCGTCAACTCGCCTGTTGTGAAAAGTTCAGCAGCAACCCGATCGCGACCAGACTGGCGATGAGCGACGAGCCGCCGTAGCTGACCAGCGGCAGCGGCAATCCCTTGGTCGGAAGAAGACAGAGCGCGACGCTGACGTTGATCAGCGCCTGGATGGCGATCATCAGCGTGCAACCGAGCGCCGCGTAAAACGCGAAGCGGTCCTGGCTGAAACGCACGATCCGGAAGCCGCGCCAGACCAGGAACGCGAACGCGGCCAGAAGCGCGACTGCGCCGACGAATCCGAGCTCTTCGCCGATGATCGAGAAGATGAAGTCGGTGTGCGGCTCGGGGAGGAAGAAGAGCTTCTGCCGGCCGTTGCCGATGCCGAGTCCCTCGAAGCCGCCCGTGCCGAGAGCGATCAGCGACTGCATGGCCTGGAAGCCGGCGCCGAGCGAGTCGGCTTCCGGATTCAAAAACGACAGTAGTCTTTCCCGGCGATACGCGGCACTGAACGCGAAGTAGGCGCCGATGGGCAGCAAAGCAAAGGCGACGGCTGCAACGTAACGCCACGCCAGACCGGCGGCGAAGACCATCCCGGCGATGACCACGATGACCGTCAGGGCGGTGCCGAAGTCGCGGCCGAGGAGAATCAGTCCGGCGAAGAGCGCCAGGATGAAGCCGAGCGGCAGCAGCGTCGTGGTCAGCTCGTTGATCCTCTCTTCGCGCCGCGCGAGGTACGCGGCGAAGAAGACGATCAGCACCGGCTTCGCCAGCTCCGACGGCTGCAGCTGGAACCACGGCAGCACGATCCAGCGATGCGTGCCGTTGATCGGATGCTGGAAGAGCGCGGCGATGAGTCCGAGTCCGATCGCGGCCAGCGCGCCGTAGACGATGCGCTTGTCCCGGAGCAGCGCCGGATTCAGTTGCATGAGGATCACCATCGCCATCGCGCCGGCGATGAGGAACGCGCCCTGGCGCGCGAGGAAGTAGTACGGACCGTGTCCGAAGCGCTGCGTTGCGATCATCGCCGAGGCGCTGTAGATCATCACCAGCCCGACCACGACGATCAGCATCGCCGCGCCGAAGAGCCAGGTGTCGTATGAGAGCTTCCTGCTCATAGCGCCCTCACCAGTTCTTCGAAGTGATCGCCGCGATGCTCGAAGTTGCGGTACTGATCGAAGCTCGCGCAGGCGGGCGAGAGCAGCACGGTCTCCCCCGGCTTGGCGTTCGTGCGCGCCCACTCGATGGCGTGCTGCATGTCGCCGGCGGGAACGATCGTCGCCGCGCCGTCGAGCGCCTCGCCGATCCGTTCCGCGGCCTTGCCGATGGTCAGCACCGCGCGGGTCTTCGATTGGACCAGCTCGCGCATCCGCTCGAACTCACCGGCCTTGTCCTTGCCGCCGAGGATCAGGATCACGCTCGACGCGCCGAAGCCTTCGAGCGACTTGAGCGTGGCGTCGACGTTGGTGCCCTTCGAGTCGTTGATCCAGCGGACGCCGTCGAGCTCCCGCACGAGCACCATCCGGTGCGGCAGGCCGTTGAACGTGCCGAACGCGATCTGCACGTCGACGTCGTCGACTCCGGCCGCGCGCGCGGCGAGCCACGCGGCCAGCGCGTTCTCGACGTTCGCGTTCCCTTCGAGCCGCAACGACGCGCGCGGAATGCGGCGCTCTTCGCCGTTCGCGCAGAAGACCATTTCGTCGCCATCGAGCCACGCGCCTTCCTCGACGCGCTCGCTCGCGGAGAAGTGCCACCGGCGCACCCGCGCATTGCGCGGCAGCGCGCGGCGGTCAACGGAGGCGTTCAGAATCGCGGTGTCGCCCGACTCCTGATTGCGGAAGATCCGGAACTTCGCCGCCGCGTAGTCGCCGAGACTCGCGTAGCGGTCCATGTGGTCGGGCGTGATGTTCAGGAGGAGAGCGACATCGGCGTGGAACGTGTCGACCGCCTCGAGCTGGAACGACGAGAGCTCGAGCACGTACGTGCGCGGGTTCTCGAAGTCGATCGAGGAGATGAGCGGGTTGCCGATGTTGCCGGCGACGATCGGCCGGTGTCCGGCGATCTTCAGGATCTCGCCGATGAGCGCGGTCGTCGTCGACTTGCCGTTCGAGCCGGTGACGGCGATGACCGTGCCCTTCAGATGGCGATACGCGAGCTCGATCTCGCCGACGACGGGGATGCCGCGGGCATGCGCGCCCTGCAGCAGCGGAATGGTCATCGGCACGCCGGGGCTGAGCACGATCTCCCCGACATCGTCGAGCAATCCGTCGTCGCCGGTGCCGAATGCACGAACCACTCGATCGTCGAGCGGATACGGCAGCGCCGGATTCGCGTTGGAGTCGGCCAGCACGACGGACTCGTCGCGCGCGGCGAGGAAGTTCGCCGAGGCGACGCCGCTTTTGCCGGCTCCGATGACGAGGGTTCGGCTCATCGCAATTTGAGCGTCGCCAGCGAGACCATCGCGAAGATGATCGCGATGATCCAGAAGCGGACGACGACTTTCGTTTCCTTCCAGCCGGACAATTCGAAGTGGTGATGCAGCGGCGACATCTTGAAGATGCGCCGGCCGGTGATCTTGAACGAGGCCACCTGCAGGATCACCGACAGCGCCTCGAGCACGAACAGCCCGCCGACCAGGACCAGCAGGAGCTCCTGCTTGATCATCACCGCCAGGCAGCCGATCGCGCCGCCGAGTGCGAGGGATCCGACGTCGCCCATGAAGATCTCCGCCGGATGCGCGTTGAACCAGAGGAATCCGAGCGACGCCCCGACCATCGCGCCGCAGAAGACCGCCAGCTCGCCGGTCTGCGGAACCCAGGCGATGCGGAGGTAGTCGGCGATGCGCGCATGCCCGGAGGCATAGGTGAGCGCGGTGTAGGTGACGGCGGCGATCAGCGTCGAGCCGATCGCGAGGCCGTCGAGGCCGTCGGTGAGATTGACGGCGTTCGAGGCGCCGACGAGGACGACCATGACGAAGGGGATGTAGAGCAGGCCGAGGTTCAGCACGACCTGCTTGATGAACGGGAACGTGATCGCCGTGGAGTAGTTGTTCTTCAGCATCGGCAGGTAGGCGATCGCCAGCGCCGCGAGCAGCGCCACCGCGAACTGCGCGCCGAATTTCTCCTTCGCCGTGAGCCCGAGGTTCCGCTTCTTGGCGAGCTTGCGGTAGTCGTCGACGAAGCCGATCGCCGCGTACGACGCGGTGACGAAGAGGATGATCCAGATGTAGGGATTGAGGATGTCGGCCCAGAGGATCGTCGGGATGATGATCGCGACGTTGATCAGGATGCCGCCCATCGTCGGCGTCCCGGCCTTGACCTGGTGCGACTTCGGCCCTTCCTCGCGGATGAACTGCCCGAGCTTGATGCGGCGCATCCGCTCGATCAGCCACGGGCCGAGGATGAACGAGATCATCAGCGCGGTCAGCGCGGCGAACGCGGTGCGGAAGGTGATGTAGCGAAAGACGTTGAATCCAACGAAGACGTCGCGGAGGCGGAAGAGCAGGTGGTAAAGCATTTATCTGTTCTCCTCCAACATCGTCACGATCCTGTCCAGGCCCACGCCGCGCGAGCCCTTGATGAGCACGAGGTCGTTCTCGCGAATCTCGTTCTTCAGAAACTCACCCGCCGACAGCGCGTCGTCGAAGTGATGCACGTCGGTGTGGCCGGCTTCGCGCGCGCCTTCGAGGAGCGCGTTCGTGCGCTTGCCGACGCCGATCACCATGTCGATCGAGCGCGGGATTTCTTTGCCGGAGTCGCGATGGAACTGCAGCTCCTGCTCGCCGAGCTCCAGCATGTCGCCGATGACGGCGATGCGGCGGCCGCTCACGTCGGCCTGGGTCATCAGCTCGAGCGCGCGCTTGAGCGCGTACGGATTCGAGTTGTATGTGTCGTCATAAATCGTCGCGCCCTTCCACTCGACGATCACCCCCCGGTGATACGCCGGCTTCACATTGGCGACGCCGCGCGTGATGCCGTCCCAGGAGATGCCGATCGTCCGCGCGGTGGCGATCGCGGCGAGGAGGTTCTCGAGGTTGTGCCGTCCGGGGAGCGCGAGCTCCAGCTCACGGCCGTCAACGGTGAAGCGCGTACCGAGGAGGCCGCGCTCGCGGATGTTCGTCGCGCGGAAGTCGGCGCCGTGGTCGATGCCGTAGGTGACCTTCGGACCGGCGTAGTCGCTGCTGATGCGCACCACGTGCTCGTTGTCGTTGTTCACGACGACCGTGCCGCCTTCCCTGAGGTTCTCGAGCAGCTCGCGCTTGGCCTCGGCGATCTTCTCGATCGTGCCGAAGAACTCGATGTGCACCGGCGCGATGTTCGTGTAGACGCCGACGTCGGGGCGCATGAGGCCGGCGATCTCGGCGATCTCGCCCTTGTGATTCATCCCCATCTCGCTCACCACGACCTCGGCGTCGTCGGGAACGTTATCGAGGCAGAGCGGCGCGCCGATCTGGTTGTTGAAGTTGCCCCACGACTTGTGCGTGCGGCGCTCCGTCGCGATCAGCGTCGCGATCATCTCTTTGGTCGTGGTCTTGCCGGCGGAGCCGGTGATGCCGATGAGCGTGAACGGCTGGCGCGCGCGGATCGACTTGGCGAGCCGCTGCAGCGCGGCGGTCGTATCCGCAACCTGAATGATGCCCTTGTTGGCGGGGATCGTTTCCTTGAAGCGTGAGACCACCACGCCCCGCGCGGTCTGCAGCGCCTGGCCGAGGAATGCATGTCCGTCGAGACGCTCGCCTTTGATGGCGAAGAAGACCGAGTCCGGCTTGACCTCGCGCGAGTCGATGACCACGGAGGAGGTTTCGATCGCGCCGCCCTGCAGGACGGTGCCGCCGATCATTTCGGCGAGCTCGGCGAAGGTCAGCGTCGGCACGCAGACCTCCCTGACACCTTCCGGGATGCCGCCTTCCGGCTCCGCCGCGTTTCGTCGCCTGTGCTCGTCCCCTTCCCCAGGAACTGCCTGGCGAAACACAACCGTCCACCCTCGCCGAAACCGACCGACGGAGCCGGAACGCGGCATCCGATCGTGGCCAAATTAGAGTAAGTCATTTTCGTTGTACTTATCAAGCACTGTTTCTCGCTGTCTTTTTCTGCAACGCCAGTTCCGCTTCCTCGCGGTCATCGAAGTGGAGGACCTGATCGCCGGCCACTTGATAGGTCTCGTGGCCCTTGCCGGCGATGACGATCACCTCGTCCTCGCCCGCCTCGGCGATGGCGCGGGAGATGGCCTCGCGGCGGTCGGGGATGGCGACGTGCGGCTTGCCGTCGATGCCCTTCACGATCTCGTCGATGATCGCGCGCGGGTCTTCGCTGCGCGGGTTGTCGCTGGTGACGATGACGCGGTCGGCGAGGCGCGCGGCGATCTCGCCCATCTGCGGACGCTTGCCGCGATCGCGGTCGCCGCCGCAGCCGAAGAGGATCGTCACGCGGCGCTGCCCGGCAATGTCGCGTACCGCGAGCAGCAGCTTCTCCAGCGCGTCGGGCTTGTGCGCGTAATCGACGATCACCGTCGGACGGGCATCACCCACGCGCTCGAAGCGCCCACGCACCGACTTCAGGTTGCGGATGCCGGCTTCGATCGTCGCCACCGGCATGCCCACGACGAGCGCCGCGCCGATCGCGCCGAGCCAGTTGTAGAGGTTCGGCGCGCCGAGGAGCGCGGAGTCGAGCTTCACGTTGCCGTGAGGAGTGACGACCGTGCCTCGCAGTCCGTCGACGTCGATCTTCAAGCCGTCCGCGGGATGGATGTCCGCGTTCTCGCCGCGGCCGAATGTGATCGCGGCGTCGCCGAGCTCGTTCGCGAGGCGGCGGCCGTATTCGTCGTCGATGTTCACGACCGCGGTCTTGCGCGTGCGGTCGATCTGATCGAAGAGGATCCGCTTCGCAGCGAAGTAGTCCTCGAAGTCTTTGTGAAAGTCGAAGTGCTCGCGCGAGAGGTTCGTGAAGACGGCGGCGGCGAAGTGAATGCCGTGCGTGCGCTTCAGGGCCAGAGCATGCGAGGAGACTTCCATCACCGCATGGCGCACGCCGGCCTCGGCCATCTTGGCGAACCACTCCTGCAGCACGACGGCGTCGGGAGTGGTGCGGTCGGCGACGAGCTTTTCGTCGCCCGCGCGGTACTCGATGGTTCCGATGAGACCGACCGGATCGCCGCTGGCGTCGAAGACGGACTCGATCATGCGCGCGGTGGTCGTTTTACCCGAGGTGCCGGTGACGCCGGCAAGGGAGAGCTTTTCGGCGGGACGGCCGTAGAAGTTGGCGGCGATGAGCGCGAGCGCGGCGCGGGGGTCGTCGACGATGACGGCGGTGGAGCGGCAGCCGCTTCGGCCGCCGTCCGGTTCGGCGCCCGAAGCGGGCGCCGCTCCACTGGAGACCACGGCAGCAGCGCCCTTTTCGATCGCCTGGGAGATGAACTGCGCGCCGTCTTTCGCCGTGCCCGGGATGGCCACGAACAGCGCGCCCTTTTTCACGAGACGCGAGTCGGGCGTGACGGCGCTGATCTCTGTGTCGAGATCGCCGCGCACATCGCGCACCGGCACGTCGCGTAAGAGGTCTCGCAGTTTCATGACAGGTTCAATCGCACCTTTCGGTCGCTCGGCAGGGCTCCGCCCGGCTGGGGTTCCTGTGAGGTCACCACTCCGCTTCCGCTGGCCTCGACGGTGAGTCCGCTGGCGACCGCCCGCGCGATCGCCGCACGCGCATCGAGGCCGCGCAAGTCCGGCACTCCCGCCGCCGCGCCTGCGGGCCTCCGCTGCGAAAATGCGGCCAGCAGCGGCGGCGTGACCCCGATCGACCTCGACGGGATCGACGGTGGGACTCCGAGATACCGCATCGACGCCTCGGCGATCTCTTTGAACGCCGGCGCGGCCACGACGCCGCCGTAATGCTCGCCGCGCGGCTCGTCGATCACGACGAGAATCGCCAGCCGCGGCCGGTCGGCGGGAACGTAGCCCGCGAACGAGCCGACGTAGCGGTCGGCGTAGTAGCCGCCGCGTCCCGCCTTCTGCGCCGTGCCCGTTTTCCCGGCGACGACATGCTCGGCGAGCGCGGCCTGTGTGCCGGTGCCGCGCGCGACGACGCCTTTCAGGATCTCGTTCATCACCGCAGCGGTCTTCTCCGACATCACCCGCACCGGCGCGCGGCGCGGCGGCTCGTAGACGGTGTTGCCGTCGTCGTCGAGAACGCGCTCCACGATGCGCGGCTCGACGCGCATGCCGCCGGTCGCGACCGCCGAGATCGCGCGGACGATCTGCAGCGGCGTGACGCCGATCTCCTGTCCGATCGAGATGCTCGCCGGCGAGACCTGCGTCCACCTGTTGGTACCGCGCAGGATTCCGGTCGCCTCGCCGGGCAGCGCGACGCCGGTGCGCTCGCCGAAGCCGAAGCGGCGGATCCAGTTGTAGAAGCGGCGGTCGCCGAGGGCCAGGCCGACGCGCGCGGCGCCGACGTTGGAGGAGTTGACGATGACGTCTTCAAACGACAGCAGTCCGTAGCGATGTCCGTCGTGCTCGTGAATGGTCACGTTGGCGACGGTGATCTCGCCGTTGCCGCAGTCGAGCATCTGCGAAGGCGTGACGATGCGCTCCTCGAGCCCCGCCGCCGCGGTGACGATCTTGAACGTCGAGCCGGGCTCGTAGGCGTCGTGCACGGTACGGTTGCGCCACGCGGCCGCCGGAAAGTCGGCGAAGTGATTCGGATCGAAGGTCGGATAGGAGGCCATCGCCACGATCGCGCCGTCGTTCGGATCCATGACCACGACCGAGCCGCCGGTCGCGTGGCGGCTGGTGACCGCGTTCTGCAGCGCACGCTCGGCGATGAACTGGATGACCGAGTCGATGGTGAGGACGACGTGGTGTCCGTCGCGCGGACGATTCGGACCGTCGCCGCCGACGAGATACATCCCCTTGCGCGCATCCTTGAGCAGCGTGACCTTGCCGGGCGTTCCCCGGATTTCGCGATCGAGCGAATGCTCGATGCCCGCGAGTCCGTCGCCATCGAGCCCGACGTAGCCGATGACGTTCGCAGCCAGCGTCGTGCGCGGATACGAGCGGCGGTGCGCCTCGAGAAAGTAGATGCCGTTCAGCCCGAGCGCCCGCACGTCGCGGGTCGTTTCGAGCGGCAATTGCCGCGCGATCCAGGCGAAGCTGCCGTTGCCGCGCAGCTTCGCCTCGATCTCGCGCGCGGTGACGCCGATGCCGGGAACGGCGGCGAGCTTCTTCGCGACCGCACGCTTGTCGGCGATGGCCTGCGGGTCGGCGTAGATCGACTCCGCGGCGACGCTCTCCGCGAGAATGCGGTGCCGGGTGTCGAGGATCGAGCCGCGCACGGGATTGAGCGCGAGCGTGCTCTCGTGCTGCTTCTGAGCGCGCGCGACGTAATGGTCGTGCCGCACGAGCTGCACCAGCACGAGCCGCGCGACGACGATGACCGCCCAGGCCGCGAGGAAGGCGAAGAGATGGAGGAGGCGACGGTATTGGAGCGACATCAGGGCGCTCCTGTGGAGCGGCGCGCTCTTAGCGCGCCGTCGGCGGGCTGAGAGCCCGCCGCTCCACTGACGAGCACGATCGCCTTCGGATCGGTCGGCTCGAAGCCGAGCGTCTTGGCCTGCGTCTCGACGGTCTCGAACGAGGTCATGCGATCGAGCTCGAGCTGCAGCGTCTTGTGCTCGGCGACGGTGTCTTTCAAATTTTTCTGGAGGCGGGTTGCTTCGCGGCCGAGGCGGATGACCTCGAGGTTCTGCCAGGTGAAGAGGAGCAGGAACAGGCCTATCGGGACGCCGAGCGAGAGAACGGCGAGGAGCTCACGAGTTCGCTGGCGGTCGCGCTCACGAACGATATGCGTGTTTTCGATCGGCTTCTTCTGCGTGTACATGACCAGGGACCGGGACTTCCACTACGCCCGAAATCAACGAACAAGGGTGAAGATCTGCCTGCAAGCACGACGTGACGAGCCATCCACACACACCCACGCTCCACGCTCCACCCCTCCCGAGCTCCCCATCCGCACACACACCCAACCCTTCCCCAACCTTCACCCTTGCTCTTTGGCTTCGAGTGCTACAACTTCTCCGCAACCCGCAACTTCGCGCTTCTCGATCGCGGATTCCTTTCGATCTCCTCTTCTGAAGCAGTGACCGGCCTGCCCGTCAGTTGCTCGACGACCGCCCTCGCGCCGCACCCGCACACCGGCATGTTCGGCGGACAGGTGCACTCCCCTTCGAGCCTGCGGAACGCGCGCTTGACGATCCGATCCTCGAGCGAGTGGAAGGCGATGATCGCGACGCGCGCCTTCGGCTCGAGGACGCTCACCGCGTCATCGACGAACCGGTCGAGCCCGATCAGCTCTTCGTTCGTCGCGATGCGCAGCGCCTGGAACGTGAGGGTCGACGGATCGATCTCCCCGTACCTCGGCTTCTTCACGCTCCGCACGACTTCCGCGAGCCGCGTCGTCGTGTCGATCGGCGCTTCCGCGCGCGCGGCGGCGATGGCCCGCGAGATCCGCCGCGCCATCGGCTCCTCGCCGTACTCGCGAAGGATGCGCGTCAGCTCGTACTCGTCGAGCGTGTTCACCAGGTCCGCGGCCGTGCGGCCTTCGGGACCCATGCGCATGTCGAGCGGCGCGTCGTGCCGGAACGAGAATCCGCGCGCCGCGTCGTCGAGCTGCATCGATGAGACGCCGAGGTCCGCGAGGAGGCCGCTGACCGCCTCGATGCCGGACTGCTTCAGGATGTCAATGAGCGATTCGTGCCGCCCGCGTACGAGCGTCACACGGTCGCCGAAGCGGCTCAGCCGCTGCCGCGACCGCTCGAGCGCCTCCGGATCGCGATCGATGCCGACCAGACGCACACCCGGATGCCGCTCCAGCAGCCCCTCCGCATGCCCGCCCAGACCCACCGTCGCATCGACCATGACGCCGTCGCTGCGCGCGGGGGTGAGGTATTCGAGAGTCTCTTTGAAAAGAACAGGTTCGTGTTTCATGGCTAGACGCCATGCAGCTCCAACTCCTTGAAATCCTCCTCGGTCATCGGCGCGCTGGTGAGCCGCTTCTTCATCCGGTCCTCGTTCCAGACGATCAGGTGATCCTGGCTGCCGAGGACGACGACGTCTTCGGTGATGCCGGCGACGTCGCGGAGGACTGCCGGCACGAGCACCCGTCCCTGCGCGTCGAGCGTGGAGACCTGGCCGAAGTAGTTCACGCGCTCGAGCAGCTTCGCCTTCGCCTGCGACGCGGAGGGCACTTTTGCCAGCCGCGACTGGAACTCGAACCAGACGTTGAGCGGATAGACGAGCGCCCGCTCGCCATCCATGGACGTGATGAAGCAGTCGGCGCCGTATCGCTCCTCGATGATCTTCCGGAACGAAGTCGGGACCTTGAGACGCCCCTTCTCGTCGATCTTCGCGGGGCTGTGCCCCATGAGTACGCTCAGTTCCACCGTTTTTCTACGCTTTGGAGAGAGTTTCTACCACCGATAGCCACTTTAGTCCACAAAATTCCACAGCAAGCGCAGCCGTAGATAAGAGGGGGGCGGGCCTCCGGCCCGCCTTTTGGCGGGCGAGACGCCCGCCCTCCTTTACTTGATGATGTTCTTGAGCTTGCCGAACAAGTCCTTACCCACCAGCGTATCCGCGGCGTTCAGGACGTTCGTGATGGTCTGGAGCACGTCCTCCGAGCCGCTCCAGTGATGGCGCAGGACCTCGGCGTCGGTGTCTTTGAGGATCTTGTTGAGGAGGTAGACGGCAAAGACGAGGTCGTCGAGGTAGCCGACCGGGCCGATCAGCGCCTCGGGCATGATGTCGAGCGGAAAGAAGAAATACGCGAGGCCGCTGCCGAGGAGCACTTTGTTCTTCGCGTTCACCCGCGCGTCGTTGATGAGACGCCACAGCAGCATGAACACGTCGGGAACGAGCAGCAGATACTCGGCCGACTTGTCGAGATGCGCCCGCTTCTCGAGAAAGCCGCGAATGTTCTCGCGGATGCGGTCGTAGAAACGCTGCGCGCGGTCGTTGGAGACCGGCCCTGTCACTTCGGCCATTTCATTGAGATCCGTTCCCTGTTCCGACATCGGTACCTCCCTTTGGTAAATTGGCCGTAGGTAAATCGGCGCCGCCTCTGCCGAGGGTGACGGCGAGCCCGCCGTCGATGATCCAGATTTTCTGAATATCCGCGCTGACGAAAGGTGGCAAGAAGCGGTCCAGCGACATCACCAGCGTCGCCGGCTCCTCGTAGCGCACGAGATCCTTCGGAAAGCGGTCGCGCACCAGCCCCACCAGGATCGTGGGAACCGGCAATGGCCCCGCGGAGATGCGCGCGAGCGGCACGCGCACGGTGGTGCCGCTGGCCTCGAAGCGGGTGATGTCGACGGTGAACGGCACGCTGATGAACTTCCGGATCGCCCCTTCGACGCGCAGCAGTCCGTTGGAAAAACGGAGCTCCAGCCGCTCGATCATCGGTTCGCGCGCGAGCATCTCTCTGGCCATCGCCGCGACCTTTTCGCCGTCGACGCGAACGTCGATCGAATCCCACTCGATCAAGTGCTTCACGTCCGTATACTATGCCGCGAGTGCCGAAACGGACCGACCTCCATTCCATTCTGATCATCGGTTCCGGCCCCATCGTCATCGGGCAGGCGGTCGAATTCGACTATTCCGGAACGCAGGCGTGCAAGGCGTTGAAGGACGAGGGCTACCGGATCATTCTCGTCAACTCCAACCCCGCCACGATCATGACCGATCCGGAGTTCGCGGACCGCACGTATATCGAGCCGCTGACGCCGGAAGTGCTCGAGCGCATCATCGAGCGGGAGAAGCCCGACGCGATCCTGCCGACGGTCGGCGGCCAGACCGGGATCAACCTCGCCATCGCGCTGTATGAAAACGGCGCGCTCGAACGCCACAAGGTCGAGCTGATCGGCGCGAACTACGAGGCCATCAAGACCGCCGAGGACCGCCAGCTGTTCAAGGAGTGCATGGGCCGCATCGGCGTCGAGGTGCCGCGCTCGGCGTACGCCGCGAGCGTCGATGATGCCGAGGAGTTCGCGGCGAGCATCGGCTACCCGCTGGTGATCCGCCCCTCGTTCACGCTCGGCGGCTCGGGCGGCGGCATCGCCTACAACGTCGAGGAGCTGCGCTCGATCATGGCGCGCGGACTCGATCTCTCGCCGGTGCATCGCGTGCTCGTCGAAGAGTCGGTGATCGGCTGGAAAGAGTTCGAGCTCGAGGTGATGCGCGACAAGGCCGACAACGTGATCATCGTCTGCTCGATCGAGAACTTCGATCCGATGGGCGTGCACACCGGCGACTCGATCACCGTCGCGCCGCAGCAGACGCTGACCAACGACGAGTACCAGGCCATGCGCGACGAGGCGAAGCGCATCATCCGCGCGATCGGCGTGGAGACCGGCGGCTCGAACATCCAGTTCGCGGTGCATCCGAAGACGGGGCGGCGCCTGGCCATCGAGATGAATCCGCGCGTCTCGCGCTCGTCGGCGCTGGCGTCGAAGGCGACCGGCTTCCCGATCGCGAAGTTCGCGGCGAAGCTCGCCGCCGGCTACACGCTCGACGAGATCCCGAACGACATCACCAGGAAAACGCCGGCGTCGTTCGAGCCGTCGATCGACTACGTGGTCGTGAAGATTCCGCGCTTTTCGTTCGAGAAGTTTCCGAACACGCCGCAGCTGCTCAGCTTCTCGATGCAGTCGGTCGGCGAGTCGATGGCCATCGGGCGCACGTTCAACGAGGCCTTGCAGAAGGGCCTGCGCTCGCTGGAGATCGGCGTATCCGGACTGGAGACGCGCAACTACAAGCGCGAGCAGATGACGGAGCTCCTCCGCACTCCGACGCCCGAGCGCATCTTCGCGGTCGGCGACGCGTTCCGCGAAGGAATGAACGTCGACGAGATCTACGCGCTGTCGGCGATCGATCCGTGGTTCCTGCGCGAGATCCGCGACATCGTGGAGATGGAGCTCGGGATCCACGATCTCCGCACCATGAAACGCAACGGCTTCTCCGATCGCCAGATCGCGAAGCTGACCGGCCGCACCGAGCAGGAAGTCCGCGAGGAGCGCCACCGCCTCGGCATCCGCCCGGTCTACAAGCGCGTCGACACCTGCGCCGCCGAGTTCGAGGCGATGACGCCGTACATGTATTCGACCTACGAAACCGAGAACGAGGCCAATCCGACCACGCGCCGCAAGGTGGTCATCCTCGGCTCGGGACCGAATCGCATCGGGCAGGGCATCGAGTTCGACACCTGCTGCGTGCACGCGTCGTTCGCGCTGCGTGAGATCGGCTTCGAGACGATCATGGTGAACTGCAATCCGGAGACGGTGTCGACCGACTACGACACGTCGGACCGCCTCTACTTCGAGCCGCTCACGCTCGAGGACGTGCTGGAGATCGTCCAGCTCGAGAAGCCGGAAGGCGTGATCGTGCAGTTCGGCGGACAGACGCCGCTGAAGCTCGCGAAGTCGCTCGCCGACGCCGGCGTGCCGATGTGGGGGACGTCGGTCGACTCGATCGACATCGCCGAGGACCGCGAGCGTTTCGGCGCGCTCGCGAAAACGCACGACATCCTCATGCCGAAGCACGGAGTCGCGTTGAATGAAGCCGAGGCGCTCGACGTCGCGAAACGCATCGGCTATCCGGTGGTCGTCCGCCCGTCATACGTCCTCGGCGGACGCGCGATGGCGATCGTGTACGACGACGCGGCGCTGTCCGCTTACATGGTCCGCGCGGTCGAGGCGGCGCCGGGGCATCCGATCCTGGTCGATCACTTCCTCGAAGACGCGATCGAGATCGACGTCGACGCGGTCGGCGACGGCACTGACGTCGTCGTGGCCGGCGTGATGGAGCACATCGAGGAGGCCGGCATTCACTCCGGCGACTCGACGACGGTGATCCCGCCGTACATCATCGGCCACCGCGAGCAGGACAAGATCCGCCGCCGCACGATCGAGCTCGCGCGCGCGCTGAACGTGATCGGCCTCATGAACGTGCAGTACGCGATCTACAACGGCGACCTCTACGTGCTCGAGGTGAACCCGCGCGCGTCGCGCACCGTGCCGTACGTGTCGAAGGCGACCGGCGTACCGTTCGCGAAGATCGCCGCGAAGGTGATGGCCGGCATGACACTGCGCGAGCTCGGCCTCACCACCGAGCCGCGCGTCGACGGCTACTTCGTGAAGGCGCCGGTGTTTCCGTTCAATCGCTTTCCCCGCGAGGACACGGTCCTCGGGCCGGAGATGAAGTCGACCGGCGAAGTGATGGGCAGCTCGCACAGCTTCGGCGAGGCCTACGCGAAGGCGCTCCTCGGCGCGGGGACAAAGCTGCCGCTCGAAGGCACCGCGTTCATCTCCGTGAACGACAACGACAAGCGCCCGATGGTCGCGCATCTCGCGCGCGAGCTCGCCGCGCTCGGCTTCCGCATCATCGCCACCGGCGGCACGCGCGAGTTCCTGATCAAGAACGGTGTGGAGTCGGAGCTGGTGATGAAGGTGCACGAGGCGCGGCCAAACATCGTCGACCGGATGATCAACGGCGAGGTCGCGCTGGCGATCAACACGCCGTTCGGCAAGTCGGCGTTTGTCGACGACACCTACATCCGCCGCACGGCGCTGCAGATGAACATCCCCTGCATCACCACGCTGACAGCGGCGACGGCGTGCGTCGAGGGGATCCGCTCGCTGAAAGAAGGCGCGAGCTCGTTCGCCGCGCTGCAGGAACAGCACGGCGCACTGCCGGTTCGCTAAGCAGTCACGTTCAGCCAGACTTTCGTGCGCGCGATCTCGGTCTTGAACGCGTTGATCGCGCGAACGGTGTACTCGATGCGCTTGCCCGCCGCGGATGGAAGCGCGGGGCCGGAGAGCTGGCGATGCGGTCTCGCGCCGCCCGGTCTGCGCGAGCGGAACGTGGCCTGTGAGAACGGCGAGGGGCGATCGAACTCGATCACGATCTCGTCGCAGGTCACGTCCGCGCCGCCGACATAGCGGAAATCCCACTCGATGCCTTCGCTGACGCGCACGGTGACTTCGTTCGGACTGGCGATGACGTAGAAACGTCCCGCGCCCTGCTCGATGTCGATGCGCACGGGAACGGTGCGAACGGATGGATGCGCGATGTCGTCGGGACGGATCAAACGATCCGATGACGCCGGAGGCGCGGCGATCGCCGACGGTGCCTCGGCGCGCGGAGGCGCGGGGATGAACGACGCCGAGCGCGGCTTCTCGGTCGAGAGCCAGGCCGCGACCGGCGCGCCGCTCGAATGCACGCGCGGACGCGCACGGCGGCCGCGTTTCTTTTCCGCCTCGGGCGCAGCCGCGGGACGGGCGGCAGGGGGCGGTGGCGGAGTGGCTTTGGGAGCTGTCTTCGCTGCCGGCTTCACAGCAACCGGCTTCACGGAGAGCTTCGGAGATGCCGCTTTAGCAGCGGCTTTCGGAGCCGCTTTCGCGACCGCTTTCGGAGCCGGCTTTGCGGGAGCCTTCTTCGCCGGCTTCACGACCTTCGCGACGGCCTTCTTCACCGCCATGCCGGCCTTCTTTACTTTTTCAGCGGCTTTTTTCGGAACCGGCTTTTTCGCGGCGGGCTTCTTCGCGGGCTTCGCAGGCTTCGCGGGCTTTTTCGGAACAGCCTTCTTTTTCAACGACTTAGCCGCCACTTTCTTCGGTTTTGCGGCGGTTTTCTTCTGCTGCGCCTTAGCCATGCGAGCTCATCTCCGGAAAATTGGATGGCGCAATATACCAGAGCGTCCTTAAAAAATACCGGCGACGCTGAAACCGCCGTCGATCGTCACGCACTCGCCGGTGACGTAGCTCGACGCCGGCATGCAGAGGAACGCGACGACGCTCGCGACCTCCTCCGGCTCGCCGACACGGCCCATCGGCGTGGTCGCGAGGATCTTCCCGAGGCGCACGGGATCGTCGAGCACCGGCTGCGCGAGCGGCGTGCGGATGTACCACGGCGCGACCGCGTTCACGCGGATGTGGTCCGGCGCCCACTCCGCCGCGAGGCCGCGCGTCATCTGCGCCACCGCGGCCTTCGTCATCGCGTACGGGACGCCGGTGCCGAGGTGGCGGAACGCGGCGACGGACACGACGTTGACCACGCTCGCGCCGCCCGATGCTTTCAGCAGCGGATGCGCGAGCCGGCAGACGTCGAACACCGCGTCCATGTTCAGCGCGCGAATCAGCTCGTACTCGTCGTTCGAATAGTCGACCGCCTTCTTGCGGATGTTCGTACCGGCGTTGTTGACGAGGATGTCGAGGCGCTCGATCGACTCGAAGATGCGGCGCCGGTCCTCCGCGCGTGCGACGTCGGCATTGACGTCGGCGTTCTTGCGCGCGACGCGAATCACCTTCGCGCCGAAGTGCGTCAGCTCCTCGGCGATGGCGAGCCCGATGCCGGCAGTGGCGCCGGTGACGAGCGCGGTTTTGTTCTCGAGGGTCCAGCGGTCAGCGGATCTCATCGCGCAACACATCCCGCAGCTCTTCCGCGACCGCGCGGATCTGCGCCTCGTCTTCTCCCTCGACCATCACCCGCACGAGGTTCTCGGTGCCGGAGTAGCGGACGAGAATGCGTCCGCGTCCGCCGAGGGACTCGGTCGCCTTCGCCAGCGCGGCCTGGTAGCGCGGCAGCGATTCGAGCGGCGGCTTCGCGGCGATCTTCTCGTTCAGCAGCAGCTGCGGCATCGGCTCGAACGTTTTGAGTTTCGAGAACGGCTCGCGCAGCTCGCCGAGGATGTGGCCGAAGACGAGCGCGGTGTGAATGCCATCGCCGGTGGTGTGCACGAGGCGGTCGATGATGTGGCCGGACTGCTCGCCGCCGAGGACCGCGTCGCGCTCGAGCATCGCCTCGAGTACGTACTTGTCGCCGACCTGCGCGCGCACCAGCTCGATGCCGTCGGCGCGCAGCTGTTTCTCGAATCCGAAGTTCGACATCACCGTGGTCACGACCGTGTCGCCGCGCAGCTGGCCGCGCGCGCGGAGGTACTTCGCCCAGAGATAGATGATCTCGTCGCCGTCGCGGATCTTGCCGGCGTCGTCGGCGAAGATGGCACGGTCGGCGTCGCCGTCGAACGCGACGCCGTAGTCCGCCGACTGCTCGACCACGACCTCGGCGAGCCGCTGCGGATGCAGCGCGCCCGACTGCGCGTTGATGTTGCGCCCGTTCGGCGCGTCGTGAATGACCACGACCTCCGCACCCGCGCGGCGGAACACTTCCGGCGCGATGCGGTACGCCGCGCCGTAGCCGGCGTCGAGCACGACCTTCCTGCCTATCAGCGCGTTCGTCGGCACCGCCGCCATCAGGAAGCGCTCGTATTCTTCGATGAGGTTCGCGTCCTCCGTGAGCGGCGTGTCCGGAATGGTCACGTCCTCGCGGCGCAGCGCGCGCAACTCGTCTTCGATCTGCTCCTCGACCGAGTCGGGAACCTTCATCCCGTCGTGGCCGAAGATCTTCACGCCGTTGTCTTCGAAGGGATTGTGCGACGCGGAGATCGAGATCGCCGCCGACGCGTCGGTCGTGCGGCAGAGATACGCGGCTCCGGGAGTCGGAATAACGCCGACGACGATCGCCTCTCCGCCGCCCGCGGCCATACCCGCCGAAAGCGCACGTGCGATCTCGGGCCCCGACTCGCGCGTGTCCATGCCGAGCAGCACGCGCGGCTTCGAGCCGTTCTTCAAGCGATGCGCGAGCGCCTCGCCGAGCGCGAACATCGTTGCGGAGTCGAGCGGATACTGCCGCGCCTTGCCGCGAATGCCGTCGGTGCCGAAGAGTTGTCTCATTGCGTGGCGGTCGTATCGGTTTGCGAAGGCGGCGGCGACGGTCCGATTTCCGCGAGGACCGGCACCGTCACCTGGGTCGTCAGCGGCGAGATGACCCGCACCAGCGGCGAGTCCGAAACGACGGCGACGTTCTGCACGAATGTGCTCGTGCGGCCGGTCATGATAATGCGTTCCGTCGCGACTTCCGTCAGTTTCAGAATCGCCGACGCAGGCCCCGAGACGAGCGCGAGCGCCGGGTCCGCCGCGGCCTCGCCGACGATGTATCCCGCCGGCGGATCGCCGACCAGGAACGGCCGGATCGAGACCGCGCGCTGCCGGAGCTGCTCGACGCGGAAGCGCACTTTGTTCGGGCTGATCGAGACGATTTCGATCTCCTCGGGGACGTTGATGTTGCGCGGCCGCAGCGTGATCTCCACCTCGCCGCCCTGATTGATCGCGCTCAGATCCGCCGACGCCTCGAGGCTCTGCGACACGAGTGCGCGCAGATCGCTCTTGCGGCCACGGACGCGCACCGAAACGCTGCTCGGAATGTCGGGCGTGGTGATGACCAGATACGACGGCACGCCGACGAGCGAGAGCGAAGCCGTGACGATGCGCTCCCGCACCTCCTCGCGCCGCGGCGCGGAGACGATGAACCAGAGCACGCACGCGAGGAGCAGCGCGACGAGCTTCAATCCGAGGTTCTTCACGGGCAACACCCCTCACCCGGCCTTCGGCCACCCTCTCCCCGCAAGCGGGGCGAGGGATCTCGACGCACGCTCGCCGCAAGAGCCCTTCTCCCCGCTTGCGGGGAGAAGGTGCCCCTGAGCGTTGCGAAGGGGCGGATGAGGGGCGTCCTCTTCATCGCGAGTCTCCGAATCGGTCGGTCAGCGCGGAGCGGAGCTGGTCGTGATCGAGATGCTCGCGCAGCTCCCCCTCCGTGGCCACGGCGATCGAGCCGTTCTCCTCGGAGATGATGATCACGAAGGCGTCGCTCTCTTCGGACAATCCGAGGGCGGCGCGGTGGCGCGTGCCGTGCGCGAGCTTCGGGTCGGGCGTGCCGGTCAGCGGCAGAAACGCGTTCGCGGCAGCGATGCGGCCGCCGCGCACGATCGCCGCGCCGTCATGCAGCGGTCCGCCGGGCGTAAAGATCGCGACCAGGAGCTCCGTCGTCACCAGCGCGTCGACAGGCTTCGCGCCATCCTCGTACATCCGCAGCGTCTGCCGTCCCTCGATCGCGATCAACGCGCCCATCTTCTTCGAGGACAGCACGTCGCAGGCGTTGAGAATCGGATCGTACGGAACGCCGCCGTTCGCGCGGCGCAGAAACGGCAGAAACGGATTGCCGCCCACGCGCGCGAGCGCGCGGCGGATCTCCTGCTGGAAAAGGATGATCACCGCGAACGGCAGATAGAAGAGGATCTGCCGCGAGATCGCCTCGAGCGCCGGCAGATCGAACGCGCGGGCGATGAAGTACGTCGAGCCGAGCACCACCAGGCCGATCGAGATCTGCATCGCGCGCGTACCGCGGATCAGCGCCAGGATCGAGTAGATGATCACCGCGACGATCAGGATGTCGGCCGCATCGCGCCAGGTGAGCTGCAGCGAGAAGATGCGGTCGAAGACGTTCATCGACGCCGCTCCTCGATCGCCTCCAGCACCCGGAGAAAGTCCACCGTCTCGCGGACGTCATGGACGCGCACGATGGCCGCGCCTCCGCGCCGCGCCGCCGCCACCGCCGCCAGCGAGCCGCTCGCGCGCGACGGGCCGGAGTCGCGTCCGGTGAGATGTCCGATGAACGCCTTGCGCGACGCGCCGATGACCACCGGCCCGACCATCGCCAGCTCGCTGCAGCGCGCCAGGATCTCGGCGTTGTGCTCGAAGGTCTTGCCGAAGCCGATGCCCGGATCGATCAGGATTTTCGACGCGTCGATGCCGGCGGCGATCGCATCGTCGCGCCACGCCGTCAGCTCCACCGCGATGTCGCTGACGACGTCGCCGTAGTGAATGTTCTCCTGCATCGTGCGCGGCTCGCCGCGCATGTGCATCAGGATCACCGGCACGCCGCGCTTCGCCGCCAGCGCACGCATCTCCGGATCGTGGCGCAGCGCGCTCACGTCATTGATGATGTTCGCTCCCACGTCGAGCGCCACCGCGGCGACGCGCGCCTTGCGCGTGTCGATCGAGATCGGAATCGCGCTGCGGCGCCGGATCTCCTCGATCACCGGAATCACGCGTTCGAGCTCGAGCTCGTCGCTGACTTCCTGCGCGCCCGGCCGCGTCGACTCGCCGCCGACGTCGATGACCGACGCGCCGTCCTCCTCCATCCGCATCGCGGAGTGAACGGCCTTGGGATGATCGAAATGCACGCCGCCGTCCGAGAAGGAATCGGGCGTCACGTTGATGATGCCCATCACGGCGGGTCGAAGCTCAGACATCGCGCTCGCGCCGGATGCGCGCGCCCAGCGCGTTCAACCTCTCGTCGATCCTCTCGTACCCCCGATCGATCTGATGAATGTTGTGGATCGTGCTCTCGCCTTTCGCACAGAGCGCCGCGAGGAGCAGGGCCATGCCGGCGCGGATGTCGGGGCTGGAGATGTCGGCGCCGTGGAGGCGGTTGCCGCCGACGATGATCGCGCGATGCGGGTCGCAGAGGATGATCCGCGCGCCCATCGAGATCAGCTTGTCGGTGAAGAAGAGGCGCGACTCGAACATCTTCTCGAAGATCATCACCGTCCCCTCGGCCTGCGTCGCGATCACGACCATGATCGAGAGCAGATCGGCGGGGAACAGCGGCCAGGGGCCGTCGTCGATCTTCGGCACGGCCGCGCCGATGTCGTAGCGCACGCGCAGCTCCTGCTCGCGCGGCACGCGGATGTCTTTGCCCTCGACCTTGATGTCGACGCCGAGCTTCTCGAGCATGTGCCGCACCGCGTACATGTGCTCCGGCACGGCGTCTTCGATGAGCAGCTCGCTGCGCGTCACCGCGGCCAGGCCGATGTACGAGCCGACCTCGATGTGGTCGCTGGCGATGTGAAAGTCGCCGCCGTGCAGCGTCTCCACGCCCTGGATGCGCAGCGAGTTCGTGGCGATGCCGTCGATCTTCGCGCCGAGGCCGTTGAGGAAGTGACAGAGGTCCTGCACGTGCGGCTCGGCGGCGGCGTTGTAGATCGTGGTCTCGCCGTCGGCGAGCACCGCGGCCATGATCGCGTTCTCGGTCGCGGTGACCGAGGCCTCGTCGAGGAACATGCGCTTCCCGACGAGCTCGCGCACGGCCATGCGATATTCGTACGCGGAGACTTCGATCTGCGCGCCGAGCGCTTCCAGCGCGAGGAGATGCGTATCGACGCGGCGGCGCCCGATCGCGTCGCCGCCCGGCTTCGCCACCGCGACCTGCCCGCAACGCGCGAGCAGCGGCCCGGCCAGGAGGATCGACGCGCGGATTTTCTTCGACAGCTCGACGTCGGGATTTGGGCTGATGTCGCCCTTCGCGTGGATGCGGAAGACGTTCTGCTCGAGCCGCTCCACGCTCGCGCCGAGCCCCTCCAGGATCTGCAACATCACCCGCACGTCCTGGATGTCCGGCAGATTGCGCAGCACGACCGGCTCGTCGGTGAGGAGACAGCCGGCGAGGATCGGGAGCGCGGCGTTCTTGTTCCCGCCGGGGCGGATGCTGCCTTCGAGGCGGCGTCCGCCTTCTACGATGAAGCGTTCCATTAGCGGGCGATTCTACAGTGGAGCGGTGGGCTTCAGCCCACCGAGAGCCCGGCGGGCTGAAGCCCGCCGCTCCACTATGCGATCATGTGTCCATGATCGTGGCTCCCCTCTCCTCGGGCAGTGCCGGCAACGCGTACTGGTTCGAGTCGGATGGGACGGCGATCCTCGTCGACGCCGGGATCGGGCCGCGCGACACCAAGAAGCGGCTCGACTCGCTCGGGCTGAACATCGAGCAGCTCTCCGCGCTGGTGCTCACTCACGAGCACTACGATCACATTCGCGGCGCCGAGAAAATCGCGCGCAAGTACCAGATCCCGATCTATCTCACCCGCGGCACGCTCGAGAACTCGACGATCGACCGCGACGAGACGAAGGTCGTGGTCTTCGAAAACGACTCGGCGTTCACGATCGGCGAGCTGCAGGTGCACGCGCGCCGGACGATTCACGACGCCGCCGATCCGGCCTGCTTCGTGGTCGAAGCGCGCGACGGCACGCGCGTCGGCATCGCCAGCGACCTCGGATACGTCGACAAGACCGTGATGCAGCACCTCAGCGGCTGCGACGGCCTCTTCTTCGAGTCGAACCACGACCTCGATATGCTGCGCCTCGGCTCCTATCCCTGGCCGCTGAAGCGCCGGATCATGTCGCGCTACGGGCACCTCTCGAACGACGACTCCGTCAACGCCGTGCAGCGCCTCCTCGGCGCCGACCTCAAGACGCTCTGCATGATCCACCTCTCGCAGAAGAACAACCACGAGTCGATCGTCCGCGACATGTGCACCCGCCTGCTCCGCCGCACCGGCGCGAGCATCGAGTTCGCGATCGCCCGCCAATTCGAGCCCACCGGACTCTTCGACGTCGCCCGCCGCCGCGAGCGGAAGCCGCTGCCGGGGCAGATGTCTTTGTTCTAGGATGGGTTGCCCGGTCGCCCGGTTTCCCAGTCGCCCGGCGAACGCTCCTGCCGGGAAACCGGGTGACCGGGCGACCGGGCAACTCATAGAATCCGCAAACATGAAAGCGACCGTCACTGTCGAACTGAAGCCCTCCGTCCTCGACCCCCAGGGCAAAGCCATCGAACATTCGCTCAGTTCGCTTGGCTTCGGGGGTGTGGAAGATGTGCGGGTGGGCAAGCTGTTTCGATTAGTGCTTGCGGACAGTGGGCAGACACGGGAGGAGATCGAATCGCAAGTTCGACAGATGTGTGAGCGGCTTCTCGCGAACACGGTCATCGAAAAATTCTCCTACACCCTCGAGGAGTAGACTCACCGCCCTCGTGCTGCTCACTACCGCGGCAAGCTTGTTCGCAAGCGCAGCCGAGGTCCTGCCTGCAGTTCCCACCGCCGACAAGAAAGTGATTCGCCGCTGGTCCGTCGCCGGCGATCCGCGCGGCGTCGCGCACGGCAGCGACGGCACGATCTACGTCGGACTCGCGCAGCCGCAGGCGGTCATCGCCGTCGATCCGAAATCGGGCGAGATCAGGAACCGGGTGATCCTCGACTCCGCCGACATCGCCTCGACCAAGGAGCTGGTCACGATGCGGACGAACGCGGATCGCACGCGTCTCTACATCGCCAACGGCAGCGACGAGAGCGCCTCCATCCTTTCCCTCCCCGACCTCGGCGTGCTGCGCGAGATCACCATGGAAGGCGAGACCATCCGCGACGCGCTGCCCGATCCCGGCGGCCGCTACCTCTATCTCCTCGGCCGCCGCGTGCACGTCTACGACAAGAACGGCACGACCGAGCTGCGCACGCTGCCGATCGAAGACCCGATGGCCATCGCCACGAACGCGAGCGGCTCGCTGCTCGCGGTCGTCGCCACCGAGGACTTCGGCAACGCGAAGGCGACCAGCGTCGCGCTCTTCGACACGAAGACGTTCACGCAGGTGCGGCGCGATCCGCTGCAGACGACCGAGACGATCCAGGCGGCGATGTTCGGCAATCGCGACCGTGCGCTGATCGTGCTGAGCCGCGATCATCTCTTCGAGAAATCGGGCAACGCGCTCAACACCGATCGCATCTGTCTCCCCGAGGGCAGCGGCCCGCAGATCGCGACCCTCGGCGGCACCGACGCGCTGCTGCTCTACGCGGAGCGCCGCTGCAGCGCCAGCGGCGCATTCAGCGGCACGGATCGCACGGTGATGCCGGCCTCGCTCTACGGCGTCAACGCCTACGCGGTCGCCTACGACAAGTCGTCGAACGCCCTCATCGTCACCGACCGCGCCGGCTTTCTGACGCTGTACAGCGTCCCGCGCGTCGCGACCGTTCGTTAGAACGTAAACGTCCGCGAGTACTTCACGATCAACGCGCGCGAGAGCAATCGCGGTTGCTGCGGCAGCGTCGGATCCACGGGTGTCAGGTCGGTGTCGAGTCCCTCGTTGTACACGAGCCAGAGATCTGTTCCCTCGGACGCGGCATAGCGGAGCCGCAGATTGATGTCGGCGCGCTGCGTGGTCGAGTTGTACTGCACGAACGCGTTCGCCGATGCGCGCGCGTTGAGCGCGGTGCGGATACGGAAGCGGAGCAGCTGGATGTCCACGTTCTCGTTGCGCACCGGAAAGTCGAGGCGCGTGAGCTGGTACTCCGCGCCGAGCTCCAGATGCCGCGACGCGTTCCACGTCGGCGTCACGATGACCTGCACGCGCTTGCCGTCGAAGTACGTGCCCGCGCGGAAGTTGACGTCGGTGCGCAGCCTGGCTCCCGTCGCCGCGCTGTAAACCATCTGCAGATCGGCGAAGTCGTACACGCCGGCCGGGATGTGTACCTTGCCGCCGATCGTGAAGGGCACGAGCACGTTCTCGCGAAACCACTTCGGCTCCACCCACCCACCGCCGCCCGTCTTCGTATCCCACTGCACCCAGAGCGCGTACTGCCCCGACTCCAGCTCGCGATCGGAGTTGCGGAACGTCGAGAATGCGAGCGCGCCGGGATACACGCGCCGGAAATAGCGGTTCTTGTCGGTGAAGATGTAGTAGTTGGTGACGAAGTTGGCGGTCGTGTAATCGCGGCGCGGCAGAAAGCCGAGCTCCGGCAGATAGTCGCGGCCCGCGCGCGAGATCTGGGTAGTGAGCTGGAGTCCGCGTCCCGTACGGCGGTCCCACCGCACATCGAACAGACTCCGATCGAAGAGACCGGCATCGCTGCGCTCCTCGGTGTCGTGCGTCGATATCCACTTGAGCGTGAGGTAGTGATCGCCCTTGAGGTGCAGCGACGTGTCGCCGCCGAGGGCGAGGTTCGTGCGATCGCCGCCGTGATACGTCGTCAGCATCAGGCCGGCGGTGGATTGCGCGTCGCGCACCGCTCGGCGGAATCGAAAGACGCCGAAGTTCTCTCCCGGCATCGCGTCGCCGGCCTCGGTCTGCATGTCGAGCATGCCGACGTCCCACCGCCCGAGGCGTCCGACCAGCCGCCCGCCGCCGAGGATCCGCACCGGCTGCTGCAGCGCGTTGAGTCCGATCCGGCGCGAGTTGAAGAGCCGCGTGCTTCCGGCGGTCACGAAGTCGAAGAGGCCCGCGTTCTCCTGAAAGAACCGGCGCCGCTCCGGGTAGAACAGCGGGAAGCGATCGAGCGCGACCTGCTGATCGTCGGCCTCGACCTGCGCGAAGTCGGTGTTGGCCGTGACGTCGAGCGTGAGATTTCCGGAAACGGGATAGCGCATGTCGACGCCAACCTCGCGCGAGCTGCGCATCGGCGTGAACGCCGTCCGCGTTCCCTCGGCGAGCGCATACGGCGTGACGTACAGCGGCGTCTCGCTGCGCACGCCGTTGAGCATGATGTCCCGAGCCTTCGACGGGCTCCGAAATGGAAACTTCGGATCGATGTCCGGGAAGGTCACGCGTTCGTTGAGGCGCGACACGAACCGCGTCACCGTCAGCCCCATCACCGCGCGTCCTGCGTTGTCGACCTGGAATCCGATCGTGGAGAACGGAATGCGGACCTCGACGAACCATCCCTCTTCCGTGATCGCCGCCTTCGCGGTCCAGAAACCGTCCCAGTTGTCGTTGAGCGTGTTCCCGTCGTCGGACACGAGCGAGTCGAAGCGCATCCCGGCCGGCGTCACGCCGAACCACTTCGAGTTGTTGTTGTCGTTGAACGCGTCGATGTAAATCGCGACCGCGTCGTCGCCGTTCCAGCGGTCGCGATAGAGAGAGTTGATGCGGATGCCGTCCGGCTTGCTGTCGAAGCACCACGCGCCCGCGTAAAACGCGTGATCGTCGTACGCCACGCGGATCTCCGTCCGCTGCGTGGTCTGCCCGCGATACGTCGGCGTGTACATCGTGAGCGGCAGCGGCGGCACCGCCCGCCAGGCCTCGTCATCCATCCGGCCGTCGATCGCGATCGGCGTCGCGATGCGCGTCAGCTCCACCGGCGTTTGTGCGGCGAGCGAGGTTGCGAACAGCAGCAGGGCGAGGCATCGGACCTTCATGCCCCGAGGCTAGGATCTCGCTTCGTCACACAACATGTGCCGGAGGTCACGAAAAAGTCATGGTGCATTGTGGAGACGCAGATGCGTTGCGATACTGCAACGCGTGACTGCCACCGTCCATCGGGCGCCATCCAGCGAGATCGTCGGCTACCGCGCGTTCGTCATCATCGTCGCGGCGGCGTACTTCACGCTGGTGACGCTCACGCCGCGCGCGGCGTGGCAGCCGAAGTCCGTCCCGATCGTCCCGCTCGCGGCGGCGAGCGTCGTCTATCTCGTCCTCGGAATCTGGGGCTTCGACGTCGCCCAGAGGCGGCGAAAGCTGTGGCTGTCGCTCGCATACCTCGCCGTCGAATTTGCGATCGGCATGTACATCAACAGTCTCGCGCCGGGCGGCTTGCTGCCGATGATCCTCCTGCCGATCGCGGCGCAGGCCGTGTCGCTGCTGCCGCGCTTCTGGGCGGGCGGGATGTGCATCCTCGTGATCGCCGGCATCAGCGGGAACCTGACCTGGGTCCCGGCCTGGCCGGCGTGGTTCCGCAACGCGGCCGTGGCCACGGCGGCGGTGGTGTTCGTCGTCGTGTACGTCGGCGTGGCGCAGCGCGAGCGCAACGCGCGCATGCGCGCGGAGATGCTGTCCGACGAAGTCGCGGAGCTCGCCGCCGCGAACGAGCGCAACCGCATCGCGCGCGACATCCACGACACCCTCGGCCACTACCTCACCGTCATTCACGTGCAGCTCGAAGCCGCGCGCGCGGTCATCGGCACCGACACCGAGCGCGGACTCCTCGCCGTGAGCCGCGCGCAGGCGCTCGCGAAAGACGGGCTGAGCGCCGTGCGCCAGTCGGTGAAGGCGTTGCGCGAAGACGTGGTCTTCGACAGCGTTTCCGAAGAGCTGCGCGCGCTCATCAACAGCGTGCGCGACGAAACGTTCACCGCGCGGTTCGAGAGCTCGGGCACGCCGCGGCCCGTCAGCGCCGCCACCGCGCTGGCGCTGCATCGCACCACGCTCGAGGCCTTGACGAACGTGCGCCGCCACGCCGACGCGCAGCTGGTCGTCGTGGAGCTCACGTTCCGCGACGACCGGACCGTGCGCCTGTCGATCCGCGACGACGGCCGCGGCGCGAGCGGCGTCGACGCCGGCGGTTTCGGATTGACCGGCATTCGCGAGCGCGCCGAGCAGCTCGGCGGCACGATGTCGCATCAGACGGCGCCGGGCGGCGGCTTCACGCTCGACGTGGAGCTACCCGGTTGAGCAGAGGAATCCGGATCGTCATCGCCGACGATCAGATGCTCTTCCGCGAGGGACTCCGCACCCTGCTCTCGACGCGCCCCGATCTCGAGATCGTCGGCGAGGCAGCCGACGGCGAAGAGGCGGTCGCGCTGGTCGAGACGCTCCGTCCCGCGGTCGTGCTGATGGACCTGCGCATGCCGCGCCTCGACGGCATTCAGGCGACGGCGCGCATTCGCGAGCGCTGGCCGTCGGTCGCCATTCTCGTGCTCACGACGTTCGACGACGACGCCAATCTCTTCGGAGCGTTGCGCGCGGGCGCGGACGGCTATCTCCTGAAAGACGTCGCGCTCGAGACCCTCGTCGCCGCGATTCATGCGGCCGCGCGCGGCGAGTCGTTCCTGCAGACCACAGTCACCGGCCGCGTGGTCGCGGCGTTCACGCGGCTCATGGAAGCGGGCGGCCCGAAAGCCGAGGCGCTCGTCGTACCGCTTTCGCGGCGCGAGCGGGAGATCCTCGCGCTCCTCGGCGACGGCGCGTCGAACAAAGAGATCGCCGACCGGTTGAGCCTCGCCGAGGGGACGGTGAAGAACCACGTCACCAACATCCTCACCAAGCTCGACGTGAGAGACCGGACGCAGGCGGCGATCCGCGGCAGGCAGTTGGGAATCGTTTAGACTTTCCTCGATGAAATTCGGCGTCGTCATCCTGCCCGGCTCGAACTGCGACCACGACGCGCTGCACGTCGCGAGCGACGTCCTCGGAGCCGAGGCCGTGCCGCTGTGGCACAAGGACACCGACCTCAAGGGCGCCGACTGCGTGATCGTGCCGGGTGGCTTTGCCTACGGCGACTACCTCCGCGCCGGCGCGCTCGCGAAGTTCGCGCCGATCATGGAGCCGATCCGCCGCCACGCCGACGCCGGGGGCCTCGTGATCGGCATCTGCAACGGGTTCCAGGTGCTCACCGAGGTCGGCCTGCTGCCCGGCGCGCTCATGCGCAACCAGCACCTCCGCTTCCTCGGGCGTGACGTGCACATCCGCGTCGAGGAAACGGACACGCCGTTCACGTCGGAGTTCACGCGCGGCCAGATTTTCAGAGCGCCGATCGCGCACGGCGAAGGGAACTACTACGCCGACGAGGAGACGCTCGACGCGCTCGAGCGCAACGGGCAGGTGATCTTCCGCTACTGCGATAAAGAAGGACGGCTGACGTCGGAGGCCAATCCGAACGGCTCCGCGCGCAGCATCGCCGGCATCTGCAACCGCGCCCGCAACGTCGTCGGCCTGATGCCGCATCCCGAGCGCTGCTCCGAGTCACTGCTCGGCAACGCCGACGGCCTGCTGATCTTCAAGTCGATCGCTAGCGCACATACTCCAGTGGGAAGTTGATTCCCTGCGGCGCCACTTTGATGTCGCGGCTGAACTTCATCCCGTTCGGCGTCAGCTGCCAGCTGCCGTCGGAGCAGCGCGAGCTCACGGTCAGCCGCTGACCCGCGCGCATCTGGAGAATGCGCTCCGTCGCCTCCGACTCCGCTCGGTAGCGCATCGCACGATGCCACGCCTGGATCAGGTTCGGAACGGCGGCGTTCTGCGTCATCAGGCTCGCGCGGGCGGTCGCGAACTGCGCGCTGTCGGCGTCGCACGCGTTCGACCGCAGCGCTTCGGCGGTGTAGTTGCGCATGACCTCGATCGCGTCCGCCCCCTGGAACGCGTAGAACGGCGCGCTCAGCAGATCGCGCAGCGTGCGCTTCCCCGGCATCGTGTGGTGAATCGTCCAGGACTCGGCCTGCTGCGAGGCCGCCATCGCCGCGAGAGGGTCGAACGCCTGCTCCTCGCGGAACCACTCCGGCACCGGCAGCGGCATCTTCCGCGCGGCGGCGGCGTCCATGCGCGTCGTCGCCAGCGCGATCAGGATGGAGAGGAGATCGGGCCGCTTCCAGAGTCCGCGGTTCAGCTCCCACGAAGCGCGGAGCTCGTTCCACGCCCCCGGATCGTTCTGCCGCGCCTTATCGAGCGCGCGCGCCGCGAAGGCGCGATGCAGATGCATCTGTCCGACCAGGTTCGGAATCGGTGCGTTGAAGCCCTCACGGAGCTTCGTCTCCCAGACGATCGGCGCGCCGCTGAGCAGATGATCGCGGACCGCGCTGAGCGCCGCGTCGTGCTGCGCGAGATATTGCGCGGCGGCGGGCGGCGGCGCGTCGATCGCGTCGCCGCTGCGCTCGAATTGCGCCTTCAAGTATTCGCCGAGAACCGTGCGGGAGGCCGAGACTTTCGGATCGTCGGACGGCTTCACCGCCGTTTCGCGGGTGCGCTGTGCCATGTCGATGTCGGCAGCCGCCGCGAGCTGCACGAGCTTCGTCGCGCCGGGACTCTGCTCTGCCGCGGGGAAGCGCTGCGCCGCGGCGTCGAGCGGCCCGAGATTCCCCGGCCATGCCTTGCTCGCGGACTGGTTCTCCTTCATTCGCGAGAATCCCCAGAGACCGACCCACGCGATCACCCCGACTGCGACGATGGACAGCAGCGCTTTCTTCATCTCGCTCCTCCGACAGTCCAGCGGTGAACCTGGTTTCGATAGAATCGAGACCATGGCTCAAGAGATCGACGCGTTACTGCAGGAAAGCCGCGAGTTTCCGCCTCCCGAAGAATTCCGCCGTGACGCGAACATCCATGATCCCGCGATCTGGGAAAAGGCGAAAGCGGACCGCGAAGGTTTCTGGGCGGACTGGGCCGGGCAGTTGGACTGGCAGACCAGATGGGACCGCGTGTTGGAGTGGAAGCCGCCGTACGCGAAGTGGTTCCTCGGCGGGAAGCTCAACGCCTCGTACAACTGCCTCGACCGCCATCTCGAGGCGCGCGGCGACAAGATCGCGCTGCTCTGGGAAGGCGAGCCGGGCGAGATCCGGCGCGTGACCTATCGCGAGCTGCACGCCGAGGTCTCGAGGTTCGCGAACGTCTTGAAATCCCTCGGCATCGCGAGCGGCGACCGCGTCGCGATCTACATGCCGCTCATCGTCGAGGCGGTCGTGGCGATGCTGGCCTGCGCGCGCATCGGCGCGGTGCACTCGGTCGTCTTCGGCGGCTTCTCCTCCGACGCGCTCAAGGATCGCATCCAGGACGCGGAGGCAAAGCTGGTCATCACCGCGAGCAGCGGCTATCGCCGCGGCACGATCGTGCCGCTGAAGAAAACGACCGACGCCGCGGTCGCCGAGTGTCCGACCATCACGAACGTGATCGTCGTCCGCCGCCGCGTCGAAGACGAAGTGGCGATGCAGGACGGACGCGACGTCTGGTACCACGAGGCGATGGCCGGCGCCGATGCGGCGTGCGAGGCGGTGGCGCTCGACTCCGAGCACATGCTCTACATGCTCTACACGTCCGGCAGCACCGGGAAGCCGAAGGGAATCGTCCACACCACCGGCGGCTATCTGACGGAGTGTTACGCCACGTGCAAATGGGTCTTCGATCTCAAGGAGAACGACGTCTACTGGTGCACCGCCGACATCGGCTGGGTCACCGGGCACTCCTACGTCGTCTACGGCCCGCTGGCGTGCGGCGCAACGGTGATGATCTACGAAGGCGCGCCGGACTGGCCGAAGAAGGACCGCTTCTGGGACATCATCGAGCGCCACAAGGTCACGATCTTCTACACCGCGCCGACGGCGATCCGCGCGTTCATGAAGTGGGGCGAGGAACTGCCGCGCGCGCATGACATGGCGTCGCTGCGCCTCCTCGGCACGGTCGGCGAGCCGATCAATCCTGAGGCCTGGATGTGGTACCGGAAAAACATCGGCGGCGAGCGCTGCCCGATCGTCGACACCTGGTGGCAGACCGAGACCGGCACGATCATGATCACGCCGCTGCCGGGACTCGTGGCGACGAAGCCGGGATCGGCGACGAAACCGTTTCCCGGCATCGACGCGGAGATCCTCGACGAGCGCGGCAACCGCGTCGAAGTCGGCGGCGGCTATCTCGCGATCACCACGCCGTGGCCGTCGATGCTGCGCGGCATCTACGGCGATCCGGAGCGCTACGAGAAGCAGTACTGGTCGAAATGGCCCGGCACCTACTTCACCGGCGACGGCGCGAAGCGCGACGCGGACGGCTACTTCTGGCTCCTCGGCCGCGTCGACGACGTGATCAACGTCGCCGGCCATCGCATCGGCACGATGGAGGTGGAGTCGGCGCTGGTCGATCACCAGAGCATCGCCGAGGCCGCTGTCGTAGGGATCGCTCACGAGATCAAAGGGACGGGCATCGCCGCGTTCGTGATCGTGAAAGAGTCGCACCGCGAGCGCGCGCTGCAGGATCCCGAAAAGTTCGAGGCCGAGCTGAAGGCCCACGTCACCGAAAAGATCGGCGCGATCGCGCGCCCGGAGAAGATCCTGATGACCGCCGATCTCCCCAAAACGCGCTCCGGAAAAATCATGCGCCGGTTGCTGCGCGACATCGCCGAGGGACGCGCGCTGGGGGATGTGACGACGCTGGCGGATCCGGGGGTGGTGGCGACGTTGAAGGAGAAATATGAAGAAGAGTCGTGAGAAGAGTCTCAAAGCCGCAAAGTCTCAGAGTCTCAAAGCCGTTCGTTCCCCTTTGCGACTTTGCTACTTTGAGACTTTGAGACTCAGATGAAGCGCACCGCCCTCATCACCGGCGGCTCCCGGGGCATCGGACGCGTCACGGCGATGCGCCTGTTGCTCGACGGGTGGTCGGTCGCGTTCACGTACAGCCAGTCGAAGGACGCGGCGCTCGCGTTCGAGGCGGAGTCGAAGGGGAACACGCTCGCGCTGGAGGCGGACGTGCGCGATGACGCGGCGTGCCGGCTCGCGGCCGAGGAGACGCTGGAGCGCTTCGGCGCGATCGACGCGCTGGTCAACAACGCCGGCATCCGCCGCGACGCGCTGATGTACAACATGACCGCCGATCAGTTCGAAGACGTCGTGGAGACGAACCTGCGCGGCACGTGGTCGATGACCAAGGCGGTGCTGCCGGCGATGATGCAGCAGCGCCGCGGCGCGATCGTCAACGTCGCGTCGCTCTCCGGATTGCACGGCATCGTCGGACAGACGAACTACTCCGCCGCGAAAGGCGCGGTCATCGCCATGACGCGCTCGCTCGCGCGCGAGGTCGCGCGCAGCGGGATCCGCGTGAACTGCGTGGCGCCGGGATTCGTGGAGACCGACATGGTCGCGGACCTCGATGCCGAGGTGAAGCGCGAGATGATCCGCCAGATCCCGATGCGGCGGGCGGTGCGCGCGGACGAAGTCGCGGCCGGAATCGCGTTTCTCCTCTCCGACGACGCGAGCGGAATTACCGGTCAGGTGCTGGCGATTGATGGTGGCACCTCGGCATGATGTATTTCTCGGTCGTTATCCCCACGTACAACCGCCTCGACATGCTCCTCCGCGTCCTCGACGCGCTGGGCGCGCAGACCGGCGCGCCGGAGTTCGAGACCATCGTCATCAACGACGGCTCGACCGACGACACCGAACGCGTGATCTCGCAGCGCAAGGGCATCACCTTCCGGACGCAGCCGAACGGCGGGCCGGGGCGCGCGCGCAATCACGGCGTCTCGCTGGCGAGCGGCAGGTTCGTCGTCTTCATCGGCGACGACACGGTTCCGGAGCCACGCTTTCTCGCCGAGCACGCGCGCATCCATCGCGATACGAATGACGATCCGCTGGCGGCGTGCGTCGGCTACACCGGCTGGCCGCACGGCGAGCGCGTAACCGCGTTCATGGACTACATCAACGACTGGGGCCTGCAGTTCGGCTACAAGATGATCGAGCACGGCGCGGTGGTGCCGTTCAATTTCTTCTACACCTCGAACATCTCCATCGACCGCAAGCTGCTGGTCGAGCATCCGTTCGACACGACGTTCCCGTCCGCGGCGTGGGAGGACATCGAGCTCGCCTACCGCCTCGACGCCCTCGGGCTGAAGATTCACTACAACGCGCACGCGGTGACCCGGCACTACCACCCGATGAACGTCGACTCGTTCGCGCGGCGGCAGTACACGGTGGGCAAATCGGGCGCGATCTTCTTCAAGAAGCACCCCGAGCTCGGCGGCTTCCTCGGCGTGCACGAGCTCGAAGGACGCGCATTCGATGATGCACGTCTGGCGACACTGCGGCGAAAAGCGCGGCTGGGCGAGCGATTTCGATTGCTCGCGAGGCCGAAGGTGTTTGAGGCCTTGATGAGAGAGCACTATCTGCGCGGACTGCGCGACGGGTTGACCAACAGCTGATGTTCATCACATTCGAAGGCATCGAAGGCTCCGGCAAGACGACGCAGCAGCAGCGTCTGGCGGAGCATCTGCGCGCGCGGGGGCGGGCGGTGGTGGCGACGAAGGAGCCGGGCGGGACGCCGCTCGCGGATCGCATCCGCGCGATCGTGCTCGACAGCGCGAACGTGATCGACCCCGTCGCGGAGGTCTTTCTCTTCGCCGCGTCGCGCCGGCAGCACACCACCGAGATCATCGAGCCGGCGCTGGCGCGCGGCGAAATCGTGCTCTGCGACCGCTACGCCGACTCCACGCTCGCCTACCAGGGCTTCGGCCGGCTCATCGATCTCGACCGCCTGCGCATGCTGAACGCCTGGGCCACCGACGCGCTCGTGCCGCACCTCACGCTGCTCTACGACCTGCCCGAAGACGTCGGTCTCCATCGCGCCCGCTCGCGCAACGCCAACGCGGACATGGACGAGGGGCGCTTCGAGCTCGAAGACCTTCGCTTCTTCCGCCGCGTGCGCGAGGGCTATCTATCGATGGCGCTCGCCGAGCCGAAGCGCTTCCTCGTCGTCGACGCGAACGCCGACATCGACGCGGTGTTCGCACGCACGCTCGCCGCCTTGGAGGGACGCCTATGACCACCGCCGCCTCGCTGATTCTCGACACCGCGCGGCGCGGCGAGCTGCATCACGCGATCATTCTCTACGGCCCGTCCGCGCCGCTGCTGCGCGACGTCGCGCTGCGCATCGCCAAGACGATCAACTGCCTCAACAACACCACCGGCGACGACTGCTCTTCGTGCGACCACATCGATCGTCGCATTCACCCCGACGTGCACTTCATCGAAGTCGGCGGCGAGCGGAAGCTGATCTCGGTCGAGCAGATCCGCGAGATCGTCTCCGGCGCGACGATGCGGCCGTTCGAAGGGCGCGGCAAGGTGTTCATCATCGATCCCGCCGACGCGCTGAGCGTGAGCGGCTCGAACTCGCTGCTCAAGACGCTCGAGGAGCCGGCCCGCGACACCACGTTCGTGCTGATCACGCGCTCGCCCGACCTGCTGCTGCCGACGATCAAGTCGCGCACGCAGCACATCTACGTCGCCGACACGGTGAAGCGCGCCCTCGCCGGCCCGCGCGAGGCAGAGCGCGTGCGGCAGGTGGCCATGTTCGAGGAACCGGAGGAGCTCGCCGGCTCGATCATCGACCTCCTGCACCGCTTCGCGACGCGCGGCGAGTCCGCCGCGTTGCTCGCGCTGGCCGCGCTCGTCTCCGATCACGATGACGTGAAAGACGCGATCGCCCTCCTCGGCGCGATCCTCTGCGACATCGTCGCGCTCGATCCCGCCGACTCGCTCGACCCCGACAAGCTCGCCGCGATCCGCGAGCGCATCCCCCGCGAGCGCCTTCTCGCCGCCGCCGACACGGCGATGGCCGCGATCCGCTGGCTCGGCGTCAACGCCGACGTGCGGCTGCTGGTGGAGGGAGTGGTGGCGGCACTGGCCGCCTGAAAAAAGAACCCCGCCTTGCGGCGGGGTTCGAGAATCTACTGGATGGGGCTGACGGGAACGCTGTTCGGGCGTGATTTATCGGGTTCGGTAAGATTCAAAGAAGAGTTCAAACAGCGGTGATTTCAGAGGCGGGTTGGGAACTACAGATGCGGTTCTCGCCCGCCCATCCAGTAACTGAAATCTCATCAACGGCTGGATTATCGCACACATTGTGAAAAATTTCCCAATGTAACTGCAATGTGACAAATGCTTGATCCACTTATGGATACGCCACGAATGGTGGGTCACCAAGCAACCAAACCAAAACGGGCGTTCGGTCCATCACTTACGGAAACGCTAACGGTAGCGAGGGTCCACTAATTGCGGGGCCGGTGCAAGAGACTTCGCAAGGGAGACGTGTCCGGCCAGCGTTTCGGCGGGGGATCCGTTGATCACGAACCTCACCTGGCGGGCGTCGGCGAAGTTGGAAGTGACGGTCTGGACGAGGGAGTAGGCGGCCATCAGCTCGTGATGGCTGCCGGTGCCCCACCCTGCCGTCAGGGTGGTTCCGCCGAGGTCCACGATGACGGTTCCGCCCGGCAGGAGGTAGGCGCCGCGCACGACCGTGTCGGCGGGATAGAGGCGGAGGCCGGCGGGGGTGGCCGGACCTTTCATCAACTCGCGGATGACCACCGGGATCGCCGCGGCGGGGCTCTCCGGCAGCGCGACGTTGCGCGTCTCGCTGACCAGCGTCATCTGCGGCGACTCGTAGTACAGCTTCACCGGCCGCACGGCGACACGGTTCGCGGCGTTGATGTTCGCGGCGGTGGGGTTCTGTTTCCTGCTGCACGCGCCCGCGGCTGCGATCAGCGCGAGCGCGATTACGGCGAAACGCTTCACGGCACCGTCCTGGTCGCCGGAGCCGGTGCCGTTGCGGTCGCCGCCGGAGTGGCCGGCGCGGGCGTCGCCGGCGGCGCGGGCTGCACGATGCCGATGCGCGTCTCGTAGTCGGTCTTGTAGCGCTTCACCGCGCGCGTCAGCGCGTCCACCATCACGTTCTGAAACGCGTCGGAGCGCAGCTTGGCCTCTTCCTCGGGATTGCTGATGAAGCCCACCTCGACCAGCGCGGCCGGCATCGTCGCGCCGACCAGCACCTTGAACGGCGCCTGCTTCACGCCGCGATTGGCGACGCCGGTCGCGGCGTTCATCTCTTCCTGGATCGCCTGCGCGAAGCGGCTCGACTCGTCGAGATACGACTGCTGCGCCAGATCCCACAGGATCAGCTTCAGATCGGACGACGGATCGGCGACCGGCACCGCGGCCGACGCGTTCTCCGTCTCGGCGGCCTTCTTCGCCAGCTCGTCCGACGCCTCGACCGAGAGGAAGTACGTCTCCGATCCCTTCGCGACCTTGCCGACCGACGAGTTCAGATGCACCGACAGGAACAGATCGGCCTTGTACTGATTCGCGACCGAGGTGCGCTGATCGAGCGAGACCAGGCTGTCGTCGTCGCGCGTCAGCACGATGCGCGCGCCGGTCTTCGACGCGAGCGAGCCCGCGAGCTTGCGCGCGATCGCGAGCGTGACGTCTTTCTCGAACAGGCCGTCGGGGCCGACCGCGCCGACTTCCTTGCCGCCGTGCCCCGGATCGATCACGATCGTGCGGATGCCCGGCAGTTCCTGCGGCTTGAAGCCGGGAAGAGTCGGCAGCTGTCCCGGCACCGGCGCGGTCGCCTTGCGGAAGTCGAGGACGATGCGCGCCGGGTTGTCGAGCTTGTACGCGTCGGCGACGATGTCGGCCGCGGTGAGTTGAATCCGCAGATCGCTTCCCGCGAACGTCAGCTTCGCGATCGACGGATCCTCCACCGCCTGTTCCCCGAACGGCGCCTGGATCGGCGTCCTGAAGCGCACGACGTACGCGAGCTGTTCTTTCAGAATCGAGTACTCGGCGGGCGCGCTGAGCGTCAGCACGACCTTGGAGATGCCCTGCACGTTCGCCACCGAGGCCTGGACCTCGACGACGCCCTGCGGCTGCGGCCGCACCAGCAGCACGTGCGTGTTTGCGTCCCAGGAGACATCGAGCCCCGACGTCTTCGCGAGCAGGCCCTGGAAGAACTGCCACGGCACGAACGGAGTGCCTTCGATCGCGATCGGCGGCACCGGCATCTCGATCAGATCGTCGCGCACCACGCCGAAACGGCTGTCGGGACCGAACGCCGCGACGACGTTCGCGATCGAGACCTTGTAGCCGTTGCTGTCGGGCGTGATCGTTGCCCCGAGAGCGGCCGCGACTTCATTCGCGGAGACATAGGTCTGGCCCGACTGCACGACGTACGTGAACGGGCGGTCGCCCGAAGGCGTGCGCAGAGTCCCTTGGCCGGACATTTGCGATCCGGACGTTTGCGCGAGAACGATCGAGGTGAGGGCGAGAACGAGAACCGCACCGGCAGCAAAGAGGCGTTTCATGGTGTGAGCCGCGGCGATTATCGCATGCTACTCTCTGCGCCATGGTCCGCCCTCTGTTTGCATGTGCACTGTTTCTGGTCGCTGCCTGCGGCGGCGAAAAGACGACCGACGAGTCGATTTACCTGCTCAATCGCGAGCCGACCAGCGTGCGCGGCTGGATTTACGACGTGGCCGGCGCGAAGAAAAGTGAGACCATCGAGATCGAGATCGCGCGCCGCCAGGGTCTCTTCGCGTCGACCTCGCTGTGGGTCGAGAACTCGCAATACGCCTCGGGCGGCATCTCTCAGAACGGCGCGTTCGTGATTCTCGATGTCCCGCCGATGCAATCCACCATCGGCTTCAACGCGCCCGGCGCGCAGGACGCCAAGCTGACCATGCAGAACGTGCCCGGCAACGCCGACGTGTTCATCCCCGACATCATCCTCGAGCCGGGCGGCGCGAAGGTGCTCGATCCGAAGAAGATCCTGATCCGCCTGCCGATGAAGATCGACAAGGCCAGGCCGACCGGAAGATCGGCCATCATTGCCGGCCACCAGGTTCCGATCATCGCCACGCCCCTCGGCCAGTTGACCGATCGCCGCGAGTACCCGAACCCCGGCGGCTTCCGGCCCGTTGCTATCGTGAAGTGATCGCCTTCGCGCGCCGCTGACTCTCGAGCGCGCCGGCGTCGTCTCCGGTCGCGCGCTGCGCCTCGGCCAGCCGCAGCCACGCCGCCGCGAAATTCGGACGCAGCGCGAGCGCGCGCTGATAGTGCGCGATCGCGTCCTGCATGCGGCCGTCGCCGGCGAGGAACAGGCCGAGGTTGAACTCCCCCTCGGCGCGCGACGGATCGCGCTTCAGCGACTCCTCGATGTAACGGATTGCCTCTTTGCGATCGCCGCTCTGCCCGGTGCGCGCGATGCCGAGCCATTCGAGCGCCAGCGGATGATCGGGGACGCGCTCCAGCACCAGCCGCGCCGTCTTCTCGAGCTCGGCGTAGCGTCGCTGCCGCAGCAACCCCGCGCAGAGATCGAGATACGGCTCGATCTCCTTCGGCTTCCGCTCCGCGAGCAGCTGCTCGAGCCGCTTCACCTCGTCCGCGTTCGCAAAGGCGTGCGCGCGCGCCAGCGGCACGAGCAGCAGCAGCGGATCGTCGTTCTTGTCGTACAGAAACTCGACGCGTGAAAACTGCGGCTCGCGCTCTTCCAGCGGAGCGAGCAAATCGGCCGCCGGCTTGCGTTGAATGAGGTGATCCGTCATCACCACGTGAACGACGTCCTGCGTCCGCCGCTGCGGCATGTGACAGGGGATGCAGTCTTCCTTCGCGCGATGCGCCTTCTGATGGCACGACAGGCACGCCGCGCGATACTCGGCGTTCGTGCCTCTCCGATGCGGATCGTGGCAGGTGAGACAGGTCAGCTTCGCGCCGCTCTCCCTGAAACAGCGGCTCTGCTCCAGGCGATACGGATGATGGTTGATCTCGAAGCGGTCCTTCGGATCGGTGTCGATCGGCGGCGCGTAATCCTCGATCAGCTCTCCCGGACGGAATGAATAGATGTCGCGGCCGAAGCGGCGCACGCCGAAGAGCGCGACCGCCGGCTGCAGGTGGCATTCGTAGCAGACGTCCATCATCCGCCGCGCGTCGAGGCGCGACGGATTCACGATCGACGCCTTCGTCTTCGCGGCGTCGCCGGTCAGCGCGATCGCCGAGTGGCGCGCCCCCGGCCCGTGGCAGCGCTGGCAGCCGATCCCTTCCGGCAGCTCGGCCGGGAACGTCTGCGGCCGCCAGTACGACTCGCTCGACTTCGCGACGCCGGCGTAGGCGTTGTGGCAGAACATGCATTCGTGGCGCACGCGCCGCGTGACGCCGTCGTGATCGGCGCGGTCGTAGCCCGGCGCCATCCGCCAGGCGCGAGTCCGCGTGTACCAGGCGATCGGCAGCTGATACAGCTCGCCTCCCGGCGTCGCGTAGATGTACGTGCGCGAGTGATGGCCCGAGCCGAGGATCCAGTCGACGCTCTGCTCGAACGCGTTGATCTGCTTCTTCTCCGCGTCGAGCTGATAGCGGCGGAACACGATCGCGTCGCCGCGGCGGCGCATCTCGAAATACTGATTCGACTTCGCGTGAAAGTACGGCGGCGCGCTGAAGTCCTCGATCAGGTTCGACGCGCGCGGACGGTAGAACGACTGCGACATCCCGACGTGGCGGTACGTCGCGGCGAGCTCGCGATGGCAGTCCCTGCAGACGCTGTCATCGACGTAGCCGGCCGGCAGCGTGAGCGACGCGGCGACCAGGATGAACCACACGGTTTAGCTAATGATCTCGCAGAATTTCTTCAGATCGATGTTGCCGCCCGAAATCACCGCGACGACCGGCCCTTCCGTTTCCTTCAGCGCCGCGGCCACGCTCAGCGCGCCGGCGCCCTCGGAGATCACGCGCGCCTTCGACGCCACGAGCCGCATCGCGTTCTTCACCTCGTCGAGCGTCACCACCACCGACCCGTCGAGCACGTCCCTGATGCGCTCCCACATGCGCGGGAAGATGCTCTTGCCGCCGGCGCCGTCGACGAACGACGCCTGCCACTGCTCGAACACCTGCGCCGAGTTCGCCGCGAATGACTTCGCGCCCGGCGCGGCCGTCTCCGGCTCCGCGCCGAGGACGCGCACGTGCGGCGCGACGGCGCGGATCGCGCTGCCGATTCCGGTCGTGAGCCCGCCGCCGCCGATCGCCGCGATCACGGTCTTCACGTTGGGCATGTCCTCGATGATCTCCAGCCCCAGCGTGGCGTTGCCGGCGATGAAGTCGTGCTCGTCGAACGGATGGACGAACGTCCCCTCGATGCCGGGATACGCGCGGTCTTCCATCGCCTGCCAGCAGGCGTCGAACGGCGCCTTGACCAGCGTCGCGCCGAGGTTGCGCATCCGCTCGATCTTCGTCTCCGGCGCGGTCTCGATCACCAGCACCGTGCACGGAATCCCCGCCTCGCGCGCCGCATACGCGACACCCTGTCCCGCGTTGCCGGCGCTGATCGTCCACACACCCTTGCTTCGCGCCTCATCATCGAGCATGGCCACGGCATTCGCGGCACCGCGGATCTTGAACGCGTTGATCGGCTGCAGATTCTCGAGCTTGAGCCAGATCTCCGGCACGCCGCCGACGTCGTGACGCAGGCGGATCAGCGGCGTCCGCACCGCCACCCCGCGAATCCGCTCGCGCGCCGCGCGGATGTCCTCGATCGTGACGCGGCGGACGGGCGGTGGTGCGGTGGCCGGCATATGGCGTAGCTTAGCCGAAGCAAACCTCTTCGATGCGAGACCGTCTCAATCTTCAGATGACCAGCGAGCTGGGGAAGACCATGCCGCGCGGACAGTTCTGGGGCGAGCCGCTGCGCTCGAGCGACGTCCGCGGGATGACGCTCACCGATTACACCTATCGCCCGTCCCTGCACATCGCGCCGCATCGCCACGAGGCGGCCTATCTCAGCGTGGTTCTCTCCGGCGGCTACGAGGAGTCGCTGCACGGCGGCACGCGGACGTGCGGCGCCGGAACCGTCACCTTCCATCTGCCGCACGAACAACACGCCGATCATTTCGGGGCGCAGAGCACGCGCATCTTCACGATCGAGTTCGAGCCGCGGTGGCTGGCGCACGCCGCGGAAACGGCGCCGCTGCCTGACCGCCCGGCGGTGTTCCACGGCGGCGCGATCGCGTCGCTGATGGTGCGCGCGAGTGCGGAGCTCGCGCGAATGGACGAGGTCTCGCCGCTCGCGATCGAGGGATTGGCGTACGAGAGCCTCGCCGAAGTCCAGCGCGGCGCCCGCGGAGGCGGCCGCCTGCCGCCGCGCTGGCTGCAGCGTGCGCACGACCTCGTGGCCGGGCAGTTCCGCGAGCGGCTCACGCTGGCCGCGATTGCGAACGACGCGGGCGTGCACCCCACGCATCTCGTGCGCGAGTTCCGCCGCCACTACGGGATGACCATCGGCGACGCGATCCGCGCGCGACGCATCGAGCTGGCCTCCGAGCGCCTCGGTTTCTCCGACGATCCGATCGCGCAGGTGGCGCTCGACGCCGGCTTCGCCAGCCAGAGCCACTTCTCCGCCGCGTTCCGCCGGGTCACCGGATTGTCACCGGCCCGCTACCGGCGGCGCGTGCGCATGCGCTGAGATCGCGCAAAACGCGCTCGCATCGTGATCGATCCCCGATCGGGCGATTCCTAAGATCGGCCCATGCGCATCCTTCGCATCGCTCTCGCTCTTCTGCTTCCTCTTCTCGCGGTACCGCTGCACGCGATCATCAGGCGTCACGATCGCGAGCCGGCCCGCTACGCCGCCCTCGGCGCGAACTATCCGGCCGTAGGCATGCTCGGCGACCAGGTGACGTGCACGCTGATCGCGCCGCGCTGGGCGCTCAGCGCCGCGCACACGATCGAGGACTACTTCAATCCCGCTGGCAAACCGTTCGTCACGTTCGCCGGCAAGCGCTACGAGGTCGACAAGATCATCCTCCATCCGAGGCGCGTGCACGGCGCGGTCGATTCCGACTCCGACGTCGTCCTGCTGCGCCTGCGCGAGCCGGTGCAGGACATCACGCCGGTGCTGCTGTACGAGCGCAGCGACGAGCCCGACAAAGTCGTGACCATCGTCGGCTACGGCGAGACCGGCAACGGCCTCTCGCGCGAGCGCGGCCAGCGCGGAAAAGCATTCGCCGCGAACAACAAGGTCGAGGCGGTGTTCGAGCACTCGATCGTCTTCACGTTCGACACGCCGCCGGCCGGACTCGAGCTCGAGGGCGTGCCCGGAGCGGGCGACAGCGGCTGCCCCGCGCTCCTCGAAGAGAACGGCAAGCTCTACACGGTCGGCGTCGGGTCGTTCAACAGCGGCAGCGACGCGACGTCGTCGGGATACGGCACCATCGACGGCTTCGCGCGCGTCTCCGCGCATCGCAAGTGGATCACCGACACGATGGCTGCCGATCCGCCGTCGACGATTCCGATGTTCGGCGCGTATGCGCGCAACGCGACGCTGCCGCAGACCGCGGCGGGAAGCGCCGCCAGTGCGCTGATCGCGGCATTCAACACCGGGAGCGTCGATCGCATCGCCGCGTTCTATCGCGCGCACGGACGCCGGCGTTCCGATGAGGAGATTCAAAAGGCGGCGGCCGGCTGGCAGCCGCTCTTCGACGAGTACGGCGCATACGAGATACGCGGCTACAAGGAAGCCGGCCCGTACGCGATCGCCGTGTTCGTGCGCGCGGCGAAGGGCAACCTCGGACGCGGCGTCGCCGTGGAGCTCGAGCCCGACGGCGAGCATCGCGTCAAGCGGATGGTGATGGCCGACGTCGAAGAACCGGCGCGGTAGCGCGCGCCGGCATTACTTCGCCTTCACGAACACGTTCTGCGTCGCGAACTCGACCTCGACCCACTGGCCGTCGACTTTGGTCATCAGCGTGCCCACGACACGGTCGCCGCGGCGCCCCTGGATGCGGATGGCCAGATCGTTGCCTTCGACGATCTTCGCCTGCTTCGCCGGCACCTGCATCGAGATGATGTTGCCGCTGTTGTCCGTCGTGAGCTTGAACGTGCCGGCCTGCTGCGCGTACGCGACTCCGATCGCGAGCATGAATCCGAGCAGCATGCCGGCTGTGAACGTCATCCATTTGCGCTTCATGGCTTCCTCCTCAGAACGTAGCTTATGGCGTGAGCACCGTCGCGGCGAGCACGCGCCGCGTCTTCGTATCCTGCAGGAACGCGACCGCGCCCATGCGTGGTCCGAGGGGGAGACGCACGCGCTGCTCGACGTCGCCCTTCTCCCCGATCGTCGCCACGCGGCGCAGCTGCCGCACGATGGCGTCGTTCGCGATCGTGCGTCCGCCGTTCTCGCCGCTCTCCACCTTCGTCGACGCGCCGTCCTCGAACGCGGCCACGACCACGTCCACGCCGCCGCGCGGCGCGCTCGCATGCACGACCAGCTCGTCGCCCTCTTTCCGCACGCTGACGCTCCCCTCGGCCGCGCGCTCCGACTCCTCTTCGATCGCGCGGTAGATCTGCGCCGCGCTCGAGCCGACCATCTGCCGCGTGCCGTTGATCACGACCTGCGGCGTGTAGGCGCCGTCGAGCTTCAGCGACCGCGAATATTCGCCCTGCCGCGCCGACCAGGCGCGCGATGAAAACGGATCGCGCCAGCCGAGGTGATCCCAGTAGTCGACGTGATACGCGAGCGGGATCGCGCGGCCCTGGAGATTCGGATCGCGCGCGATCTTGCGCAGCAGCTCGTCCGCGGGCGGACAGCTCGAGCATCCCTGCGACGTGAACAGCTCCACGAGCACCGGCTGTTCGCCGACGCGCGGGGCTGCCTGGCGATCGAACACGACCACGGCTCCGATCAGCAGGAGCAACACCACGAGCAGACTCGCACGCTTCATGACCTCGTGAGAGTCTACTGCCGGCGCGAGGTTTCAGGCGGCGCGTTTCACTTCTGTTGCCGGCGCGGCCGCGCGCGCTTTGCGCCCGCCCGACGTTTGCACCAGCGCGACGCCCGCAAGGATCACGATCATCGCCAGCACCGACAGCCAGGTCAGCGGCTCGTTCAGGATCAGCCAGCCGAGAAAGACCGCGACGACGGGATTCACGTACGCGTAGAGCGAAGCGTGCGTGGTGCGCATGTGCGCGAGCGCGAAGACGTACGCGCTGTACGCGATCAGCGAGCCGAAGATCGTGAGATACGCGAGCGCGGTGAACGTGCGCGGGGTCAGGACGAAGCGCGGCGCCTCGCCGATCGCGAATCCCACGATCGTCACGATGATGCCGCCGAACAGCATCTGCATCGCCGACGACGCCAGCAGCGGCACTTGCTTGAGGTTGTACTTGCTCCGCGCGGAGCCGAGCTGCCAGCACATCCCGCCGATCTGGATCGCCAGCGCGCCGAGGAGAAAGTTGACGCTCCAGGCGCCGCCCGAGCCGCGCGGCGTCACCAGCATCGCCACGCCCGCGAATCCGATCAGCATGCCGAGGCCGCTGCGCAGGTCGAGCCGCTCGCCGCCGCTGCGGAACATCTCGATGATGGCCATCCAGAACGGCGCGGTTGCGACGAGCAGCGCCGCGATTCCGCTCGGCACCCACTGCTCCGCCCACACCACCGCGAGGTTGCCCATGCCGACCATCAGGAAGCCGACCAGCGCCAGGTTCGCGAGCGTGCGGACGTCGCGCGGCGGCTTCTCGCCGCGCAGCCGCGCGACGGCCAGCATGATCAGTCCCGCGACGACGAAGCGCGAGCCGGTGAGCAGCAGCGGCGGAATCGTCTCCAGCGCGATGCGGATCGCGAGATAGGTCGTGCCCCAGACGACGCAGACGATGGCGAACGCGCCGTAGGCGAGAGCCTTGTCGTGTTTCATCGCACGGCCTCCTCGCCGCCGAGATCGATGCCGCCGACCTTCTCGCAATGCGTCTGCATGACGATGGTGGTGCGTGTCGCCAGCGACATCGGGAACTCGGTCAGCGACTGTACGAGCTCAAACAGCGCGCCGATCGACTTCGTTCGCACTTTGATCAGAAAGCAGTCCTCACCGGCGACGGTGTGGACTTCCAGCACCTCGTCCTTCTTCATGAGGTCGCGGAACTTCCGCCACCCGGTCGGCGACATCGTCGGACCGCGGGCCGACACGAACGCGGTGACGCCGTTGCCGAGGGAGGCCGGATCGACGACCGCGGTCGTCCCGCGGATGACTCCCTGCCGCTCCAGCTTTTCCAGGCGGTCGGCGACGGCGGGACGGGAAAGGCCGATCTGGTCCGCGATCTGAGCCGCCGGGGTGCGGCCTTCCTTCAGGAGCAGGCCGACGATTCGAAGGTCGAGATCATCCAGTTCGACGGCCATATCAGCAATATGGCTTCGAATCGTCGGAAAAGCAAGGCTTGGACCTTCGTTTCGTCAGCCAGCCTCAAACTACCGAGGCCATCGGCAGGCCGAAGGTCTTCATCCTCAATGGGATGAAGTGCGACAGGCGCGGATACCGGAACTCGGTCCGCTTTCCGGCGCTGTCGAGGAGATCGCGCTGCAGGTATTCAACCTTGATCGCCCGGTCCGCGTCATCGGCGAGCCGCTGCAGCGATGCGCGCCGCAGGACGATCGTCCGCAGCTTCATCCCCTCGCCGCGCACGGAAAAGCGGAGCGAGTCGCGGTCAGCTGAGCACAAGCGCGCGACGCCGCCGGGCAGCACGCTCACGATTTCATCCGCGATGCGCGTCGTCTCGTCGGTCTTCCTGATCTGGTCCATCTCACTACCCTCCACGCGTTTGCGTCTCATGCTGTAATAGACGCACGGCGCGGACGAAAGTTATCCGGAGCCCTGCGAATTCCGTGTGAACGCCCAGTCAAAAGTCGTGACATTCGTCCCATGGGGCCGCCAGGCCGCCGCGAAGGACAACGAGACTCTCCTCGACGTCGCCCGCCGCGCCGGCGCCCCCCTCGGCGCCTCCTGCGGCGGCGTGGGCATCTGCGCCCGCTGCAAGGTGCGCGTCGTCGAGGGCGCCGAGAACCTCAGCCCGCCGACCTCGATCGAGTCGCGCATCGGCTCCGCGCGCGGTTTCGCCGCGGACGAGCGCATGGCCTGTCAGGCCGTGGTGAACGGGGACTGCAGCGTGACGACGACGTACTGGTAAGCGTCAGACCGTGCCGTTGTACATCCACATGCCGCCGTAGTGGTGCATGGTGTCGTGAACGGAACGGTCCATCAGATACAACGTGCCGCTCTTGCCGTCGTAGTCGTGGTAATGGTGCCAGACCGTCGTGGCGTTGCGCAGGTACGCCAGACCATCTTTCGCGAGCTTCAGGTCTGCGGCCAGAAAGTCCCCCGTCCGCGTGCCGGTGTAAGTGATCTGGTAGGCGACGTAATACTGGCCGCCCGGATGAAGGCCGTTCTGCTCTTTTCCATTCCAGGAGAATTTCACGAGTTGAGCTTCGCCGGCTCCTTTGTATGCCGCTTTCTTGTTGCGCGGCGCCTTGACGTATTCCTCGAAAAAGATGAGAAAGTCTTTCTGCTCCGACAGCGGCAAATCCCGAAAGTTGCCGTAGCCGAGCTCTTTCGCGGTTCCGTCATAGAGAGCGAGAAGCTCCTTGTTACCGCTGATCAGATCCACGTTGCTGTTCACCTGCGAACGCGTGTAACTGCTGCTGCTCGAAGAGCTTCGCTGCACGATCGGCGCGCCCGCGCGCCTGCTCATCCGCTGCGCCTCCGCCTCCAGCATCCGGTCCTGAACGATGGCCACGCCCGTCCCGAACGGATTCCGCACCCGTCCGGCGCGCTGTTGCACCACGTGCGCGAGCTCGTGCGCCAGCACCTCCTGGCCCGGACGGGAGAACGGATCGTAGCGGCCAGGCGCGAAATGAATTCGCGGCCCTTGCGTGAATGCGACCGCTCCGAGCTGCGTCGCCTTCGCGTCGACGTGCACGCGGACGTCCGCGAAGCTGGTGCCGAAAAGCGCCTCCATCTTCTGGCGAACGGCCGCCGGCAACGGCTGCCCTCCCCCTGCGGCCGGCACGAGACTCGGCTGCGCGAGGAACGCATGCGTCGTCGATGCTCCAGGCGATGCGATCTTCGGCTGGGCGACGGGATGCTGTGGAGCACCTCGCGCGATGGCCTGCTGCACCCACGCCGGCGGGCCGGTCTTGGGCTGCGCGGCCGCGGGTGATTTCGCGATCCGAGCCACGCCGTTGGGAAAGAATCCCTGAATGACGTTATTGCTGGGCATGCTTCAGCATAGATCCTCTCCTGAAGGATGGCAAAAGTTCATAACTTATTGGTAGTATGTCGCCCGTCCAAAACGGGTTTCCAATGATGACTCAACCGCGCCTCGTCCACGCGCTCGTGTGGGCACTCCTTCTTTCAGCCTCCGTCCAGGGCCAGTCCATCCAGAGCCTCACCGAATCCAACGAGGCGCTGGTGATCAGGCACGTCAATCCGCGGACGGGATTCGCGACGTTCGCCAGCAGTCCCGGAAAGGGCCTGCTGCTGCCGCTTCCGGACAACGCGCCCGCGTCCGCGCGCGCGGCGCACTTCATCGACGTCTACGGCAAGGCGTTCGGCCTCGCCAACGCGGCGCACATGAAGGTCACCCGCGCCTCGAGCGCCGACGAGCTCGGGGTCGAGCACGTCCGGCTGCAGCAGACGCACAAGGGCGTGCCGGTGCGCGCCGCCGACTTCATCGTGCACCTGAAAGGGTCGCGCGTCGTCGCCGCGAACGGCCACGCCCTCGCCGGCCTGCCCGACGACGTCACGCCGAAGATCGCCTCCGGCGCCGCGCGCGCGGTCGCGCAGCAGCTCGTCGCCAGGCAGCATCCCGACGCGCTGGAGTCCGTGCATTACAGCGAGCCGTCGCTCGAGATCCTGAATCGCGAGCTGCTCTCCGACGTCGGCGAGCACGATTCCCACCTGGCCTGGTTCGTCGAGGCCACGGCGTTCGCGATGCGCGAATTCATCTGGGTCGACGCGCAGACCGGGAAGCTTCTTTTCCACTTCAGCCAGCTCACCGACGCGAAGTCGCGCACTGTCTACACCGCCAGCCACACCGGCTCGCTCCCCGGAACGCTGGTGCGCAACGAGGGCGGCGCGGCCACCGGCGACGCCGATCAGGACAACGCCTACGCCTACGCCGGCGCGACCTACGACTACTACTTCAACACGCACGCGCGCGACAGCTTCAACAACGCCGGCGCGGCGATCGTCTCCACCGCCCACTACTGCCCCGGGACCTGTTCCACCCCCTATAAGAACGCGTTCTGGAACGGCGCGCAGATGGTCTACGGCGACGGCTACGCCTCGGCCGACGACGTCGTCGGACACGAGCTCACCCACGCGGTCACCGAGTACAGCGCGAACCTTTTCTATTACCAGCAGTCGGGCGCGCTCAACGAGTCGTTCTCCGACATCTTCGGCGAGACCATCGATCTCCTCGACGGCCTCGGCACCGACACCGCGGCCGTGCGCTGGAAGCTCGGCGAGGATCTGCCCCTCGGCGCGATCCGCAACATGATGACGCCCACCGCGAACAGCGATCCCGGCAAGATCAGCGACTACCAGTATTTCGTCTGCAGCCAGTCCGCCTGGGTCGACAACTCCGACGGCGGCGGCGTGCACACCAACAGCGGCGTGCCGAATCACGCCTACGCGCTCATGGCCGACGGCGGCACCTACAACGGCAGGACCGTCACCGGCATCGGGCTGACGAAAGCGGCGAAGATCGAGTATCGCGCGCTGACCGCCTATCTCAGCTCGGGCTCCGGCTTCCTCGACGATTACCATGCGCTCAATCAGTCCTGCACCGATCTCGTGGGGACTGACGGCATCACCGCCGGCGACTGCACGCAGGTCGACCTCGCGTTGCTCGCCGTGGAGATGAATTTCCCGTGGCCCTGCCTGGACTACTACAGGCCGCCGGTGACGATGTGCCTCGACGGCGGGCTTCCGTCCTACGTGACCTTCGACGGCTTCGAGACCGGCTTCGGGAACTGGCAGAGCGGCCAGTGGACGCGCGTGAAGGATTTCGCGAAGCGAGGCGCCTACAGCGCCTACGGCAGCGATCCTGACTTCGTCTCCGACAACAAGCTGCCCACGCCGGCCGGGATCGCGATCCCGGCGAATGCGTGGATGTACTTCGATCACGCGTTCGAGTTCGAATGGGAGATCACCACCGGCGGCGGCTACGACGGCGGCGTGCTCGAATACAGCACGAACAACGGCGGCTCGTGGAACGACGCCGGCGCCCTGATCGTGCTCGGCCAGCTCTACAACGGACCGATCTACTCACAGTTCGGCAATCCGCTGGGCGGCCGCGGCGCGTTCATCCGGTCGAGCTACGGCTACACCGCGTCGCTCGTCGATCTCTCGACGCTCGCGGGGCAGACCGCGAAGTTCCGCTTCCGCACCGGCTCCGACGAGATCTTCGACTCCCTCGGCTGGTTCGTCGACGACGTCGCGATCTACACCTGCGTCCCCGACACGTTCACCGACAACCCGCTCGTCGCCGACGCGACGCCGGCGAAAAGGGAGCACCTCCTCGAGTTGCGCGCGCACATCGACGCCGCGCGCATCAAGCGCGGCCTCGAGCCGTACGGATGGGCCAACCGCGCGCTCCCGTCCGGATCGCCCATCCGCGGAACCTACATCGTCGACCTCCGCCTCGCGCTCGCCGACGTCTACACCGCAGCCGGCCGCCCGATCCCGTCCTACACCGATCCCGTGATCACCTCGAACACCAACCTCCGCGCGGTCCACATCACGGAGCTGCGCTCGGCGGTGGTGGGGATCGAGTAGCCGAAGGTCGTTGCAGCAAGGATATCCAGTGGATATACTGCTGACATGCGCAAAGTTCTGGTCTCATTGCCCGAGGCCGATCTCCGCGTCATTGACGCCGCAGCGCGCAAAGCAGGAGAGACTCGGAGCTCGTTTGTCCGCCGCGCGGCACTTGCCGAGGCTCGCCGCATACGCCGGCCCATCGACGACCCTGCAGGTCGCCGAGCGTTCGCCAGATTGCTCCGAAGGGCCGAGCTTCGCAACCCGATCTTGACTGCCGAAGCCCTCGAGGCCCGAGATCGAGGGCGACGCTGATCGATCTGGTAGTCGACGCGTCCGTGGCGTTCAAATGGTTGATCCCGGACTCCGCCGAAGACGACGTGCCTGCCGCTAAAACGTTGCTCGTCGAACATATGGAGGGGAGGGCGAAGATCATCATCCCGTCTCTCCTTTATTACGAGGTAGGGAACATCCTCCTCTTCGGACGCTCTCGACCACCCATCGAAGAGACCGGTGAGGCGCTGACGGATTTGTTTTCCATTCCATTGGAGGTTGTACCTCCTACGCTGGTCAGCGCTAACGTCACGCTGCGCCTCGCCTCGCGTCGCGGGCTTTCGTATTACGACGCCACCTACCTCGCCCTCGCCGAGATGCTCGAATGCCCTCTGATTACCGCCGACCGACGCCTGGCCGAACGCGCGCGCGCCACCGGCTACGTGCGCTTACTGGGCGTTGAGTCAATCTAGTCGTCATCAGCCGTCGCCGCCGCCGTTGCGGCGGCCGTCCACGTCTCCCCTCCCGGGAGCTGGAAGAAGAACGGCTTGCGCGTATGCGGGGGTGGTTGCCGATCTCGTTCATCGACTCGGAATCGAAGATGCGGCCGTTGACGACGGTGTAGCGGACGGTGCGGGTGTTCTGGACGTCGTCGAGCGGGTTGGCGTCGAGCACGACCAGGTCGGCGAGCTTGCCGGGCTCGAGGGAGCCGATGTCTTTGTCGAGGCCGATGTAGCGCGCGCCGGAGAGCGTGGCCGCGCGGCCCCGCCACGTTCACCGACAACCCGCTGGTCGCCGACTCGACGCCGGCGAAGACGCTGCACATCCTCGAGCTGCGCGCGCGGGTCGACGCCGCGCGCATCAAGCGCGGCCTCGAGCCGTACGGATGGGCCAACCGCGCGCTCCCGTCCGGATCGCCCATCCGCGGAACGTACATCGTCGACCTCCGGCTCGCACTCGCCGACGTCTACACCGCAGCCGGCCGCCCACTCCCGTCCTACACCGATCCCGTGATCACCTCGAACTCGAAGCTCCGCGCGGTCCACATCATGGAGCTGCGTACGGCGGTGGCCGGGATCGAGTAGACCGTTGCGGCGGCTGCGCGTATCAGCGTTGATGTGCGAGACCAGCTCGGTACCTCGCGAGGCTGACCTTCTGCCTCGCGAGGCCAGCTCTTTGATTCTAGAGACAACACCCCTTGGTTCGCGAGACGAGACCCCTTGATTCGCGAGACCAGCCTCTTGTCGCGCGACATAAAACCCTTTGCCTCGCGAATCAAGACTTCTCGCCTCGCGAAACAAGACCCCTCGCCTCGCGAATCAAGACGCCATGCCTCGCGAATCAAGACCCCTTGTCTCGCGAAACAAGGGTCCTTGTCTCGCGATTCAAAAATTTACGGGCGATCGGCGGCGATCCAGCCGCGACAGACAACGAGTGTCGTCTCGCGCGGCAAAACTTTCGTCTCGCGCGGCAAGACCCCTTAATTCGCGCCTCAAAAAGCTGGACTCGCGAGACAACGACCCTTATCTCGTGAGACAACGCCTCTTGTCTCGCGAGGCAACGGCTTTGTCTCGCGATTCAAAAATTTACCGAGCGACCTCGGCGGACCAGTCAAGCGGTGGGCGGTATCGAGTAAGGCGTAACGATACGCTCGGCTACCTGAACACACGGAAAAACACGTCGGCCAGCAGGTGATCTTCTTCTTTCCCCCGCGCACCGCGTGTCATACAGCTGCCGACCATGCGAAACTGATTTCCAGCGGCATCAACGAACGAACTGCGAGTCCATGACAGATTGAGCGCAAACACACCCGCCGCCTGGATAGGCGACAGCTCGACCTTCTCGCTAATTCCGTTGTGATTCGTATCCACCCACAAAAGTAGTCTGTGCCATACGGCGTCGTCGTTTGTAATCAGTCCATCTTCGTTACCGCCATTGGCCGCTTGATCATAAGCAGCGAGAGCTTCGAATCCGCTCGAAGCCCGGCGGCCGTCGGGCAAGGTCATCCCTATACCGAACAACTCGCTGCCGTCGTCTACCCGGCGGTTCTTTTCAACGTCTCGCCACAAGAAGGCATCGTCACCGTTCCTCGCAAGCCAGCCCAGAAGTTCCGGTGTGCCGTCACCATCGATGTCGAAGAGGACTGGATCTTCGGCTCCCGTCGTGCGGATCTCGTCACCCGAAATGTCGAGGACCAGCGGGCTACAGTACGGCGTACATTCCTGAATGTCTTCCGGCGGCGGACAGTTGCCGTTGTTACACGTCGTCCAACACGACTGATTGCACGAATCCTCGAAAAACGCGGTCAGGCTCTTGGAAGCATCGAGCGTGAACGTGATCGTCGAGCTTTGGGACGAGATACTGCCGCCCCATCCGACGAAGCGCCATCCGGACGCGGGCGTGGCAGTCAACGTAATGCCGCCGCCGCACGTATAGGAAGACTTTCCAATCGGTGCACCGGTGATCGACCCGGATCCGTCTGTTTCTGTCCAGAGTACGCACGGGGCACACTTCCGGATGGTCTCTTTGGTGTCATGGAACCCGGCTGAGCCCCAAGCCTCGATGAAGCCGCTGTAGCACGAGGCATCGCTCACAAAGTCGCTCAACTGCCGTTCGTATACTTCAACGGAAGGCAAATCCCACGAAGCGCTGGCGGAGCCTCCGTTGATTCGATGATTTCCATGATGTTGGCACTGGAGGCATAACGGATCGGCTTCATAGGTGGCCCTGCCGATCGAAGTGACTTCCTGATCGTTGATGACGAGGTTCACCGATAACTGAATCGACTCACCCCGAGCCGGCGCAGACAGGAAGATCGAGACGAGTACGACGCAACGCGCGACCCGCGCCGGCACTACCGGCATCCTCCAGCAACAAATCGCAATTCGACTGCTGGATCAATTGCAGACGTGGCTGAGGCAACTTGCGTACGCGGCGCGACTCCTTCGTAGAGGAAACGATCGAACTGGTCTCGACCAAACGCCCGGCGTGCGTTGTTGAGCGCCAGGAATGCTGCACGACAGAGAGCATCGCGACTGCCGCGCGAGGCCGGCGCGGTCATTCCCGGCCTCGGGTACGCATAGCGATCGATATAGTCACTCGCCGCCTCGCGGAGCTTCGTCCAGAAAATCTCCTCGCCGAAGCCGGCTGCGATGATGCCTGGCCGTAAGGATTCGCGTTGGCGATTGCGTCTCTCGTCGTCCGGCACAAACCCAGTCAGCAGACTTTGAAACAGCTCGTGTGGCAAAAGGAGCTCGGGATGGCGGCTACCGTCGATGTCGTAGTTTTGCACTCCCTGCCGTTCGGCGGTCTGCGGCTGAGCGCCCGGCGCCGAGTGTCCAGCCTCCTGCTCACGCTGGCGCTCGATGATTTTCGCAGGGTCGAGTCGTTCCGCGAGTCTCTCGTCGGTCGTCCACTCCCACGGTTCTTTTTGTACGCCCGGTGCGTGGTTCGCCGGCCCATGTGCGGCTGCTCCCAAACCAGCGAGCAGACAAAGAAGGACCACAAAAATGCGAAGACTCAGCCGCATCGAAATCCTTCCTTTCTTCGACACGCACTGAAGTATAGATTTAGTCGTCATCGACAGCGACCGCGGCAGTCACCGCTGCGGTCCAGGTCTCCCCTCCCGGGAGCTGGAAGAAGAACGGCTTGCGGGTGTGCGGGTGGTTGCCGATCTCGTTCATCGACTCGGAATCGAAGATGCGGCCGTTGACGATGGTGTAGTGGACGGTGCGCGTGTTCTGGACGTCGTCGAGCGGGTTGGCGTCGAGGACGACCAGGTCGGCGAGCTTGCCGGGCTCCAGGGAGCCGATGTCTTTGTCCAGGCCGATGTAGCGCGCGCCGGAGAGGGTCGCCGCGCGGAGCGACTCCATCGGGGTCATGCCGCCCTGGGCGAACATCCAGAGCTCCCAGTGCGCGCCGAGGGACTCGCGCTGGCCGTGCGCGCCGAGCTGAACGCTCACGCCGGCGTCGGACAGCCGCTTGGCGATGCGCGCGTTGTTGATGTGATTGTGCTCGTCCTCGGGCACCATCGTCCGGCGGCGCGAGCGCGAGTCGAGCACGCGGCGCGGCACGTACAGCGACAGCCGCGGGTCTTCCCACACGTTCGTCTTCTGATACCAGTAGTTCTCGCCCATGTTGCCGCCGTAGGCGACGATCAGCGTCGGCGTGTAGCCGGTCTTCGAGTGACTCCAGAGCTGCAGCACGTCGTCGTAGATCTTCGCGACCGGGATCGAGTGCTCGATGCCGGTGTGCCCGTCGACGATCATGGTCATGTTGTGCATGAACAGCGAGCCACCCTCGGGCACGACCATCATCTGCAGCTGCCGCGCGGCCTCGATGATCTGCTGGCGCTGATCGCGGCGCGGCTGGTTGTAGCTCTTCACGCTGAACGCGCCGACGGCCTTCATGCGCCGCAGGTGGGAGAGCGCGTCGTCGAGCTTCTCGACCTCGGCCTTGAACGGCGCCTTCGCGCCGTAGAGGATCGTGCCGGTGGAGAAGATGCGCGGGCCGACGATGAGGCCGGCCTTGGCCAGCTCGCTCGACGCGAAGATCTCCGCGGTGTCGTTCGACGGATCGTGAATCGTCGTGACGCCGTACGCGAGCGAGGCGTAGTTGATCCAGCTCTGCTGCGGCGTGATCTGATCGGAGCCCATCGAGCCGTGCCAGTGCACGTCGACGATGCCGGGGATGATGGTCTTGCCGGCGACGTCGATGACCTTCGCGTCCGCCGGGATCGGGATGCCGCTCGCGCCGACGGCGACGATGCGGTTGCGGTCGATGACGATCGTGCCGTTCTCGATCACTTCGTTGCCGCGCATGGTGATGATGCGTGCACCGGTGAGCGCGAGTTTGCCGGTGGGGATGTCGTAGGGGCGGGAGAAGCCGATGTTGACGCCCGTCTCGGGCGCGGAGGGTAGTTTTTCGGGGGCGCCTTCGAGGAAGGCGAAGGCGTCCTTGAGGTCGCGCGAGAAGAGCTCGGGGCCGAGGGACCAGTAGAGGCGCTTGCCGTCGCCGGACCAGTGGATGTACTCGCCGGCGTCGCGGGAGACCGTCGCCGCCGGAATGGCCTTCATGTCGGGAGCGATGTCGATGGTCTTGCCGGTGCGCACGAACGGCGTGATGCGCGCGCGGAACTTCTCCGTCCAGGCCAGCCACTTCTCGTCGGGCGAGACGGCGAAGTCGGTGGCGAACCCCGACATCACGTGCGTCCGCTCGTCGCCGCCGTCGATGTCGACCGAGCGCAGCGCGCGTTTGCCTTCGTCCTCGAAGGTCATGAAGAAGACGCGGTCGTTCGACGCGCCGAACTGCGGCAGCGCGCCCTTCTTCGACACGAGGGTGGAGTGGCGGGCCGCTCCACTTTCGATCACGTAGATCGCCGGATCCTGCGACCAGAGCCCGCTGGTGAGGTATCCGTCGGCGGTCGTGCGGTACACGATCTTCGTCCCGTCCGGCGAGAACGCCGGCTCGAGGTAGTGTCCGGGCTGCGGCGTGACCACGCGCCCTTCGCCGCCAGCGGCCGGCGCGACGCGCACCGAGCCGAAGGTCTCGTCGTTCCAGGTCGTGTAGACGATCGACTTTCCGTCGCGCGACCATGACGGATAGAACTCGAAGTGGTCGGTCTGTTTCGTGAGGCGCCGCGGCGTGCCATTCGGCAAGTCGCGGACGTAGATGTAGCCGAGAGCCTGATAGAGCACCTGGTTGCCGCGCGGCGAGACCTCGACCCAGCGCAGCATCTTCACGTCGAAGTTCGCGGGCGCGACTTCGACCGGAAAGCGCACCGCCTCTTCCACGCGGCGCGTCGACTTCACGTGAAACGGGATCACCGCGACCTGCTCGGTCGCGAGATCGATGCTGCGAATCATTCCGCCGGACCAGAAGATGATCCGCTTGTTGTCGGGCGTCCAGGCAAACGCCGGATAGACGCCGTGAATCGCCCAGGTCTCCTGCATGTCGCGGTCGAGGCCGTCGTACAGCGGCCTCTCGCGGCCCGACTCGAGGTCGCGCACGAAGAGCGTCGACTTGTAGCGGACGCGCCGCACGAACGCGAGCGACTTGCCGTCCGGCGACGGCGTCGGGCGGATCGAGCCGCCCGGGCCGGTGACGTAGCGCTCGATGTCGCCGCTCTCGCGGTCGAGCCGCTGGATCACGTACAGCTCTTTGTTCGGATCTTTGCTGTACTCGAAGATCGCGCCGGGCGTGATCTCGTCGCTGAAGTAGACGTACTTGCCGTCCGGCGAGAAGACCGGCTCGCCGCTGTCTTTCTGATCGGTACGTTTCTTGGTCATCTGCAGACCGTCGCCGCCGCTGCGGTGATAGATCCACATCTCGCCCGCGCCGAGGGAACGCTCCGAGGTGAAATGCTTGCGCGCGACGACGTACTCGCTGTCGGGACTCCAGTTGGGCGAGTTGAGAAGGCGGAAGGTCTCCTTGGTGATCTGCTTCGGATCGGAGCCGTCGCGCTTCACGTACCAGATGTTGTCGCCGCCGGCGCGGTCGGAGGTGAACGCGATCCACTTGCCGTTCGGCGAGTAGCGCGGCTGCATGTCCCAGGCGACGCCGCTGGTGAGCGCCTTCGCCTCGCCGCCGGCGATCGGAACCGTGTAGAGATCGCCGAGGAGGTCGAACACGATCTCTTTCCCATCGGGGCTGACGTCGACGCTCATCCACGTTCCCTCGGACACGTCGATCGTCACGTCATGCGCTGGACCGGGAGGATTGTCGACGTCCCACTTCTCCTCTTTCTTCTCGTCCTTCTTTTCGTCGGCGGGAGGCGTGGGCGGAGGCGTCTGCGCGACCGCGACAGACATCCAGCCGATGACGAGCAGCGCGAGAAACTTTTTCATGGCCGCGCACCGTATCGTCATCGCGCCGCCATTGCCAAGTGTGTTGTCGCGCTGAACGCGCACCAGAGGATCGGGATCGGGAGGAGAAACCACCGTGAGCGCGAGCCGAGCGCGATCGTGGCGAGGGCGGTGGGATCGGGGGCGATGGCGAAGGTTTCGTGACGTGGGGAGAGGAGCGGGTAGATGAGGAGGATGAGGGCGAAGAGTATGGACTGCGGCGGCTTCGCCGCCGCTTTGGAAAGCGGCGGCCATGCCGCCGCAGTCCACAACAACACTGCCTCAACGGCAAAGGCCACCGCGAACCACCTCCCGTACGTATGAATCGTCGAAAACCGCTGCCAGTGAAACGCGTACGCGACCCAGAGCCAGCAGATCGCGAGCAGCGCGCCGATGACCCGCGGATGCTGCCTCCGCCAAGCCAAGACGAGGATGGCGACGCCGATGGCGGCGGCGAGGAGGTGCAGCGGCCAGACGTCGCGGTTGTAGTTCTCGAAGAGGCGGTTGTACGTCCGCGCGCTGAACATCAAAAGATCGCGGATGCGGTAGCTCACGCCAGTCTCGCAATCGTGCCGGCGATCCGCCTGCGCATCGCCGCGTCGGGCATGCGGCCGCGCGCGGCGTCGACGTTCTCCCGCGCATGCGCGGCCACGCTCGTCGCCGGGATCGCGCAGGTCACGGCCGGGTGCGAGACGATGAACTTGAGGACGAGCTGCGCCCAGCTCCGGCAGTCGAGCTCGCGCGCCCACGCCGGCAGCGGATGCCGCGCGAGCGCCTCGGTCAGCTCTCCCTGGTTGAACGGGCGGTTGACGATCACCGCGATCTTGCGCTGCATCGCCAGCGGCAGGATGCGCTGCTCCGGCTCGCGGTCGATCGGGTTGTAGGTCAGCTGGACGAAATCGAGCGGCTCGCGGCGCATGATCTTCTCCAGCTCGTCGAGCCGCCGTCCGTGCGACGTGGTCACGCCCACGTAGCGCAGGCGCCCGCCTTTCTTCATCGCGTACAGCAGCGGCAGATGCTCCTCCCACGCGAGGAGGTTGTGCACCTGGAGCAGATCGAAGCGCGGCACGCCCCAGTGACGGCGCGACTCCTCGATCTGCGCGGCGCCGCCGGACGATGTCCAGACCTTGTCCGCGGCGAACGCCTTCGGATGGCCGAGCTTCGCCAGCGCGTAGCCGATGACCTCCTGCGACGAGCCGTACATGGGGGAGGAGTCGATTAGGCGTCCGCCGCTTTCGAGAAAGGCGCGGATGACGGCGGTGCATTCGTTGCGCGCGGTGACGTCCGTGCCGACGTTGAAGGTGATCCAGCTGCCGAGGCCGATCACGGGGAGGGCTTCGCCGGTGGAGGGGATGTTGCGGGTTTGGACTGCGGTGGCTACGCCACCGCTTTTCAAAAGCGGCGGCATTGCCGCCGCAGTCCAAAGGCCGAGAAGAACGTCACGCCGGCTGACGCCCCGTGATGAACATGCAGTCGCCGTAGCTGTAGAAGAGGTAGCCGTTCGCGATGGCTTCCGCATATGCCGACCGTATCGCATCGATGCCCGCGAACGCACTCACCAGCATCAACAAAGTCGATTCCGGGAGGTGAAAATTCGTCAACAGCTTGTGTACCGCGCGGAAGTCGAAGCCCGGCGTGATGAAGATCGAGGTCTCCGCGCGGCCGGCCGTGAATCGCCCGTTTCCCGCGCGAATCGCGCTCTCGAGCGTGCGCACGCTGGTCGTGCCGACGGCGACGATCGCGCGCTTCTCGTCCAGCGCGCGATTGAGACGCGCGGCGGCGTCCTCGCCGATCTCGTAGCGCTCGGAGTCCATCCGGTGCTCTTCGATGCGCTCGGCCTTCACCGGCTTGAAGGTGCCGATGCCGACGTGCAGCGTGATCCGCACGATCTCCACGCCTCGCGCCGCAATCGCGTCGAGGATCTGCTGCGTGAAGTGGAGGCCGGCGGTCGGCGCCGCGATCGCGCCGCGCTCGGCGGCGTAGACAGTCTGGTACGACTCCCTGTCGCTCTCGCGCGGCTGCTCGCGCACGATGTACGGCGGGAGCGGCGGGATGCCGAGGCGCTCGATCTCGCGGACGTCGCCCTCGAAGCGGATCACCACGACGCCCTCGCCTTTCTCCACGACCTCCGCGCGCAGCGCATCCGAGAACGTCACGACGTCGCCCGGCTTCACGCGCTTCGCGGGACGGCACCAGGTCTCCCAGACGTTCGGCTCGCGCTCGCGGGTCAGCAGAAACTCGATCGGGTTCTTCATCGCGCCCTTCGGCTGCGCGTAGAGCCGCGCCGGAATCACGCGCGTGTCGTTGATCACCAGTACGTCGCCCGGCGCGAGGCGCGACGGAAAGTTGGCGAACGAGTCGTGCTCGATGCGCGCCGGCGGCGTGAGCACGAGCATCCGCGAGCGTCCGCGCTCGCGCGGCTCCTGGGCGATCAGGGCTTCGGGGAGGTGGTAGGAGAAATCGGATCGGAGCATCAGGGAGATCCTTCGCCGTCTGCGCGGCTCAGGATGACACGCTTGTTCATCAATGCCAGGTCGCCGCGATCGGGGCGGCGATCAGGAGCTGGTCGACGGCGCTCGCGGCGCCGGTCACGGGATCGAGGTCGCCGGTGACCGAGCACGACACGCCGAGCCGCAGGTCCTTGAGCGTCGTCGCGTACGAATACGTGCCGATGCGCGGGCAGTCGATGCCGAGCGACTTGCAGTAGCCGGAGTACGACATCACGTCGCGCGCGACCGGCTTGCCGTCCCTGATGAAGCTGTAGCCGTAGTTGCAGCGGTCGGTGTAGCCGCCCTTGATCGTGTAGCGGTCGTGGTCCATCCCCAGCTGATGCCCGAGCTCGTGCGCGAGCGAGTAGTTATCCCACGCGCAGTCGAAGCGGACCACCGAGAACGCGCGCGTGTTCGCCTCCGGATCGTCGACCGGATAGTTCCCGAACGACTGCCCGCAGCCGCTGGCCTCGGGGATGATGAACGCCACCATGTTCGACTGCGTGGCCGCGCGTTGGGCCTGCACCTCGGCGTCGGTCGACACCCAATCGAGGTTGGCGTAGAGACTCGTGCTGTCGGCCTCGTGGTCCGTGCAGTAGACGCTCATCTCCGAGCCGATCGCGCCGCCGGTGAATCGCGACCAGACGCCGTCGACGTTTGCCTCCGACATGTGGGCCATCAGCCGCGCCATCGGCGCCGGGCACCACTTCGAAAGCGACGGCGGAACCACCAGCAATACGCGCAATGTCACCGCCGCCTGCTCCGACCGGCGCGCCAGCTGCTGCGCAATCCGGGGATGCGGCCGCGGCTCCAGCTCCTCGGGGAACTTGCTCTGGTCGACTTCGCTGACGATGAGATCGTCGTCCTTCGTGCGGATGGCGTAGAGGCGATCGTCGACCTGCAGCGAGCCGACGATGTCGTGTCCGTTCACGACCGCGATCGCCGTGCCCCAGAAGCGGGCGTCGCCGATGTGAGCCTGCCAGACCGTGATGCCGTCTTTGTTGACCACCGAGTCGGTGTCGGCGACGTAATCGAGGTCGGAGAACTCGCTGAAGAGGATGCGCGTGCCGGCCCTCGCGGCCGCGAGCTGCGCGGCGAGCTTCTCGGCGAAGCCGCGCCGCTGGGACTGCGTCATGACCGGCCCGACTCCCTCTTCTTTCCTGAACCGCTGATCCGTGGCACAGCCGGCGGCTAACGCGGCGGCGAAAACCGCGAAGAGTGCTCGTTTCATCGCTAGAATCCCCGCGCATGATACGCGCACGAGTCATCACCTGCAGCGACGCCGCGTCGAACGGAGAGCGTGAAGATCGCTCCGGTCCGGCGGTGCGCGCGCTGCTCGAAAAGCACGACTACGAGGTCGGCCCGATCCTCGTCGTACCCGACGAGATCGACGTGATCGGCGGCGCGATCATGCGCGCGGTCGACGCCGGTGCGCGCCTCGTCGTCACCACCGGCGGGACCGGAGTCGGCCCGCGCGATTTCACCCCCGAGGCCACGATGCGCGTGTGCGACCGCGTGGTGCCGGGGTTCGGAGAGCTGATGCGCGCCGCGTCGCTGCAGAAAACGCCGATGGCCGCGCTCTCGCGCGCGCAGGCCTGCACGCGCGGCCCGGCACTGGTCGTGAACGTACCGGGAAGCGTGGCAGGAGCGGTGGAGAATTTGTCTGCGGTCATGCATTTGATACCGCATGCGTTGCAGTTGCTGGGCGGCGATACGGAGCATTCATGACCGTCCATCCCGGCCTCGAAGTCCTCATGGACGAGCCCTCCCGCCTTCACGGCAAACGCATCGGCCTGGTCACGAATCAATCCGCGGTCACCAGCAATCTGCAGCATGCGGTCAAGCTGCTGCACTCAGGCCGCGGGTGGAAGCTGACCGCGCTCTTCGGACCGGAGCATGGCGTGTGGGGCGAGGCGCAGGACATGGCGCACGTCGATCACTCCACCGACCCGCTGACCGGCCTTCCCGTCTACTCGCTCTACGGAAAAAACGAATCCGATCTCGCGCCGCGGCGCGAGGTGCTGCGCGGGCTCGACGCGCTGGTGATCGACCTGCAGGACATCGGCTCGCGCTACTACACCTTCATCTACACGATGGCGCTCTGCATGCGCGAGGCCGCGCCCCTCGGCCTGCAGGTCATCGTCCTCGACCGCCCCAACCCGATCGACGGCGTGCACATCGAAGGCAACATCCGCGAGGAGCAGTACTCGAGCTTCGTCGGCATGTTCCCGCTGCCGACGCGGCACGGCATGACCGCGGGCGAGCTGGCGCGCTGGTTCCAGCGTTACTACGAATGCAACCTCGCCGTCGTGCCGATGAAGGGCTGGCGGCGCTCGATGTGGTGGGGCGACACCGACCTGCCGTGGGTCATCCCCTCCCCGAACATGCCCACCGTCTACACCGCGACCGTCTATCCCGGCATGTGCCTCGTGGAGGGCACGAACCTCAGCGAGGGACGCGGCACCACGCATCCGTTCGAGTTCTTCGGCGCGCCGTGGCTCGACTCGTTCAAGCTCGCCGACAGCCTCAATCACCTCGACCTTCCCGGCGTCCGCTTCCGCCCGCACTACTTCCTGCCGACGTTTCACAAGCACGCGAACAAGGTCTGCGGCGGCGTGGAGCTGCACGTCACCAACCGCGCGACGTTCGAGCCGTATCGCACGGGACTCTGGTGCGTGAAAGTCGCGCGCGACCTGAATCCCGACGAGTTCAAATGGCGGACGGAGACCTACGAGTTCGTTTCCGACCGCCTGGCCATCGACCTCCTCGCCGGCAGCGCGCAGTACCGCGAGCTCGTGGAGCGGGGCGGCAATGTCGACGAGTGGGTGGCCACGTGGGAGGACCCGCTGACCGAGTTCGCCCGGATGCGCGACGAGTTCCTGCTTTATCGGGATTAGCACAATTCCTGCTTGTGTCTGTCTCATGACCCGCACCGGACTCGAAGTCCTGCTCGACAAACACTCCGAACACCTCCGCGGCAAGCATGTCGGACTGCTCACGAACTACGCCTCGCTGACGTCGGCGTTCCGCTTCGCGCTGGACGAGTTGCTGGAGCGCGGCGAGTGCCGGCACATCACCGTCTTCGCGCCGGAGCATGGGTTCTGGGGCGACGCGCAATACATGGCCACGATCCGCGAGGACTCGTGGGGCCAGTCGCCGCGCGTGACGATGCTCCGATCGTACGATCCCGACAACGCGCGCTTCCTGAGTCCCGATCCGCGGGCCGTCGCCGACTGCGACGTCATCGTCGCCGACATCCAGGACACCGGCGCGCGCTACTACACCTACGCCGCCTCGCTCATCAAACTGATGGGCGTCGCGAAGGACACCGGCGTGCCGGTCATCGTCTGCGACCGCCCCAACCCGATCGGCGGCGTCGCCGTCGAAGGGAACATCAACTTCTACGAGCCGTACGTCAGCTTCATCGGCAACCTGCCGGTGCCCAACCGCCACGGCATGACCATCGCCGAGCTGGCGGTCTTCGCGAACCAGGAGATGCACATCGGCTGCGAGCTGCTGACCATCCCGATGGAAGGGTGGCGGCGCTCGATGCTGTGGGACGAGACCGCGCTCGCGTGGATCCCGCCCTCGCCGAACATGCCCTCGCCGCGGGCGGCGCTGCTCTATCCCGGCACCTGCCTCTTCGAGGCCACGAACATCTCCGAGGCGCGCGGGACGACGTATCCGTTCGACGCCTTCGGCGCGCCGTGGCTGGACGGCTTCGAGCTCGCCGGACGCCTCAACGAGCTGCGGCTCGACGGCGTGCTGTTCCGCCCGCACGTCTTCACGCCGACGTTTCAGAAGCACGCCAAGGAAGTCTGCGGCGGCGTCTGGATTCACGTGACCGATCCGGTCGCGTTCCAGCCGGTACGCGCCGGTCTGCTCTGCCTGAAAGTCGCGCGCGACGTCAATCCCGAGCGCTACAAGTGGCGCGAGAGCCACTACGAGTTCGCGCACTGCTCGGCGATCGACGCGCTGACGCGCTCGAGCCGCTATCAGCTGCTCGTCGAGCGCGGCACCGTCGACGACATCCGCGAGTGGTTCGCGACGTGGGAAGCGGACGAGCGCGCGTTCAGCGAGCAGCGCCCGAGGCTCGCCGAGTACGAGCAGCCCGCGCCGCTCGCCGCGGTCGCGCGCCTCCATCCGACGGTGTCGACCGAGGACACCGTCTCCGTCGAGATCCCGCGCGCCGAGGCATAATCAGAGGATGCAGATCCTCGCCGCGCTTCTTTTCGCCGCCGCGCTTCAGGTCACCGCTCCCGTCTGGAAAGACGCGCCGCCCACGATGCCGCCGGGGACAAAGATCGCCGTGCTCGAAGGCGACCCGAAGCAGCCCGGCCTGTTCACGATCCGCCTCAAGCTCAAGGCCGGCGCGATCGTCGAGCCGCACACGCATCCGCGTCCCGAGCGCGTGACCGTCCTGTCAGGCAAAGTCGTGGTAGGCTTCGGCGACGCCGTCGACGAGACCAAGGGCACGACCTTCACCGCCGGCGGCTTCTACGTCAACCCGCCGGACGAGATTCACTACGTCGTCGTCCAGGAAGACGCGGTGCTGCAGCTGACCTGCGAGGGGCCGTGGGTGGTGAGGTACATCGAAGACTAGGTTCCTAGTCTCCAAGTCTCCCAGTCTCCTAGGAGACCAGGAGACTGGGAGGCTAGGAGACCAGAAGACTGTGACTCTCGACGTTCTCTTCGAAGACGACGCCCTCATCTTCCTCAACAAGCCTGCCGGCGTGGTCGTGCAACAACGCATGCACGAGCCTGACGAGCCCTACCTCCATGCCGAGGTGCAGAAGCACGTGCCGGGTGCGTTTCTCATGCAGCGCCTCGATCGCGGCACCAGCGGGGTGATCTTCTTCTCCAAGCGCGCCGATCTTAACGTGCGCTTCACGCGGCAGTTCGAGAAGAAGCGCATCCGCAAGCTCTACCTGACGATCTGCGAAGGCGAGCTGGCCGAGAAGCAGACCATCGACGCGCCGATCGCGCGCGCGGGGGCGATCAAGTTCGCGGTGCGCGATCACGGCAAGCGCGCGCTCACCCACGTCGACCCTCTGCATGCAACGCGGCACGGCTCGCTGCTCGCGGTTACGCTCGAGACCGGCCGCACGCATCAGATCCGCGTGCATCTCGCCGCCATCGGTCACCCGTTGGCAGGCGACTGGCTCTATGGAGAGCGTAGCGACGTACGGCCGATGCTGCACGCCGCTGAGCTCGAAATGACGCATCCTTTGACAGGTCAACCACTTCGCGTCGCCGCGCCGCTGCCGGACGATTTTCTGGCCGAGGCCGGGCGCCGCGGAATCGTCATTGACGGAGGACAGCAGCGACACCCTGAGGATGCAGCTAAATGATTGAACGGATTAGAATAACAAGTACAGCAACCTCGTTATCGATGGACACAGGAGACAAGCCCATGAAACTCTGGACGCGCCTCGCTTTCGTACTGATGATGTTCGTGCCTCTGGCCGCCTCGGCGCAGTTCCGCGACCTCGACGCAGCCATGTCCAACCTCGAGCGCGGCTTCGGCAGCGGCGATGTGGACGCAATCGTGGCGGGCATCGCGGCCGACGATCAGGTGCAGCTCCAGTTCCCCGGCCTCGCGGAGAAGAGCGGATTCTTCGGCCGCGATCAGGCCGCGTATCTGCTCGACGGGCTCTTCAACAAAGTCAAACCGAGCGGCTTCGAGCGCGTGAGCGCGCGCAAGGTCAGCGCCGAGGGGCAGTACCACATCACCGCGAAGTGGAACATCAACAACGGTCCGGTGAACCTCTACGTCACGCTCCGTCAGAAGGACGGCAAGTGGTCGGTGGTCTCGGTGCGGTCTGCCGGCGATTAACGTCATCAGCTAAAGTGTCACCATGAAGAAAAGCGCTGCGACGATTCGTCTCGCGGCGCTTTTCCTTTTTCTGGCGGCGCTGGCGTGGGCCGTCACCTTCTGGCGCGCGCAGACGATCTCCCGCTCCTACGCCGAACGCTCTTCGCGCCAGCTCGCCGCCGGAGTCGCGCGCATCCGCACGCAGGTCGGGCGTCTCGAATCGGAGCTCGACACCTCGGCCGCGCGCATCGCCGCCGGAGTCGCGTCAGCGGATCGCCCGCGCCTCTTCCAGCTGCTGGCGGCCGAGGTGCAGGGGCGGCGCGTCCGCGGCGCGCGGGTGCTCGATGCCGAGGGAGAGCCGATCGCGTGGTGGGGCCAGGATCATCGCGCGCCCGCCGACCGCATCTATCAGTTCGACGTCACGAATCTCTACATCACCCGCGCGCGCAAGGCCGGCAAGTTCACGGTCGAAGTCTTTGCGCGCATCGAGAACGTGCCCGGCCGCGTCGGCAGAATGCATCCGCGCAACGCCTGGATCGCCGGGACGATCTTCCACGGCGGCTTCCCGAAGCTCGAGAAAGGCTCGCAGCGCTTCGTCGTGGCTCGCCGCCCCGACTCCTCGCTCTGGATCGACATGGCCCCGCGCTCGAAGGAGGAAGTGGTCGCGGCGACGCGCGCGGAAGGCGAGAGCGCGGCGGCGGTGCTGCTGGCGATCGGCGCGCTGGTGGTGCTGGCGACGAGAAGGGGCACCGGGCAACCGGGCAACCTCCTGTCCATCGCCCTCATCGTCCTCGCACGCGTCGTCCTGCTCCCCGTCCGCCTCCCCAACGATCCCTACGGCATCTTCGGATTCGACATTTACGCGTCGAAGATCCTCGGCCCGTTCAGCAAGTCGCCGATCGACCTGTTGCTCACCGCGGCGGCGCTCTTCGCCGTCCTGGTCCTGCTCCGACCGCTGTTCATGCGCCTGCCGCTGATCGTGCGCGCGCTGCTCGTCGCCGCCGCGGGGTGGGGCTACGTGCGGCTGGTCTTCAACTTCGTCGCGAACTCGCGCGTGACGGCGCTGCCGGATCACGTCATTCCGTCGACGCCGGTGCAGGCGGTGCTGTTCGGCGCGCTGCTGCTGTTCGGCTTCTGCGTGGCCACGTTTCTCCTGCGCCTGATCGACATCTCGCGCTGGAGCGCGATCGTGCGCGTCACCGTCGCCGCGGCCGTGGTCACGGCGGTCGTGTTCATCCCCCAGCAGTTCTATGTGCGCGAGACCGCGCGCAACTTCATCGCCGACGTCTACGCGCCGCTGGTGGCCGGCGAGGCCGGCCAGCTGCGCACCATGATTACGGCCACGCTCGAGCGCGAGTTCACGCGCATCGACCTGACGACGATCCTGCCGGACGACTACCGGCACATGAGCCTCGAGGACCTCGCCTACGCGCTCTGGCTGCGCTCCGATCTCTCGAAGTGGCGCGTGCCGGCGGTGATCTCGATCAGCGACGAGTTCACCCGCTCGGCGATCAGCCGCTTCGGCGTGGGCCTGCCGCAGTTCGATCAGACGCAGACGAGCGAGAGCGGCGAGATCCAGATCGGCCGCACGCGCCGCGTGCTGATGCACCACGACTTCGACGTGATCGTCTACGGCACGACGATCGGCCTCGGCAGCGTCTACGTCGTCAACCCCGCCGATCCCGGCGCGATGGCGTTCGCCGACGTCTACCGCGAGTTCTTCGACACCAGTTCCGACGAGGGCGCCGGCCTGCACCCGCAGCGCGAGCCGGCGGTCTACGACCGCGAGGGCAACGCGCAGAGCAGCGTGACCTACCGCTTGCCGCAGAAGCCGTCGGTCTACTTCGCGCGCCTCGCGCCCGGCAAAGGCGTCTGGGTCAGCTCCGCCGATCCGGACGCCTCGGCGCTCTACGTCCGCCGCGCCGAAAACGCGCTCTACGTCTTCCCGCTGCAGATCCCGACGATCGGCCAGCAGATCCGCCGCGCGGGGAGCGTCGCCATCTGGGCGCTGATCGTCGCGGTGCTGCTCCTGGCGTGGCGCTCGATGCCGCGCCTGATCGAGCTGGCGCGGATGCCGCGCACGCTCGACTTCCGCGCGCGCACGTCGATCTATCTGACCGTCGTCGTCATCGTGCCGCTCATCGCGTTCGTGCTCTTCGTGCGCGCGTATCTCGCGGCGCGCCTCGAGACCGAGTACGTCGAGCGCGGACAAACCGCGCTCAACGCAGCCCAGCGCGTCATCGAGGACTACATCGGCTCGCAGCCGGGAGCGCCGGAGCAGGTGATCGACGACGAGATCCTGACCTGGCTCGCGCGCGTGATCGGGCACGATCTGCATCTCTATCGCGGCGAGGGACTCGTGGCCTCGAGCCGCCGCGATCTCTTCTCGGCGCACGTGGAGTCGGAGCGGCTGCCGGGCGACGCCTATCTCGACATCGTGCTGCGCGGCAAGCAGATCGTGCGCGCGCCGCGCACCGCCGGCTCCGCGCAGTACATCGAGATCTACAGCCCGGTGAACCTCGGCACGAACCGCAACTACACGCTGGCGCTGCCGTTCATCGTGCAGGGCCGCCAGATCGAGGCGCAGGTGAACGACCTCGCAACGACGATCTACCTGCTCCTGGTCTTCATCGCCCTCGGCGCGATCGCGGTCGCGTTCCGCGTGGCCGCCGGCGTCACGCGTCCGGTGCAGAGCCTCGTCGCCGGCGCACGCGCCGTCGGGCGCGGCGACTTCGACCTCCACGTCGCCGTCCCCTCCGATCCCGACCTCGGCCTGCTCGTCACCACGTTCAGCGATATGGCCCACTCCATCCGCAAGCAGCAGGACGACCTCCGCCACGAGCGCGACCGTCTGCAGACGCTGCTCGAGAACATCAACGCGGCGGTGGTCGTGCTCGACCGCGATCGCAGCGCCGGCGCGATGAACGCGATGGCGCGGCGGCTCTTCGAGGCGGTGGACGCCAGCCTGATTCTCGGCCCCGACCCGAAGCTCAAGTCGCGCGAGATCGAGGTCACGGTCGACGGCAACGAGCGGACGCTGCGCGTCTCGATCGTGCCGCTGCCCGACAGCGACGAGGAGATGCTCATCGCCGAGGATGTGACGGAGATCCTGCGCAGCAACCGGCTGGAGGCGTGGGGCGAGATGGCGCGGCAGGTCGCGCACGAGATCAAGAATCCGCTCACGCCGATCCAGCTCACCGCCGAGCATCTGCGCGCCGTCGCGGAGCGCAACGATCCGAGCCTGCCGAAGGTCGTGCGCGCCGCGGTCGCGAACATCCTCCGCCAGGTCGTGACGCTGCGCGAGACCTCGAAGGAGTTCAGCGACTACGCGTCATTGCGCCAGCTGAAGCGCAGGCCGGTCGACCTGAGGAAGCTGCTCGCCGACCTCGCCGCCGGCTACTCGGAGAGCCGCGAGTTCCACGCCCACATCGAGCCGTCGACGCCGAGCGCGTTCAGCGGCGACGAGCGTCTGCTGCGCGGCGCGGTGGCCAATCTGATCGAGAACGCGCTGCAGGCCGCGCCGGGCGGACGGGTGTCGCTCGGCAGCTACGGCGTCGACTCGAAGGTCGTCATTTCCGTCGAAGACAGCGGTCCCGGCGTGCCTCCGGAAGTGCTCCCGAAGATCTTCGATCCCTACTTTTCGACCAAGTCCTCCGGCACCGGCCTCGGGCTGGCGATCGCCCGCAAAGCGGTCGAGGAGCACGGCGGGCAGATTCACGCCGAGAATGTGAACCCCGGGTTGCGGGTTGTCATTGAGTTGCCGGTTCGCTGAGAATCAGCGTTCGCGTATGAAACGCATTGCAATCGCGCTGGCCGCCCTCGCTCTCGCGACTCCCCTCGCGCAGGGTGAGATCGACGTCACGAAGGCCACGCTGCGCGAGCACGTGCTGAAGCTGATCAACCGCGACCGCAAGCTCTACAACCTCCCGCCCGTCCAGCTCGACCTCGCCGTCTCCGGCATGGCCGACGACTTCTGCCGCGAGCAGATCCGCACCCACACCACCGGCCACTTCGGCATCGACGGCATCCCGCCGTACATGCGCTACGCGTTCGCCGGCGGCAACGACGGGATCAGCGAGAACGCCGCGGCCTGGTCGGCGGGCTACACGTTCAGCGAGCGCGCGCTGTACGAGATGTCGCGGCGCTCGCAGGACGCGATGATGGGCGAGCTGCCGCCGAACGACGGCCACAAGAAAACGATCCTCGATCCGTGGGCCAACTACGTCGGCATCGGCCTGGCCTGGGACAAGGGCGAGTTCCGCCTCGCGCACGAGTTCATCCGCCGCTACGTCGACTGGACCCGCCCGTTGCCGCGCCACGCGCGCGTCGACGAGCAGGTGCTCGCGGCGGGACGTCCGCTGCACGGCATGCGCATCGAGGCGATCACCGTGCACCACGAGCCGTACCCCGACCCGATGCCGCCGGACATGGCCAACGCCATCCACCGTTACTCGCTGCCCGAGAAGCGCAAGGAGTATGTGCCGCGCCTGAAACAGAAGGTGACGCGCCGCAGCGACGGCACGCTGGAGCTGCTGCGCCACGAATACGCCGACGGCCGCCGCGGCGACTTCTATGTCGGCGACGACGGCGCGTTTTCGTTCGCGGTCCCGTTCACCGAGGGAGAGGGCGTGTACACGGTGGTGGTGTGGGTGCACAAAGACGGGGCGCCGCAGCCGCTCGCCGCGACGAACGTCTCCATCAAAGTGGAACGATCATTGCCGATAGCATCGCGCACCGGATGGCAGACCAGCACAACAACGCCCCCTACGACGCGGTCATCGTCGGCGCCGGCCCGGCCGGACTGACCTGCGCGATTTTTCTCGGGCGCTACCGCCGCCGCGTCCTCGTCATCGATGAAGGCAAGCCGCGCAACTACGCCTCGCGGGGCATCCACGGATTCCTCGGGCAGCACGGGATCCTTCCCGGCGAGCTGCTGACGCGCGGTCGCGAGGAGGCCTCAAACGCCGGCGTCGAGTTCTGCGACGCGCGGGCGACGAAGATCGAGCAGGTCGGCGACATCTTCGAAGTGACCACGAACGCGAACGACCACGCCGTGCGCGCGCGCCGCATCGTCCTCGCCTACGGCCTGCGCGACACGCTGCCCGACATCCCGAACATCGAGGAGTACTACGGCCGGAGCGTGCATCACTGCCCCGACTGCGACGGCTACGAGGCGCGCGACAAGCGCATCGGCGTGATCGCCTGGGGCACGGGCGCGGTCGCGCTCGCGCTGAAACTGCTGCAGTGGTCCGACGACGTGGTCATCTTCACGCACGGACATGAGCGCGAGTGGGACGATGAGCTGAACAGCAAGCTGCTCGCGGAACAGATCACCGTGAAGACCGAGAAGATCGCCGCGCTCGAAGGCGGCGGCGGATGCGTCGAGAACGCGGTACTCTCGACGGGCGAGCGCGTTCCGGTCCGCGCGCTCTTCTTCAGCATCCACGTCGAGCGCACCTGCGACCTCGCCGAAAAGCTCGGCTGCGAGTGTGCGACCGACCCCGGCGAGCCGGACATCGTCGTCGACGAGCACCGCCACACCACCGTCGAGGGCGTGTGGGCGGTTGGCGACGTCGTGGCCGGCTCGAAGCTCGCCGTCACCGCGGCCGCCGGCGGCGCGATCGCGGCGATCGCGATCAACAAGTCACTGCTGCCGCCGTCGCGAAGAGTCTAGATCACGATCCACAGCGCCTGCCCCCGCGCGCTGGCCTGCTTCGCCGACAACATCAGCTGCACGTAGGTCTGCACGTCGAGATCGGCGTCGAAGTCGGACTCGAGATAGTGCGCGGCGAGCTGCATCAGCTCGACGTCGTCGGTCGGCAGCGACGCCGCCGCGGCGAAGCGGCGCAGCTCGTCGAGCAGCGCCGGAAGACTGGCCACCTGCAGCGGATCGGCGACGTTCGGAATCGGCACGTGCTCCACATGCTCGAGCGGCACGGGGATGTAGACCGCCTGGTACGCGTCGACGGTCGTCACCAGCGGTGCGACGTCGAGCGTCTGATGCACGCGCCGCTGCAGCTCGCGCCAGCCCGTCGCCGCCACCGGCTCGGACTCGTACTTCTCCTCCGCGCTGCCGCCGAACGCAAAGCGCGCGTGCAGCGCGCCGTCGACGGCGCGCGCGAGATCCCCCGAAAATACATCGGTCGCACGGCCGACGACGAAGGTGAGACCCACGGCGCGAATTCTAGCCGTCTATTGCGGCGCCGCCATGCTGGAATTGAAGATGTCGTCGATGATCTGCCACTTCCCGCCCCGGTTGCGCCAGACCACGATGTACTTGCCGCTGTCCTTGAACGGGACGGTCAGCTCGTAGTGCCCGCGCTCGATGGCCAGCTCGCCGCTGCTGGTCACGTCGTCGACGACGAGATCGACGTCCGTCTTCCCGGTGGCCAGCAGGCCGCCCCAGAAGCGGCGCACCGCGTCGCGGCCGTTGAACGCCGGCGCGTTCGGCGGCAGCAGCACCGCGTCGTCCGCATAGAGCGCCATGAATCCGTCGACGTTGCCGGCCCGCATCTGCGTGTCGAATTCGTCGGCCAGCGCGCGGATTGCCGGGCCGACATCCGCCATCGGAGCCGAGGTCGATGCACATCCCGCGAAAACCAGGAGAGCCGTCATCACGATCGTCCGCTTCATCGCATTCCTCCTCACTTCGAGTACATGTCGATCATCCGCTCGATCGCCCTGCTGCAGACCTTGCAGAATCCCACTTCGTCGCGCGTGAACATGATGCAGTCGGCCTGGGGACGATAGAGTCCCTTCGCCTCGTAGCTCGCGCCTTCGAACGCGCCGACCTTGCCGGCGTACTTTTCGGCCGACAGGAATCTCGTATCCCACTCCAGCTCGCGCCGGAACAGCTCGTCCATCTTCGATTCGGGCGGGTTCGACTCGCGCAGCTTGCGCCGCTCGGCCGTGTACTCGCGCTGATGTTTCTCGAACGCCTCTTTCTCCCACGGCGTCGGCAGCGGCGTGCCCGGCGTGACCATCTCCATCCACTTCGGATGCTCGCCGTTCGCGGTGATGTTCGGCTCCCACGGCTCGGGATGCTCGGCGCCGCCGGTCTCGTAGGCGACGTCGGAGGTGTAGTACTCGTCGCCGAGGCCGGCGAAGTGATGCCCGAACTCGTGCACGAAGACGTACTCGGAGAAGCCGCTGTCGACCGAGGCCGTGGCCTGGTCCATGAAGATCCCGCCGCCCCCGTACTGCTTCTCGTTCACGAGGATCTCGAGGAAATCGTACGGCGCCGACGACGCGGCGTTGCGCAGGGCCTGGTTGTCGAGCGTGAGCACGTAGCGCTCGGAGTCGAAGATGTTGTACTCGACGCCGGTGGACGTGCGGCGGTCGTCGTGCGTGCGCGGGCGATGCACGCCGCTCTTCGCCGACGCCAGCTCCAGCACGCGTACGTTGAAGTCTTTCTTCCGCGACTTGAACGGCTCGGTCGCGAACAGCTTCGCGCTCAATCGCTCGATGTCGCCGTGCAGCTTGGCGTTTTCGTTCGCCGCATATCCCTCGGCGATGATGAGCAGGTCGACCTTCTGCGACGCCGGTCCGTTCTCGAACAGCGTCCAGACCTTTCCGGCCGGCCCGCGGTCGGCGGGATTCACGAAGCGCGACGCCGGATCGACGACCGCCGACCAGATCTGCTGAAACGCGTTCTGCTTGTCGCGCTTCTTCAGCACCACCTGCACCGGCTTCTTGGGCCACGGAAAGCGCAGCGACTCGTGAAACGTACCGGCGCGCTCGCGCACGTCGGAGGTCGTCTCCCACTCGCCGTACACCGACGCGAAGCCTCGCGAGTAGAGAGGCTGGTTGGTCTCGCGGTCGATGACCTCGAAGTAGTACTTGCCGAGGTTGGAAGTGTCGACGAGACGGGTCCGGCTGCCCGGCCACGGGCCGTCGGAGACGACTTTGTCGAGCGCGATGATCTCGTCGCCTTTCGGCGTCGACGTGTGGAAGTAGTCGACGCGCATGGTCTTGTCGGTGAACGAATCGTCAAATGTGGCCGCGGCCAGAGGCAATGCGAGGAAAGCGATGACAGGAATGAGTCGCAGACGCATGAGCGGATTGTATGCTGTGACCCATGCGCCGTCTGGCCGCGATGCTCCTCGTCTTCATCGCAAGCGCCGCGTCCGCGCAGTTCAAGGAGCGCATCGACGTCGTCCGCATCCTCCTCGACATCCGCGTGATCGACGCCAAGGGCAACGCCCTCCCCGACCTCACGCCCGCCGACTTCGAGATCACCATCGGCGGCAAACGCGCCGAGGTGGAGTCGGTGGAGTGGGTTGATGAGTCAGGTGGAGCGGCGGACTTTAGTCCGCCGGAATCCGACGGCGGGCTGAAGCCCGCCGCTCCACAGGAACGGGCCGGCCGCCTGATCGTGATCTTTGTCCAGACCGACTTTGCGCGCGAGGCCTTCCGCGTCGGCGGGCAGATGGGCTTCATGACGTACGCCGACAAGCTGATCGACTCGTTCGCGCCCGACGACCGGATCGCGGTCATGCAGTTCGACTCGCACCTCAAGCTGCGCCTCGACTTCACCAGCGACCGCGAGCCGGTGCGCGCGGCGCTGCGCGAGACGCTGCTCATCAACAAACCGCCCGAGCCGCCGATCGTGCCGTCGCCGTCGCTCGCGGCGCGCCTCGATCGCGAGGACATGCGCCACGCTCCCGACTCCGAGCGCGGCCTGATCGTCCTCGGCAACGCGCTGCGCTCGATTCCCGGCCCGAAAACGATTCTGCTCTTCGGCTGGGGCCTCGGGCGCTTCGGCTCGGACGGCGTGAAGATGACCAGGCACTACGAAGCCGCGCGGCGCACGCTCGACGCCGCGCGCGCGACGATCTTCGCCATCGACATCCCCAACGCCTCGTATCACAGCCTGCAGGTCGGCCTGCAGCAGGCCGCGGCCGATACCGGCGGGCTGTACGTGAAGGCGTATCCGTTCCCCGCGCTCGCCGTCGATCTGCTGCAACGCACGCTGGCCGGTCACTACGAGATCGAGCTGCGGCGCCCCGACGATCTGAAAGTCGGAATGCACGCGCTCAACGTACGCGTGAAGCGGCGCAACAACGCCTACATCCTCGCGCCGGCGACGTACACCGACCGCCGTTGATGCGCGACGCGCGCATGCGCCTTGCACAAATTCCTGTGCGGAGGATTTGAGCCATGGCAGCCAAGTATGGGAAGTCGGCGCAGAAGCGCGTGGAAAGCGCGGTGCGGAGAAAAAAGAAGGGCACGCTGAAGAGCAGCTCCGGCAAGAAGGTCACGAGCCGCAAGCAGGCCATCGCCATCGGACTCTCCGAAGCGCGTGCGAAAGGCGGCAAGGTCCCGGCGAAGAAATCTTCAGCGAAGAAGTCTTCGTCCAAGAAGTCTTCCTCGAAGAAGAAGTAATCAGAGGTACGACAGCAACGCGTGCCGGCCGCGCACGCGTGCGTACCACCTGCATGGGAAGTACAGCGCGATCACGCAGATCGCGAAGACCGCATAGAGCAGCGGCAGACTCCACCTGTATCCCTCGGGCAACGGCAGCGGATCCATCGGAAAGTTGCCGAACAGCCACGGGTCGACCCGCCCTTCGCGGATGAGCGAGACCACGCACGCCGCGATGTGAATCAGCGGGATGTGCAGCAGGTAGTAGAACATCGGAACGCGGCCGAACGTCGAAAGCACCGCGCCCGCCTTCCCGCGCCACGACTCCGCGGCCGCGAGCAGCAGCATCATCGGGCCGAGCGTCATCAGCAGAAACTGCAGCGAGGCCGGGTACTTCGTCGTGCCGAGGAAGTGGAGCAGCGACGGATCGTCGCGCCAGTGGCGCGGGTCGCCGTAGACGTCGAGCAGGCGCAGCACGACGAAGAGCGCGGTCGCACCGAGTCCGAGGCGCAGCAGAATCGCGCGGCGGCGTTCGCTCTCCATCACCGATCCGAACGCGTAGCCGGCCATCATCACGCCCGACCAGGGAACGAGCACGTAGAGAATCCCCAGCGGGCCAATCCCGCCGCCGAAGTAGACGATCTGCAACAGCGCGTTCGGCTCCGGGAGCGAGTCGCGGAAGAAGTCGGTGATGTTGTGCAGCGCGATCATCGCGATGCCGATCGAGGCGATGACGCCGCGCGGCAGGTGGATCGCCGCGCTCAGGATCACCATCGACCAGCCGATCATCCAGATCACGCCGGCGATCATGTAGTGCCGGAAGTCGAAGTTGAACGTCCAGGCGATGCGGATCACCGTCAGCTCGAGCAGCACCAGCCAGAGGCCGCGGGTCACGAGATACTTCGACAACGCGCCGCGCCCGATCTTCCGGCCGTGCAGATACGCCGAGGTGCCGGCGAGAAAGACGAACGCCGGCGCGACGAAGTGCGTGATCCAGCGCGTGAAGAAGACCGCCGGTTCGGGACTGCCGGCCGGAACGCCGGCGTAGACCCTCACGTGATCGATGGCCATCAGGATCATGACCACGCCGCGGACGGCGTCGATCGACGCGATGCGCTCTTTCATGGCACCTCCACTCCAACACCATGCTCGACGATCAGCACCTGCGGATTGCCCTTCTCCGCGACCGCCGCGCGCAGATCGCGCGCCGGCTGCTCGTATCCGTCGTCGCCGAGGTTGAACGTGCCGTAGTGCATGGCAATGCTGGTCTGCGCGCCGAGCGCCGCATGCGCGTTGACCGCCTCGGCGGGCGAGATGTGCGCCGGCTTCATGAACCAGCGCGGCAGATACGCGCCGATCGGCAGCATGGCCACGCGCATCGATCCGAAGCGCTCCCCGATCTGCGCGAAGTGCCTCCCCCAGCCGGTGTCGCCCGCGAAGTAGGCGTTGCCCGACGGCCCGCTGATCACGAAGCCGCCCCACAGCGTGGCGTTGCGATCGGAGAGAGCGCGCGCGCAGAAGTGCTGCGACGGCACGAGCGTGATCGTCACGCGCTCCGACACGCGCGCGGTCTGCCACCAGTCGAGATCCGCCGCGTTCCTGACGCCGTGCCGCGCCATGAGCGCGGAGTTCCCGAGCGGCGTGAAAATGCGCGCGCCGCCGAGGCGCCGCAGCGTGGTGACGTCGAGATGATCGTAGTGGTTGTGGCTCACCAGCACCGCATCGATCGGCGGCAGGTCGTCGAATCGCAAACCGGGAGGGCGATGCCGTTTCGGACCAACGAACGAGAACGGCGAACAGCGCAGGCTCCAGATCGGATCGGTGAGGATGTTCACGCCGTCCATCTGCACGAGCATCGTGGCGTGATTGACCCACGTGACCCGCACCCGCCCGTCATCGACGCGCCGCGGCGGCGGAGTCCCCGGCCGCGAGTCCACCCACTCCGGCCACTCCCCCCGCTCCCGCTCCAACTGCCACTTCAGAAACGACCCCTCGGATTGCCACCCCGACTCGAGGTTGTGGAACCGCTTCCCGTCGAAGTGATCCGAGACCGGCCCGTGGTAATGCGGCGCCGCGACGAAGTTGCGCTCCGCGACGACGCCGAGCGCCGCCGCCACCGCCGTGAGCCCCGCCGCTTTCGCGAGACGTCGCATGAAGTGACGAATGTTAGCCCGGTTGACGCGCCCCCGCCGCACCCGCTATCGTGACCCTCCCGAATCGGAATAGCGATTCGGGATGTGTCGTTGACAAAAGTTCCGGGATGTAGGCGCTTAGCTCAGCCGGTAGAGCATCACCTTCACACGGTGGGGGTCAGCGGTTCGAGTCCGCTAGCGCCTACCAACTTGCACGTTCCTGACGCCGCTCGGTCGCAAGACCGGGCGGCTTCTTTTTTGCCTTCCTTCGGCGATAAATGTTCACGCAAGTGTTCACCGGGGCGGGGTTGGGTCCGGAGTGGTTGCCGCGGGATGAGTTATTCGCTGGCGAAGTGCTCTTTGTAGATGCACAGGATGTCTTCGACTTCGTGTGCTGGTCGGTGCCGCAGTTCTGGTGGAAGGTCACTCGCTCGATGCTCTCGTTGTTATACGGAAGTGGAGCGCTCGTGCGCCGGCTCTGGTGCCTGCGTGCAGATAGACCCTTGTCGGTAGCAGGTTGAGGGAGTAGCTGATCCGCAGCGCCGTGTCGTAGGTGTACAACTCGCCCGTTCGGTGGACGTCGCGGACGGCGTTCATGATGATCGCGATGAGTTCGTCGAAATCGGCTGCCTCCTGACTTCGTCTTGGTGTTGGAGGAGTTCGTCGCGAGCTGTTTCGAGTGCTTGGCGTGGGATGCGTCGTTGGTGGTGGAAGCGTTTCCCGCGCTCATCAGTCGCGAGTGCTGCCCTGCTAATTGCCTCCTCGATGAATGAGAAGAATTCCAGAGAGACCGCAAACGATCAAGGGAGACGCCCCGCATCCCGGCCCGACGCGGGCGGTGGTGGGGAAGATGTGCGCGACCGTTTGCCTTTGGTGATCATCACCAAGCCGATTACGAAGCCGATCAGGCTGAGGATGAGAAGTCCTTGGGTTTGCGTGCGTTGCTCATAGATGTTCGTGCCATTAACCCAAACAACACCCATAGCGCGGTACCTTGCTATTTCGGAAGTTTGGTGCAGCAGGCTACCCGAGGAAAAGATTGCGATAGTAACGCAGATGACCAAGATGACGATCCCGAAGCCGAACAACAGGGATGCTTTCCTGGGTTTCGGCGTGGGATTGTGTGTGGGATCTGGATCGGCTGGTCGAAACGAAGCGTCTGGCTGGGGAGTAGCAACCCCAATTTCGGAATCCGTCGGGGCATCACTGTAAGATGCGATGCGGACCAACACATCCCCGGCTGCACTGCTTACGCGAGGGTCGACGTCGTGGCTAAGCTTCTCGAGATGCGCGCGCGCAGCGATGGCGATGCCGCGATCGGTTCCCTGCAGAAGGTACGCGAGTTCCCGGACAGCTTCCTGCCTTGCGCGCGGGTAGGCGTTACGGATCAGATCCATGAGCGCAGGCTCTAACTCGACCGGCGGTCGCGGTGACGTAGCGATGACCACGGAGCCCGCGCCCGCGACACTGCGATGGGGAGTCTGACGCTTCGTTGACCGCTGCATTTGGTCATAGACGTAGTCGTACCACTCGTCGACGGTGATGTCGCCATCTCTGTTCATGTCGGCGTCTCCGGTCTCCAGACCCTTCGTAAGGAAGCTGGTAAAGACCGAATTCGGGCCATCAACGCCGTCCTCTCGCTCCCAGGCGTACTCGAATGCATCGCTGGCGGTGAGGACGATGCGTCCGGTGCCGTTCCCCTTGAAGCTGTCGCGCGCGCCGACCGAACCAGCCTCTCCACCACGGGCATCGGCGAAGGCGCCGCTGAAGCAGCAGTCGAGAATGAGAATCTGACTAAGGCTGCGACTGTGGTCCATCTCACGCGCGATGAAGTCCGAGGCGATTCCAGTCGCGCTCAACTCATCGCTCGCCGTGTCCTTCATGACGAGATGCAATTGGCCGTACTCGTCTTTCACGCCGTGGCCGGCATAGAAGAGAACGAGGATGTCGTCTGACGCACGGTTCTTGAAGAGTGCGGCGATCTGCTTGCGTGCGGTGTTCGAGTCGGGGTTGACAAGGCGCACTACTTCATCGAATCCGCCTATGTTCTTGCTCGATAGTACGCGCCACAAGGCTTCGACATCGGTGGGCGGACGTGCCAACGGCCGGAACGACGCGTCGTCGAACGTCCCGTTGCCGATAAGCAGCGCGATCTTGCTGGTCATCCGGCCTCGGTCAAGTGGTCGCGCGGCGCTGGGTTATTCGCTTCACGTCGGCGAGGAGCTGCCTCGCCTTTTCCATGTCACCGGCAGCAGCTTCGACTTCCACATCACCTACTTTGATCTTGATCGTGGCCCCTTTGCGAGCGGCCACCCACGCTTGCAGGACATCGATGACCTTCGGCACAACGACGGGAAGAAGCGTGGCGATCTGGAGTAGACCGATGATCTCCGCCGCGCCGCGCGCACCCTCCGGCGCCGCGGCTTCCCGAACAAGATCCGCAGGTACGCCGATTGACGTCAACTCACGCTGGAGGATTCGCGTCTGACGGTCGAGATACGCTTCATCGTCATCGCCGAACGAAAGAGTAAATTCCACAGCGGGTCGCTGTCCGTGGAGCATGTTTTCCTCCGTGTGAAAGGCATTCTAGTGCCCAAGCGGCGCGCAGTGGAAATCAGGCGCCCCCCCTTTCAGCCGCTCCGCTCTTCCGTGTGAATGACGATTCCCGTCCCTGGCTGTCAGTCTCGCAGCCAGAGCGTGAGCTGGCCTCTGTCCCCCTTCCACGCGTCGCCTTTACGCACGAAACCGGATTTTCGGAGAGTACTCATCATGTATCCATCGTCGGTCGTCGCGAAGAACGGAGTGGCTTCGTGTCTGAGCAACTGAGCAACGATACGGTCCGACAGACCGTTTCCCTTATGATCATCATTTACCGACACGTAGCCGAGTTCAGGCGTGTCAGGCGAGAACTCAAACTTGCTCCGCTCCGCAATTCTCGATGCGTAGTCAGCACGAATGCCTTTGTTTGCACCGACGCCGACGACTTCGCCACGACACAGCGCCACGGCGAGTTCCGACGCCTTCTGCAGCTTTTCTTTGCAGTCGCCTTGGACCGCACCGCCGTTCTTGACAAGCGTCGAGCAGGTTTCGAGTTCTGCCGCCGACAGCTCTGACGCTACACAGCTCCTCAACGTGTAGCGGAATTCGCCAAACAGCCGCACCAGCACATCCTCGAAATCCTTGACCTCCTCGAAAACGCCGCCGGGGACAAGCCGATGGTTTTCGCGTGGTGGCCGTTCACCTTGCTTGTTGTGTGTGGCTCGCCGTGGGCTTCCGTATTGTTCAATGGACGGCAGCGGCTGGCCCGGAGCGCCGCCGAACCAAAGGTATGGTCCCATTTCCAATTCCGGTGTCACACGAATCCAGATCACGCAGCCGCTCGGCTTTGCTGCCAGCGCGCGAGATAAGGAAACGTCACGGGGTCTCTTCGAAGTGCCCGTCTTGAACTGAATGTGGCGCACGATGCGGCGCCGCGCCATGACCAGATCGTATCCGTGCGCATCGAACTCCGAGCGCAGCACCTCGACGTTCACGACACCCCATCGCCATAACGTGCGAAGCGCCTCGCCGACGAACACATGCTCAACGATGCGTTCGCGTAGCGTTGAATGCGTACTATGGTGATCTGTCATGTGTTCCTTCCTTGCCCTGACTTGCCGCTGATCCATCACAATCGAATGAGGAACGAGCTTATGCGGCACCGAAGATCATTGGCACCACTCGTCCGAGGACGACGTAGACGAGCCTAGGTCAGATAGTAGACACGCCCAAGCTGTGCTTGCGTCACGATCTCGGCGGCGTTTCGTTTTGGTGCCTCCGACCTGCGAGTGTTCGAAGAAGTGTTCGAGCGGTCGCATGGGTCGGAACCGCATCCTGAAGTCGACAGCTCTCGACATCTGCAGCTGGCGATTCCCCGCTTTCCAGACCGCGCGGTAAACGCCGACGATCGCGTCTCACCTGCCCGTCGCAACCGCAGCCCGAACATTTTGATCGTGTTGAATCGCGGACATGAAGAACCTCGTCGAGGAGCGTCCGAGGCGGAGTCTCCTACCTCTAGCGGCAGCTAAAATTCACGCTCATTCACATCCCCGGCAAGCTCAAGCGATCGAAGGTCAGGTTGTATAGCGTGTAGCTCTTCGGCGCGTCTCGCTCGCCCACTCCGACGACGATCTCGCTGTTGAACTGAAGCTCCAACGGTCCAAGGCTCGGTAGCCCGCTGTCCTGGCCGGCTCGGAAATCGATCGTGACGGTCGTGCTCTGGCCCGGCTCGATCGTCGTCGTCGCACCGGATACGAATCGATTCCCACGGAACCGAAAGAACTGCTCAGGCGAAGTGATGCGTCCACCGCCGAAGGTGACGTTCATCCCGCCTTCGCCCATCGAGTCGGCCCTCGCGGTGATGCCGTCGGAGGGGTCATCGGTCTCGCGTCCCAACTCGTCGCGCAGACGCAAAAGGCGCGCGATCTCCATGGGACTGATCGCCTCGCCGCCATTGCGGCCCTTCACACCCGCCCGAACCCAGCCGATCCCTCCAAGTCCGGTCGATGAGATCGTCCATGTGCCACCGCGGTCATCGACGGCGCTCCCGCGTATTGCAATCGCCGGCGGACCTGAGTTGAAGTGCAATCCGCCGCCGCCTTCCTCTTGTCCCATCGCATTCATCGCAACGGCGATCGGCCGGCGCGATTCGCGGTTCTCGAACTGAAACGTCCAGCGGATCATGTTCGTGCTGGTCACGCGCAAAACCGACTTGAGCGTCACGCGCAGCGATCCGAAATCCTTCGACGCGATCGCCTTGTGAGCCTGGTGACTCGGCTGGCTGCTGATCGAGCCGGACGGAGTAACAACGGAGTTCATGATCTTCGAAACGTCTTCGTCCTTCGTGATCTTCGTCTGCGCGGCGCCGAATACTTCACCGGTAGTGGTTTCGATGAGACGGCAGTTCACGGCGACATGTGTTCCGAGCTCGGTGATGCTGCCGGTCACGATCGCGTCGACGGCGGCGATACGGCCGATCTCCTTCGCTGTTGCGGGATCGATTGCGCCAGAGCGCTGAATCCGGAGCTCGCCCATCACTTTGTCGAGGAGTTGCCGCTCGACGATCTTGAAGTTTCCCCGCTGGAAAAGTTTCGTCACGAGCTCTTCGGCGAGATATGTACCCAGGATCGTCGGCTGGCCGTCGAGCTCATGAAACGGCAGTACGGCGATTCGCTGCTTCTCTTGCTTCGCCGCGCTCATCGTGATCTGCGTCGCCAGCTCGGTCACGCCTTCGTCGAGGCTTTTCTGCGCGTGAAGGGAAAGGCTCGATAGGATGAGAATCGCGAGAACGAGTCGTTTCATTGTTGCTCCTCTTTCATGCGCTTCTGGAGCGCGTCGCGAAGGCGTTGGCGCGCCTGTAACCCGGACTCGTCGGCGGTGAAGCCGCCGCCCCGACTCGTGACGGTGAAAGCATCGCGAATGATGCCTTCGTCGTCGATGAGTTTCACGTCGAGGGTAAGGTCGGTCGTGATGAGCCCAGCAAGTGCCGCATCGGCATCGGACTGCCGGCCGCGCAAGTCTCCACGGACGGTGCGAGCCTGCGCTCGAAGAATCATCAGCGCATCGTCGGCTGCCGCGATGACTTCAGGCATGGATCGCTCGCGTTCGCCGAGCGTGATCTCGCTGTGCGGCTTTGGTTTCGATACCGCCACCGGTTTCGGAATCGGCGATGTCTTTGGAGTGGGCGTCGGAGGTTCGCCGAATGTCTGAGTGATCACCTGAATCGCCGGCGCTTGTGCGTCCTTGGTCTGCGGTACCGGCGACGGCTCCTTGGACAACGAGGCGATTCCGACCACGACCGACATGATGAAGAACACGACCGCAACCATGATCCGGGTTGGCCGCCCCGAGTCCGACATACGCCAGTGAAACAGGTCCGCCACGATCGCGAGGATCGACGCGAGCGTACCGGCCATTGCGAGGATGGAGAGGACGACTTTCACTCAATCAAGGAGTGCCACACTGCACTGAAACCCTACCTTTGGCAATCGCCGTGTTTCTGTCCAGGCTCCTTCACACCCACCGGAATCGTTTCACCGCGAACACGAACGACAGCACCGCCCAGGCGGCGAGGATCGTCAGGCCGGCGACGTGGCCGTGCAGCGTGGCGCCGTCGTTGTAAACGGCGCGCAGGGCTCGCAGGAACGGGGAGAGCGGGAGGATCAGGACGGCCTTCTGAATCCACTGCGGCGCGCTGTCGAGGCGGAAGTAGACGCCGGAGAGCAGCATCATCGGGAAGAACGCGAGATTCGAGACCGCGCCGTACGTCTCGACCGTCTAGGCGAAGCTCGAGAGCGCGAAGCCCATGGCAATGAAGGTCGCCGTTCCGAAGATGACGAGCGCGGTGAAAACGAGGTACGAGCCCTGGTTCGTGATGTGGAAGCCGAGCCAGGCCGCGAGCAGGAGCAACAAGGTCTGGAGAAGCACGGACGTCACGCGCTGCAGGATCTGCCCGGCCAGGAAGACCCATTTCGGAAGCGGAGTCACCGCGAGGCGGCGGTACTTCCCCTTCTCGCGGTACGCCACGGTGACCATGCCGACGGCAAAGAGACCGGTGCTGAGCAGGTTCAGCTCGATACCCATTCCCTACGCTCTCGACCTGCGCGGTCGTCTCCCCTTTCTTCCATCGCTCTTCGGCCTGCTTCGCGTCGAGAGTGACGACGTTCAGCCGCGCTTCCTGGAGCGCCTTGAGGAACGCCTGATCGCGCGCCGTCTCGTGCGCCGGTGCGATGCGCACGAGCGTCAGCGCCGGCCGGCCGTCGGAACGGAAGATCACTCCGAAGCCGAAGAGCATGAGCAGCGGAAAGGCGAACGTCCAGAACATCGCCGCGCGATCGCGCACGTAGAGCC